>OKVW01000773.1_pt1 | contig 16434 bp, 12 predicted proteins | sample 1606991 | NCBI WGS metagenome assembly OKVW01 (sample SAMN03281021, study PRJEB24777) | human gut metagenome | isolation source: fecal sample PR177 from 1 month old male Malay infant, vaginal delivered...
TGGACCAGGTCTGTTCCCAGGGGGGAATCCTTACCCACGCCAATCATTTTGTGGTGGACCAGGGGGCGGATGCATTTCCCCAGCGGCCCAAGGTGAGGGATGCCAGGCTGATGGAGCTTTTGGCTGGAAGGCGGGGCAGCATTGACGTGCCCTATATTATGGAGTGTATGAAAGACCACGAATACTGGCCCAAGGCCATCTGCAGCCACCCTACCTTTGCGGGGGACAAGCGGACCTATATCCCGGCGGGCATCACAGTGGCTTCCATGATCGTTGACTTTGCGGAGAATACGGCTTACATCTGCTCAGGCCCGCCCTGCGAGGGCCAATATATTCCCTATAAACTATGAGGTAGAAAGGAGTTTGTAATGAGACATTATCCCTTTATTAAAGTATCCGGTTCCACTTATTTTGAGATTGGCAAAGATTACGGCCGTCAGGCCAGAGCGCTGATCGCACACGCGGTCAATGATTACAAGCAGGTCTTTGCCGCCAGCTCCGACCGCTCCTGGGACGAGATCCAGAAGTTCGCCCTGTCCTTTGTGGATATCACGCGCAGAGAGGCGCCTGAGGTCATGGAGGAGGTGGAGGGAATTGCTGAGGGGTCCGGCTTCCCCCTGGCCGACATCATGGTGGTTAACTGCCGCTATGAGATCACCAAATTTCCTCAGAAAAATGAATGCACCACAGCCGCGGTGCTGCCGGAAGCTGCCCTGGGCGGCAAAATGTATCTGGTCAAAAACTGGGATTACCGGGTTGGAATCATGGACCATGTGATGATCATACACATCACCCAGCCCGACGGCACCCGGATTCTGGGCCTCACTGAGGCGGGGCAGGTGATCCGGGGCGGCATGAACAGCCATGGGCTGGGCATGGCCAGCAACAACCTGCAGTCCATTTATGATGCCTGGGATGTGGGGCTTCCCACTGTTTTCGCCAGAAGGCAGCTGCTGAAGTTTAAGACCTTTGACCAGGCGGAGCAGTTTGTGAACACATTTCCCCGGGCAGTGTCCTGCAACATCATGGTGGCCGGATATAAGGAAAATAAGGCAGTGGATTTCGAGGTGTATCCCGGAGGCGCGGACATGATCGGAACAGAGAACGGGATTGTGACCCATGCCAACCATTTTATTGTGCAGCCACAGATCCACGCGCTGCAGCGCTCCCCCAGAGGGGACAGGCTGCGTGAGCTACTGTTCCAGAAGAACGGGGAGATTGACGTGGATTACATTAAATGCTGTATGGCGGATCATCTTAACTACCCTCAGGCGCTCTGCCGCCACCCGACAGATCCCGCCCAGCCCTTGGGCATGAGGTCCATCACCGTCTCCAATGAGATCATGGATTTTGAGGCCGGAGTGATGCATGTATGCGCCGGACCGCCCTGTACCGGGGAATACTGCACCTATGTCCTGTAAGCCGAGGTGCCGGGCATGAGAAAAATACCATGTACCTATATCCGCGGCGGCACCAGCCGGGCGTTGTTTTTTAAAAAAGAGGATCTGCCGGAGGATCAGTCCCTCTGGCCGGAGCTATTTAAAAAGGCTTTGGGAGTGCGGAGAACAGCGGCGGGGCTTTCAGCCATGGGTGTGGATTTCCCCACCCATAAGGTTGCTGTCCTGTCGCCCCACCAGGGGCCGGATGCAGATGTAGATTACAATTTTTTCCAGATAGACTCTGAAAATGATTATGTGGACAACCGTGGAAACTGTGGGAACATGTCCTCAGCCGTGGGGCCCTTTGCCATTGATGAGGGGATGGTTAAGGCGATTGAGCCGGAGACTGTTGTGCGCATTTATAATACCAACACCGGCAGGATTATCACCAGCAGGGTGCAGGTGAGGGATGGGAGGAGCCGTACGGAGGGGGACGCCGTGATCTGCGGCGTTCCCGGCAGCGGCCCGCCTGTGTGGCTGTCCTTTGAGCGGCCGGGCGGAGGGCTGACCGGGGCGCTGTTCCCCACCGGAAACAGGACAGATATATTCCACATCCCCGGTCACGGAGATCTTCCGGTCACCCTGATTGACTGTGCAAACCCCGTGGTCATATTTAAAGCCGCGGATGCCGGACTGACCGGGACGGAGTTAACCTCCCTGAACTCCAGGGACGGTTTTACCGGCCTGGTGGCCCGGGTGCGGGGAATGGCCGCAAAAGCCTTTGGCCTGGTGGATTGCTGGGAGGAAGCGGCCATAACATCCACATATATGCCATTTGTGGGGATTGTCTCGCCGCCTCAGAGCTATGTGGACATGGATGGGAATCGGATTGAAGCCGGCGATATGGATATCTGCTGCCGGTCTTTTATCACAAAACTGCACCGGGCCTATCCCATCGCCGCATCCATAGCTACAGCAGCGGCGGCTTGTATACCGGGGACTGTGGCATATCAGGTGGCCCGGATAACTGGGGGAGAGGCGAGCCAGGCGGCTAGGATACCAGGGTTCGAGGCGAGCCAGGCGACCCGGATGCTGGGGGACGAGGCCAGCCCGCCGGCCCGGCAGCCAGGGCTCGAGGCCAGCCCGCCGGCCCGTGCCGCCCATAAGACGGGGATCGTGCTGGGCCATGCAGGCGGTTGCACAGAGGTGCAGATAGAGGTGGCAGGAGATGAAGTAATCCGCGGTACTGTGCTGAGAACCGCGAATACCATTATGAAGGGAACGCTGTGGATTGATTAAAACCCAATGGTATATATCCGTTAAAAAGCATTGATAGCTCCAAGGAAATTATGATATACTGGTCTGAGAGCCACAATGTCATATGGCAAAAGGACGGAGAATATGGGTCAGGGCAGCAGAGAAGGGTGTTTTATATTTTACAATTCAGAATGGTCGGAACATGTGCTGGATTCATCCAGCCTGGGCCTGTGGAACATAGTCACGGACCGCGCCATGAGCGAGGCCGGTTTTTATGTGGACAAAACCATGGCCGGACTGCTGGGCCTGAAGGAAGAATTAACCCCTGAGGAATGCTTTGAATTCTGGTACAAGCGCATCAACCGGGGCAACTATTCCTATGTAAACGAGGCCATGGAGAAGATGTTCTGCACAGACAAGCTGTGTGAGGTGCAGTACACCTGGAACCATCCTGAGTGGGGCGATATCCCCGTCCGCTGCGCGGGCAGGGCTCATGAGCTGAAGGACGGAAGATATCTGGTGACCGGATATCACCAGAATATGGCCAATCTGGACCAGATGAAGCGCTGGTCCTTAAATATGGGCTGGCAGGAGATCTTCGAGTACAATGTCACCAGCCGCACGGCTCTGGTGTACACGGACCGTATGCTGACCTACGGCGGGGAACGGCAGATCAGGGATTTCCCCCAGAGCTGGATCGAGCAGGGGATTGTACACCCTGACTTTCATGAGGCATTTCTCCAGACATTTGAGGCGGTGAAATGCGGGGAGGAGCAGAGCAGCTGCGAGCTGAGACTGAAGAACCAGGACCGGGAGTACAGCTGGTTCAGCATGGAGCTGGAGGTAACCGCCAGCGAGAAAGGAAGCCCGGAGATCATAATCGGCAGGCTGGACGACATTTCCAGGCAGAAGTCCATGGAGATGGCCTATATCCGGGAGACCAGGCTCAACAGGGCCATATTGGGCGACACCATGGCCTACGCGGAAGTCAATGTGACGGAGAATAAGCTGGAGCGCCTTGGCGGCGCCTGGAATTTCTATAAGAAACACACAGATCACCAGACCTATGAGGAGATGATCCTGGATGCCTCCCGCAAGCAGGTATTTGGCAAGGACAGGCGGAAATATATGGAGTTTGTCAGCAGAAGCCATCTGCTGGGAGCCATGCAGAGGGGCGGAACCAAGCTGGAATGCGAGTACAGGAGGCTGACGGACAAGAATGAAGTATTCTGGATACGCCATGTGATCCACCTTTACCGCGATACGGTCAGCGGGGATGTGCTGGCTCTGCACTGCCTGACCAGCATAGACAAGGAGAAGCGCATCGAGGAGGCGGCCCAGAGCAGGCGGATGGAGACCTGGGATCTGACGGACGAGGAGGAGGCATTTGACAAATATCTCTCCGGGATGGCGGACATGGCGTATCTGGTGGAACCCTTCACCTACAACCTGATCTGCGGCAACCTGGCATTTTACAGGAGACTGGGTAAGACGGGCAGGGAGTGCAGGGGCAGGAAATGCTATGAGCTGCTGTATGACCGCACCTCTCCCTGTGTGTTCTGCCCCAGGCATAACTGGAGCAGGGACCGGTTCTGTGTCTGGGAGAATTACAATCCGGTTTTAAGCAACCGTTTTCTGTATAAGAACCGGCTGGTGGAGTGGAAGGGAAAGGCTGCGCTGTTGGCATTTGCCATTGATATCGGAGATGGGCGTGAGTTTGGGGATGAGCCGGATTCTGCTAAGCTGGGCGGTGAGGCCGGAAGCAAGGTCATCAGCTGCCTGTATGCCATGGCGGAGGCAGGCAGCACAGGGGATGCCATGAAACAGGCGGCCCTCATGCTGGCCGGCCATTACCGGCCGGAGCATATCCGCTTTGTACTGCCCAGGGACCACGGGTTTGGCTATACCTGCATGGACGGGTGGGACAGCAAAGAGGCAGAGGAAGTGGGCAGGCCCATGGAACAGCATCTTGAAGAGTGGCTGAGCCGGACCCTCCCTGCCGCCAGCAAGCGGCTGAACAGCGCCCAGGAGGTGCTGCTGGAGTCCTTTGAGCTGTATCAGGACATGGAGACCTTACATATCAGGAACCTGTTGGTTATGCCCATGAAGGTGGACAGCGAGTTCCCGGGATACGTGGTGGTAATGAACCGGGATATTCAGCAGCCTTTGCAGCTGTTGGAAATGCTGCCCTATTTTCTGGGCCAGGAGATCCAGAAGCGCAGGGTGTCACAGCGGCTCCAGTATAATATATACCACGACAGCCTGACGGGCTTGCTAAACCGCAGCAGCTATGATGAGTACCGCAGGTCCTATGACAAGGACAGCCTGAGCTCCCTGGGGGTGATCTGCGTGGATATCAATGACCTGCGCGCCATCAATGAGCAGAAGGGCACCGCTCAGGGGGATGAGGTGATCCGGCGCCTGGCAGGGATTCTGGGAAAACGTTTTAAGGACTGCAGGATCTACCGGCTGAACAGCAATGAGTTTGATATGGTACTGGAAAATGTTCCGCAGGCCGAGTTCGGGCGCCAGGAGGAAAGCCTGCGGGCCGGCCTGGAGGAGGATATGGGAATGTCCGTATCCGTGGGCAGCGTGTGGGACGACCGGGAGAAGAGCCTGGATGTGGTGCAGAAACAGGCGGTGGAGCTGATGCGCCTGGATAAACAGCGGTATTATGAGCGTAAGCCCCAGAGCCGGCTGGCAGGGCGGGCGGAGACCATCAGGCAGCTGCTGCAGGCCATCGAAAGCCGGAAGTTCAGGGTACTGCTGCAGCCCAAAGTGAGTCTGAACACCGGGAAGGCCGTGGGGGCGGAGGCGCTGATCCGCTATTATGATGATGAAAAGGGTGTTATTGGACCCATGCAGTTTATTGGAATGCTGGAGCGGGAGAATCTGATCAGTTATATTGACCTGTTTGTGCTGGAAGAGGTGTGCAGACTGGTGAAGCGCTGGGAGGCCCGGGAGTATCCGGATATCACCGTATCGTTTAATTTCTCCAGAATGACGCTGTTAAACAGTGATATTGTGGAGAGCACGGAATCCGTTGTCAAGAAGTACGGAGTGGACAGGGGACGTCTGGAGATCGAGGTGACGGAGAGCATCGGAGAACTGGGGCGGGATACAGTATACAAGGCGCTGGAACAGTTTAAAGCGCTGGGCTACAGGATATCTCTGGATGACTTTGGAACCAAGTACAGCAATCTGGCTATTCTCTCGGATATAGAGTTTGATGTGCTGAAGCTGGATAAGAGCCTGGTGGACAAAATCCGCACAGACCAGGTCAGCAGGCAGGTGGTGTCCCATGTGATTTCCATGTGCGAGGATCTGGGGATTCAGACTGTGGCAGAGGGAGTGGAGGAGAAGGAGCAGGAACAGATACTGAAACAGGCCTGCTGCGGTGTCGGACAGGGGTACCGGTATGGGAGACCTATGGAGGAAGGGGAGTTTGAGAGGGAGTTTTTGGTGTGAATGGTTACGCGGGCGGAGTAAGATGCATCCGCCCGCAGCCCATGGCTCTCACCCACTGCGTGGTAGACTGCCCGCTGACGCATCCAGGCGCGGGTGTAGGAAAAAGGCGTCGGTAGCTAAGGATATTCAGCGGAGTGACTCTTATCATATGAAAAATTTAACTTAACGAGAGCTGTAAAACGGCACCAAATTACAATTGGCCCGTTTTACAGCTCTTTTTTACATGGAACTTTTCTCACAGCCTGACAGCTTCCCCAATCCCCTCGCTAAAAGTAGGATGCGGGAATATAACCCGTCCCATGTCGTCCAGGGTCAGATTGTTTACGATGGCTGCGGAGAACTGGCTGATCATGTCCGTGGCCCGCGCGCACATCATCTGAGCGCCAAGGATCTGATGGGTCTGGGCATGGGCCACCACCTTGATGAAGCCCCGCTCCTGGTTGGAGAGGATGGATTTGCCGTTGGCTCCCATCACATATTTCCTGGTAATCACGTCCAGCCCCTGCTGCTTGGCATCATCTGCGGTGATTCCCACGCAGCCGATCTCCGGGTCCGTGTATACGCAGCCAGGTACGATATCCAGGTTGATGGACGGGGTTTTGCCTGCTATGGCAGTGACTGCGTTTCTGCCCTGGGCAGTGGCCATGTGGGCCAGCTGTATGCCTCCTGTCACGTCCCCAATGGCGTAGATCCCCGGTACGCTGGTCTCAAAGCGCTTATTGACCGTGATGCGGCCACGGTCCATGGCCATGGCTTTCACTGCCTCAGAGGCCTCCGGCGCGATCAGAGCCTCAGTGCAGGCGCGGCGCCCTGTGGCGATGAGAACTGTGTCCGCGGCCGCCTGGGCCGGCTTATCCTTTTCAATGTAGTGACACACCAGGCTGCCGTCCTCACTTCGGGTGATCTCCTGAACCTTGGCTCCGGCGTGGATGTCCGCGCCCCGCTTTTTCATAATCATTTTCAGGTTCTGGGAGATCTCTTTATCCATGTTGGCAAGAATCCTGTCCAGCGCCTCGATCACCGTTACCTGCCGGCCCAGGGCGCTGTAGATGGAGGCGAATTCCATGCCGATTACGCCGCCGCCGATGATTACCAGGCGGTCGGACAGTGTGTCCTGGTCCAGCAGTTCATCACTGGTGACAACGCCGGGCAGGTCCGCGCCGGGGATGGGCGGCACTGCGGGGACCGAGCCTGTGGCTATCAGGATGTGCTCGGCTTCCAGCAGGGTGCCCTCCGGCTGGACCTGAACCAGCCCTGAGTCCAGCAAGGTGCCGGTGCCCTGGATGACCGTGACCTTATTGGCCTTCATCAGGGCGGCGATGCCCCCTCTCAGCTGCTCCAGCACCTGTTCCTTACGGGCCTGTACCTGCTTCATATCACAGCACAGGTTCTCTGCGGTGAGACCCATGGAAGCGGCTCCCGATACCTGATGGTACAGTTCTGCGGTGTGGAGAATGGTTTTGGTGGGGATGCAGCCGCGGTTTAAGCAGGTGCCGCCCAGCTGGCGGTTCTCTATGAGGGCTGTTTTCAGCCCCAGGCCGGCTGCCTCCACGGCTGCCTCGTAACCGCCCGGGCCGGCGCCGATAATGACTAAATCATATTTGTCTGCCATAATGGTTATGCCTTTCTGGTTGTTTGATAGAAAGCCCCTGAAGCCGCGCAGCGGCGAGGGGCTTTCGGTTTGTGCTAGCACATCCCGGCGTAAATACGCCGGGAGGCACTAGCTATAAGCTGCCCTGTATCAGGGCTTTGATATCCGGGAGAATGGCCGCGGCCGCGCTGTCTGCCGGCGGCGCGACCGATGAGCTGCCCGGCCCGGCGGAGCCGTCCGGCGTCCCCGCTGGGTCACCCAGGCCGTCCATCGCCCTGCACAGGTTCTCCGCCTTGCAAAGGCAGCCTTTCAGAACCTCAGGGATTCCGGCGATCAGTTCCTGTTCCATGGCGTCTGAGTAAGCGGCGGCCTCGGTCACCCGCCCCTGCTCCACATGGAGCTGAAGCTGGATGTCACCCCAGCCAAACCGCTGTTCCAGCTGATAGTCAAAGGGGATCTTCCGTCCGTACTTCCAGTCCCAGGACTGGAACCGGTCTGTCAGGCCCTGGATTTCATCCTGGGGCAGCTCTGACTCATCCATCCGTCTGGCCGGAAGTCCGTACACCTGGGAAAATGCCTTCACCAGGGTCTCTTTCATCAATTCAACAGTCAGGTCCGGCCGCAGTTCCTTCAGGTTAACAACCCTGGATTTAACGGAAGCCACGCTTTTTGAGGCCAGTTTTTCCCGGGAAACGTTCAGGAAACGGGACATCTGCCCCTTATCTACATCCAGCAGCAGGGTGCCGTGGTGGTAACAGCAGTCCCCGGACCTGTAAAATGCGTTGCCGGAGAACTTGCGGCCGTCGGCTGTCACGTCGTTGCGTCCTGTCTTTTCACTGTGAATGCCCAGAAGTCCCAGAGCGGTGATGATCACCTGCAGCTGGCGGTCCACATCGTAGTCGGGCCGTTTGACCATGAAGGTGAAATTCAGGTTCCCCAGGTCATGGTACACCGCTCCGCCTCCGGAGAGGCGGCGGACTAAATATCCGCCGTCTGATTCCAGCTCACTGACCTTGCACTCCTTCCAGCAGTTCTGGTTCTTACCTATTACTACAGTGTGACGGTTCTGCCACAGGAAGAGGATGCACTCCCCTTTCTCCTCGTGACTCGTCATATATTCTTCCATGGCCAGGTTCCTGTAGGGCCATGTATTGTCTGTTTCAATCCAGGTCAGCCGGCGCACCATAGACAGCCGCCCCTTAACTGAAGGTGTACCGCAGCACCGGTTTTCTGGCGGCGGTTACCTCATCGGGCCTTCCGATGGGGGTGGAGTGTGGAGCAAGGTGCAGGGATTGTGGATCAGCCATGGCTGTTTCGTAAATCTTGTGGAAAACTTCAATGGCTTCGTCCAGAGTCTCCCTGGATTCCGTCTCAGTTGGCTCCACCATCAGCGCCTCATGGACAATCAGCGGGAAGTACATGGTGGGCGGGTGGATGCCGTAGTCCAGCAGGGCTTTGGCGATATCCATTGCCGAAACGCCGATCTGGTGCTTTAAGTCCTCCAGGGTCATGACAAACTCGTGCATGCAGGTCTCATCGTAGGCCATCTTGTAGACATCGGACAGTTTGACGCGCATGTAGTTGGCGTTTAACACTGCGTTGGAGGAGGCTTCCGGGATTCCCTCGCGGCCTAAGGTCAGGATGTAGGACAGGGCCTTTACCACCACCAGGAAGTTGCCGTAGAACTGTTTGACCGCGCCGATGGACTGGGATTCCTGCTCCAGGGCGTAGGTGCCGTCCGCGCATTTTACCGCCTGCTTTCCAGGGATAAATGGCTTTAAGAACTCCTTGCAGCCCACTGGGCCGCTGCCCGGGCCGCCGCCGCCGTGGGGCGTGGAAAATGTCTTGTGAAGGTTCAGGTGAACCACATCAAATCCCATGTCGCCCGGGCGCACGATGCCCATCACTGCATTTAAGTTGGCTCCGTCATAGTAGCACAGGCCGCCCGCCTGGTGGACAATCTGTGTGATCTCCAGGATATTCTTGTCAAAAAGCCCCACTGTGTTGGGGTTGGTCAGCATCAGGCCTGCGGTGTCCTCGCCTACAGCCGCTCTCAGCTGGTCCAGGTCCACACAGCCGTCGGCGCGGGATGGAATGCTGATTACGTCATAGCCGCACATGGTGGCGCTGGCGGGGTTGGTTCCGTGGGCAGAGTCGGGCACAATAATCTTGTTCCGTTTATGGTCTCCGCGGCTGACATGATAGGCTTTGATCAGCAGCAGTCCCGTGAATTCGCCGTGTGCGCCTGCCGCCGGCTGGAAAGTCATGGCATCCATGCCGGTGATCTCGCAGAGCAGGGACTCGGCGGTGTATAACATTTCCAGAGCGCCCTGGACCGTGTGGGCGGGCTGAAGGGGATGGATCTTCCTGAAACCGGGGAGGGCGGCCGCCTCCTCATTTATCTTGGGATTGTACTTCATGGTACAGGAGCCCAGGGGGTAGAAGCCGTCGTTTACACCGTGGGTGCGTCCGGCCAGCTGTGTATAGTGCCGGCTGATTTCATTTTCCGACAGGTGGGGAAGATGGGGAGCATCGCTTCGCAGAAATCCCTCTTCCGGGGTTACGCATGGTACGTCGCAGGAGGGGAGCAGATCCAGTTTTCTGCCCTCGGCCCCTTTTTCAAATACGAGCTTCATTGGCTTCATACCTCCTTCTTCATGCCGCTTAAGGCGGCGGACACGATGGCTGCCGTCCGGTCCAGCTCTGCTTTGGTGTTCATCTCAGTCGCACACCAGAGGATCTCATGATCGGATAAGGGCAGACCGCCCAGGATTCCCTCCTGCTCCAGCGCCTTAAGGAGAACGTCGGAGGAGCCTTGGGGTCCGGTGGTTACGAACTCATGGAAATATGGCCGGCTGTATTTCGGCGCCAGCCCGGCATCCTTCAGCACGCCTTCCAGGTAATGGGCCTTGGACATGCACAGGGTTGCTGCCTGGGCCATCCCGCCTGCGCCCATGGCGGTCATGTACACGCTGGCGGTGAGGGCGCAGAGGGCCTGGTTGGAGCACACGTTGGAGCTGGCCTTCTCGCGGCGGATATGCTGCTCTCTGGCCTGGAGGGTCAGGACATATGCCCGGTTGCCCGCTGCGTCCGTGGTCTCGCCCACAATCCGTCCGGGAAGCTTCCTGGCCATGGCCGAGGTGGCGGTCATGAAGCCCAGGTAAGGGCCTCCGAATGCCAAGGACATGCCCAGCGGCTGGCCGTCGCCCACCGCGATGTCGGCGCCGTACTGGGCCGGAGTTTTCATAATGGCCAATGACATGGGATTGCAGCCCATGATGTATTTTGCGCCTGCGCTGTGGGTGATCTCGCCCAGGGCGTCCCCGTCCTCCATGCAGCCGTAGAAGTTGGGCTGCTGCACGAAGAAGCAGGCCGCAGCCGGATCTTCGGCAAGAAGCATTTTTAATGCCTCGCTGTCCGTAACGCCGTCAGCCTCGGGCACCACCACCACCTTGGTGTTGCTGCCGAAGCAGTAGGTCTTAACCACCTGGATCACGTCCGGGTGGGAGGTGGCGGATATGTAGACGGTGCTGCGTTTCCTGTCCCTGCACATGGCGGTGGCTTCCGCTGCCGCGGTGGCTCCGTCGTAGATGGATGCGTTGGAGGCGTCCATGCCTGTGATCTCGCAGATCATGGTCTGGTATTCAAAAATGGACTGGAGTATACCCTGGCTGATCTCTGCCTGGTAGGGCGTGTAGGCCGTGATAAACTCTTCCTTGCCCGTCACGCTGCCCACAATGGCGGGGATGTAGTGGTTGTAAGCCCCGGCTCCGCGGAGGATATGGGAAAATACCACGTCCTTCTCAGACATTCCGGTCATCTTCTGGATTACTTCCAGCTGACTTAAACCCTCCGGCAGATTCAGGCCGCCCTCAATGCGCACCTGCTGCGGGATGTGGGAAAACATATCGTCAAAACTTTCAAAGCCAATGGAGCGCAGCATATCCAGCTGCTCCTGCTTTGTGCCTGGTACGTAGGAACCCATGGTGTCTCCCCCTTATTATTCGATGGTTTTTAAAAATGCTTCATACTCGTCTGCGCTCATCAGATCTTCCTTGCCGGAGATGTCGGCTACCTGGACAAACCATGCGCCGTATGGGTCCTCGTTGATGGATTCCGGCGCATCGAGCAGCGCTTCATTAACCTCGGCAACAGTTCCTGTAAGGGGAGAATAAACGTCGGAAACAGCCTTCACGGACTCAACGTCTGCGAATGTCTCTCCGGCTGCCACCTCATCGCCGGACTCCGGCAGATTGACGAATACCAGGTCGCCGAGGGCATCCTGGGCGTAATCGCTTAAACCGACCCGGGCGGTGGTGTCATCCAGCATCTGAACCCATTCATGGGATTTGGAATAGAGCAGTTCTTTTGGGAAATTCATTATAATACCTCCTTGTTATGTGTACTTGGCGCCTGTATTTCAGGCGCTTACGTGGGATACATGTCACTGGCACTTAGCGAGATTTCTCACAACCTTCGTGCAGTGGCTGGTTATAAGTGTTGGGCGCCGGTCATTTAGGCGCTTACATGTGTGTCACTGATATCAGGATCTTTTGTAAAATGGCAGCTTCACAATCTCTGCGGCTACGCGGCGGCCTCTGACGTCCACCTCCACGGCTGTGCCCGGCTCTTTGTATGCAATATCCAGAAGGGCCATGGCCACGGGATAGCCCAGGTAAGGGCAGTGGGTGCCGGATGTGGTGGTGCCGATCTGCCTGCCGTCGGCGTAGACGGCCTGCTGTTCGCGGACGATACCGCGGCCGGTCACCTTTAAGCCCATGCGCCTTCTGGTCAGGGGGCCTTTTTCCTCAATGGCTTTCTTGCCGATGAAGTCCTCCTTATCCATCTTCACGAAGAAGCCCAGTCCAGCTTCCTTGGGGGAGATTTCGTCATTCATCTCATGGCCGTACAGCGGCATGGAAGCTTCCAGGCGCAGGGTGTCTCTGGCGCCCAGTCCGCAGGGGATCAGGCCTTCCTCGCGGCCATTCTCCAGGAGGAGGTTCCAGAGTCTGGGCGCATTCTCTGCGGCCAGATAGATCTCCACGCCGTCCTCGCCGGTGTAACCGGTCTTGGAGATGACGCAGCGCATGCCGTCGATCATCCGGTTAAACTTGCAGGTATAATATTTCTCGGGGATATCCTCCTCCTTCACCAGCTTTCTTAAGATATCCATGGCTTTGGGGCCCTGGAGAGCCAGCTGGGCCACCTGGGCGGAGATGTCTTCCAGCACTGCATCGCCGGTGACATGGGCTTTCATCCACTCATAATCCTTATCCTTGTTGGATGCGTTGACTACGATGAAATACTGGCCGTCCCTGATCTTGTAGACGATCAGATCGTCCACCACGCCGCCTTCCTCGTTGCACATGGGGCTGTAGCGCGCCTGGCCGTCTTCCATTACAGTGTAATCGTTGGTCAGAAGCATGTTCAGGTTCTTCAGGGCGTCCGGACCGGTCAAGAGAATCTCACCCATATGGGACACGTCAAAGAGCCCGCATTGAGTCCGGACAGCCATATGCTCTTTGATAACGCCTGTCTCGTACTGTATCGGGAGTAGGTAGCCAGCAAATGGAACGATCTTCCCTCCGGACGATTCGTGGATGTCATAGAGGGGCGTCTTTAAGCCGGTGTTTTCTGTTGCCATGTTTTTTTCCTCCTTTAAAGGTGTAGAATAGCCGCCTGGGAAATCAGAGATCGTTAAATATAAAACGTAAAACGCACAAACAACTGTGAAGTTATTTGTGCGCTCTGTCCCTTTAACCTGAAAGATTTTGCTTCGTCGGTGCGTCGTCGCTTTCCAGAGTTTCGTCCGGTATCTGGTCCTTTTGCCTGAGAGTTTTTCGCGTCCCCTTCGGCTCCGGCTTAATATGACAGCCGATCTCTCCCAAATCCATCATCCGAATTTATGCGGTTTTCATAAATTCATATTACCATAGGTTGGATTTTCAGTCAATATATACATTTTGTATCTTTTTGACATTTTATGGCTTTTAAAAATCCTTTACGGTTTTAAAATAGGGCTGGTAATCCAGGGTAAAGTAGTATATAATGGGCGAAGAATTGTGGGATCAGGAAAGAAGGTGACATGGATGCACAAATTTATGCGCACGGTAGGGTTCAGTACGTACCAGAAGAAAAAAGAGATGGAACAGCTCCTTGCCCAGCTGGCGGCCGAAGCCAGGAGTACGGGGCAGATGACTGAGAATGAAGGCAGCGTGTTCTGCGAGCTTCGGGCAGAGCTGGCGGATGGAATGGGCGTGGCTCTGGCCGGTGAGATGGATGAAGAGGGGAAGTTTCAGCAGGAGTATTATTTTCCTTATATGACCAACCCCGGCATCAGCTCTGACGCAGATTGTTCAATCCAGCGTCACGCGGAGCGGGAGACATACGCCGGCCTTTTAGATGAGTACCGGGTGGGAATCTCCCTGATCTTTTATATGGAGAACTCCATGAGCTACAGGTCCAGACGGCAGAATAAAGAGAAGGCGGAACCCAAGGGGGTGTCCCTGACCGGCCTTTCGGTACAGGGCAAGGTTCTTCTTCCGGTGAAAAAGACCAAACAGCAGGCCGAGAACCTGCGCCAGGCTTCCAAGAAGCGCACCAGTCTCATTGAGGCCGCCAAGAACGGGGATGAGGACGCCATTGAGACCCTGACCATTGAGGATATTGACCTGTACTCCATGGTATCCAGGCGCATCGCACATGAGGACATTTACTCCATCATCGACACCTGCTTCATGCCCTGCGGCGTGGAATGCGACCAGTATTCCATTATCGGGGAGATCACAGGCATCGAGGTAAAGACCAACCGCCTCACCGGCGAGGAGGTCTACAACCTGGCCCTGGACTGCAACGATATGAATTTCCACGTAGCCATCAACAAAATGGACCTGCTGGGTGAGCCCCAGGTAGGCCGCCGGTTCAAAGGCCAGGTGTGGATGCAGGGAACTGTGGAATTTTAGCTTGATTTTTTCGGGAAAATAAGGTAATATATAAGGCGGACTATATGTTTCTGTAGCTCAGCAGGATAGAGCGTCCGCCTCCTAAGCGGAAGGCCAGCGGTTCGAATCCGCTCAGGAACGTTAGAAACCAAGCCGAAAACCTTGATTTTACTAGGTTTTCGGCTTTTTTTGTTTAAGTCGAACCTCCTAATGCTGCTAATAAAATTACTCTTTTTTTGCAGATTGGATAGAAAGGACAACTTGCATTAGCATCTTAGGGGTTGTTTCAAATAAAGTTTCAACGCCTGTTCTACGTCTCCCGATGGAGCAGAGACTTCATTGTCTATTGTTTTACCGCCCAGGAAATCATCCATTTTGTCTGCAAGCTTTTCCCGGTTACTATCTTAATACATTTTTGGAGGCTGCGGCCTATAAGCAGCTTCTTAAATACCTGTCTGATCAGCTGACAAAGGAATTTGGCGCAGGCTTTACCGAGCGTAATTTGCAGCAAATGCGTCAGTTTTATTTGGCTTTTCCAAAAGCGCACACACTGTGTGCGGAATTGAGCTGGTCACATTATCGTTTGCTGATGCGTATAGCGGATCAAGATAGACGGGATTTTTATCTGAAGGAATGTGCTGAATGCGGTTGGAGCGTGCGGCAGTTGGAACGTCAAATCAATTCGTTTTTCTATGAAAGGCTGCTTGCCACACAGTCGGAGCAGCGAGAGGCCGTAAGAGGTGAAATACAATCACTAGAGCCTAAGACAGATCCTGAATATATTTTGAAAGACCCGTACATCTTGGAGTTTTTGGATTTAAAGCAAAACACATCCTACTATGAAAAGGACTTAGAGCAGGGACTTCTTGATAATCTGCAGGAGTTTTTATTGGAATTGGGAAAGGGTTTCTCCTTTGTAGCGAGACAAAAGCGCATCACCATCGATGGCGACCACTATTTCATCGACCTGGTATTTTATAATTACATCTTAAAGTGTTTCGTGCTGATTGACCTGAAGACCGGAAAACTGTCTTATCAGGACATCGGGCAAATTGATTTTTATGTGCGGTATTTTAAGGAACAGATTAAGGCTCCGGAGGATAATCGCGTATGCGGACGATTTTGTGGCATGCTTCCAGTATAAGGAGGAAGCGGAGAGATTCTACGAACGCTTAAAACATAGGATGAAACACTTTGGACTAAGCCTGGAAGAGGAGAAAAGCCGTCTAATCGAGTTCGGTCGGTTCGCGCAAAGAGACGCAAAAAGACGAGGAGAAAAAGCGGAAACCTTCGACTTCCTGGGATTCACACACTATTGCAGCGAAAGCAGGAATGGAAAGTTCAGAGTGAAAAGGAAGACCAGTAAGAAGAAAATGCGGAAGAAATGCAAGGAGATGAACCGAGTGATAAAAAGCCTTCGGACCAAAAAGGTGGAGGAAATCATCAAGAGGCTGAACCAAACGCTTATTGGATACTATCATTACTATGGGATAACAGATAATGGCCGAAGTATAAACAACTTCTACTACTACGTGGAAGCCCGATTAAGGTACTGGCTGAACCGAAGGAGCCAGAAAAAGAGCTATACTTGGGAAGGTTATCAGGAATTGCTGAAATACTATCCACTGATCAGACCGAGGATATATGTCAGTATATATGAAAACTGCTGAACAATCAGTCTTATAGGGAGCCGAATGCGGGAAAGCCGCACGTTCGGATCTAGGAGGGGCGTTCCTCGTAAGGGGGGCGCCTACTTAACGAGGGCTTCTCAGCTCAGCGACCGCTCGAACTCATGCTT
>OKVW01000774.1_pt1 | contig 16427 bp, 13 predicted proteins | sample 1606991 | NCBI WGS metagenome assembly OKVW01 (sample SAMN03281021, study PRJEB24777) | human gut metagenome | isolation source: fecal sample PR177 from 1 month old male Malay infant, vaginal delivered...
GATTCGGTGACCGATATCAGATTATCCACCACAGTTCCCAAGTGTGCCATTCCGATCAGGCCGTCTACGTGTTAACGCAGGAGCGAGTGAACGAGCGTGAGGACATCATCGACATTGACCTCTTCGTCATTGACGAGTTTTACAAGTTGGCGTTCCGGCAACTCAAAAGCGGGAAAGTTGATCATCAAGACGAGCGAGTTATCGAGCTTAACATTGCGTTGAGCAAACTGCTCAAGGTCTCCAGGCAGTTTTATCTGACTGGACCATTCGTTAACAGCATTCGCGGTCTCGAAAGACTTGGGTATCCGCATACTTTTGTTTCCACCGACTTCAACACGGTGGCACTAGATGTTCAGACGTTCGGCATCAAAGCGAGTGACGACGAAGCCAAGCTCAAAGCGCTGGCGAAAATCGCGCACGCGTGCGTCGGTGCAACAATCATCTATTGTAAGTCACCAACTGTTGCCGGTCGAGTGGCTCGCGAGCTGATCAGGCTCGGGCATGGCACTCTGACTGAGAGTCCTCATATTGACTGGGTCAGCCAAGAGTTCGATGCCGACTGGGATTACACGGTGGCACTCAGAAACGGTATCGGCTTGCATTTTGGCGCGCTGCCGAGAGCGCTGCAGCAATACACCGCTGACCAATTCAATGCAGGAAAACTGCGCTTCTTACTTTGTACCTCAACGATCATTGAAGGCGTCAACACTATCGCCAAAAACGTCGTGATCTACGATAACCGCGATGGACCTCGCAGCATTGACAAATTCACCCATGGGAACATCAAAGGGCGCGCCGGGCGCATGGGCGTTCACTTCGTCGGCAAAATCTTTTGCCTAGAGGAAATCCCGGAAGACAGCCTCAATCAAGAGGTGGAAATTCCGCTTGGTATTCAAGATATTGATACCCCAATTAACCTCTTGGCCAGCGTTCAACCAGACCACTTGTCCGAGTTTTCACAGGATCGCTTTGATGAAGTCTTCATAAACGAGCGTGTTTCTATCGAACTTGTGAAAAAGCACTCATACTTCCGTGTCGAGCAACTCGAAGTGCTGCAAAGCATGTTCGAGATGATGGACGACACCGAATTTGCCTCGCTGGTGTTTCACTGGACTCCTGCAACAAACTTCCTCAAGACCTTTGCAAAGATAATTGCCAGACTGGTTCCCTCTACGTTCAGTCGCAATGGAGTCCCTGTTAATCCTACTGATGTCATGGTCGCCAAACTTGCCTGTTATTCAAACGCTGCAAGCTATTCGGAATATCTGAAAAACCAGATTGATCGCGCACGGCAGTGGGTGTCTGAAGAGGAAAAACGCTCTCTTTCCATCGCCATTAACAATGATTTGAAGCTCATCACCAATACTTTCGGTTACACCCTACCTAAGGTGCTCAGCTTAATGGAGGATGTAGTCAAATACCATGCATTGAAGCGAGGTATCCGCAGCAAAGTCGATTACACGCATGTCAAAATGACGTTCGAGAATTTTCATCTTCCGCCAGGTGTAAGTGCCTTGGAGGAGATTGGCATTCCCATTCAGACGTTACACCGGCTGGTAGATTTGCTGGAATTTTCCGACCAAGCTGATGTGGATGGGTTGTGCCAGTATCTTCGGGATACTCAGGACGTTTGGAGTCGAACGATTGGGTTTGTGGATCAGACGTTCATCAGGCGCGCGCTCGGTATTGAACAACATTGATTTAGGTGTGTTTGTGTTCCTTAGTCGGTATAAACCGTTGGTTGCTTTCCGCCCTGTTAATAATGGCTTTGACCGAATCTCAGCTCACCTCGCTTGCTATTGCGCTTCCCAATTGGCAGCTAAATGGAGTTTGAGGCTAATTAGAATACGCCGCATCACCCTGAAAAAACCGTGTGGCCGGGATCGGCCCCCTGAGCAAAAGACTAGTGAGCATATGATAAGTTTTCAGATTTTACGCAAAGCGGTTTCCAGGTTGATATTTCGCCTGCTGGCGGACAAACCTCTGCCCACGAAAACCCCCGGCGAAAAACTGCATATTCTTCTGCTTCGCTGGGACGCAAAATTGGGCGACTCCATCGTATCTTCTTTCTTTTTTCGCGAATCACGTAAGCTCAATGCCCGATTGACTGTACTTACGGTTAACGAGTTAGCTGAAATGCATATCAACACCTTCGGTGTGGATGACGTCATCGTTACGAATCCGCATCCAGGGCTTGGTGAACTACGCAGATTGGTGAACCAACTAAGTAATGTCGATGCCGTTGTTCATCTGGTTGGACGACTACAACCTGCCGAAATCGTTTTTATGCGGTTACTCCGCCCGGCGAGTATCTATTCCCTTGATGATTCACTGCGCTGTGTGAATCGTAAAATGGGTTTTGCTGCAAACACACTCAATATCGTGGAGCAGTACAAATATATTCTGCAGGATCTGGGCGCGAAAGTGATCGACACCCAGTACATTGTTCCGTTGCCTGCCGAGCTCCCGCCTGCGGCACTTTCCCCCCAAATACTTTTTAATCCTTATGCCAGCCGAAGAGACAAGGGGCTATCCCCTTCCCGTGCAACCGCAGCTCTACAAGCTATCACCGACGAGTTTCCCGGCCATTCCGTGGGAATTCTTTGCAGCCCTTCAACGCTGTACAGCGCACAGCATCTGGAAAACGCAGTTGCGCGCGATAATGTGGCAGTCTTGCACGACGGGCTAACACCCGAAAAGGTTGCAGGCTATATTCGCCGCGCGCAGGCAGTTGTTAGTGTGGATACAGCCATTGTGCATATGGCTGTTGGCCTGAAAGCGAAGCTGGTGGCGATCTACCCGTTGATTGCAGGTCAACACAACCCATGGTTGCCGCCTCGCTCACCTTTTACACAAGTGATCTACAGCGAGCAACAGCCAGACACACTCCGTCGTACGGGCAAAAAAAATATGGATACTTTTTCGCTAACGTCATTAATGAACGCATTGCAGACTCTCTTAACACTGCCAGCAGAAGCGAAAAACAGCATGTCGCTTAACGCCAGAATCATCCCTGGGCTAGGGGTAGCGACGGGCACGCTGGCGCGACAACTGCCCTTAATCTGTGAAAAATTTCCTGAAGTTGCAGGCTGTTATGCCGGGACGATCAACCTTGAATTCAGCGTTCCTGTCGCAGTCGTGCGGCCCGATCACCGTACCGCACCGCTGGCTTGGACTCCCAGTGGACGCACCACCGAGATATTCGATCTACTGCGCATTGAACTTGAATTCAGCCATTTAACTGAACGCATCCCCGCATGGCTGTATATTGCCCACAGCTCGCCACACCGCCGGACGCCGACCATTCACGAAGTAATCGCGCCGCGCATTAACCTCAATGGCGCCACGCACTGTCGACTCCACTTACCCGCTGAAGCTATCGTACTGGGCGAACGCGGTACTCAGGCAACGGAAGCTATCAATTTGTCACTTTCATCAACCCAGTAATCCGTATTCGCCTCAATATGCAAAAACAGTTTTGCCAGCAGCGAGCCACCCGCCAGAAATTCAGCCACGGTTTCTCTCCGGGCTTCGGTACGCCGGAAATAGGTGTTGTAAAGTTTGAGAATGGCCACGTCGTTAATCAAAAATGCCCCGACGGCAATATCGGTGCGACGCATCACCTCGCAACCAGCAAAGTTGTAAAGCGGACGATATCCGGGATCGATGACCTCCCCGCCAATCGGGATGACAGCATCGGCAGCCTGGGCAATGTTATTTTTGATTCTCCCAGGATTACCCCAAGCGTGATTCTCGCTCTCAAGCCCTATAGCTAAGGCTTGCGCAAGTATGGGGTTTCCCGGCAGGGACGCGAAAATACACTCGCTATGCCAGTGCAATTTATGGCTCAGCCCTGTCGGAAATAACTCAACACTCGGATCTCTAAACAGCAACGTATCCGCATCCAACCATGCCCCGCCCCAGCGATGTACAAACGCCATGCGAATGAAATCGCTCTTCGCCACAATAGCTTCAATGCCGTTCGCCAGCGTAAAGCTCAGCGGTTCAAAAGCCCAAGCTTTATTCATGATGTCAGCATCGATGTGCTCGCTTACCGATCGCGACGTAAGCAGAAGAAAACGATCGCCCAGAGCTCTGCGCATAGAAACCAGTGCCAGGGCAACATAAGCCGGCATGGTCTGACCCGGTGCGTTTTCCCAGTAACTAACGTAATGGGTAGTGTCGGACATCATTTCACCAGCACCTTACCTTTCGCACACAACAGCCCATTTTGCATCAGATATGTTCTGAGCATCACTAGTGATGGCGCGCATGCAGGTTGAGCCAAAAACTCATTATTTAACGCTGACTTATACAGATTAAGCCAGGTCAGCACCGGCACATTTGGCAGGAAAGCCGGTAAACTATCCCGGTTGTCTTCGCCAAATAACAGACGCAACGCACGCAGAATGGGCTGATAGCCCGGAGCAGAGAGCAGTTGCGCGACGTTTTCATCCAAATGCTGCTTTACGCTCACGCTGTTCAGCCGATCCTCCACCGACGCATCAGTTAATGCCACCCGGGGATCTAGCGCCACTGGGTAAATGGCACGAAATGACCGGGCGCCGTTACACAGCGATTCATACAACACTTTGTCCGCCGTTGCCCCAGTCACCAGCACGTCATCTCCAAAAATGACATGCACGCCGCTCCAGCGGTAAAAATTCTCCGCTGGAATCACATGATCCTGCACAAGATTGACCCGATCGCGCTCGGCCTGACTAAGGCTAGCGTAATTTTCACACGGCGGCGCAATCCTGGGCAGTTTAACGTTGATAATGGTGGGCAATCCTTTATGCGCCAACGTGAGATTAATTTCCTCAACCACGATATCGTAGAGCACATTGGCCGTGGAAGGCACATTACGCCAGCCCGTAGTCATCATAACAACACTCTCTCCCTCCTCTTTGGCCTGGCAAAACAACCCTGACCATGAAGAAGAGGTGTCATCCAGTTCTGCGGCAAGATAGTCGATAACGCACCGTGCCAGATAGCGTATCTCGCTCACTCCGCCATATTTCGCACGGCTATAAATGCCCGCCAATGTTGTAGCGTCAGCACCGGTGCGCATATCGCAAAATGATCCAGTCGCATTCGGCGTCAGATAATGCAGCGCCTTACCACCAAAAATAGCGACGTAATCGGACATGTCGATCAAACCGCGCGCCAGCAAATCGGTCGCGAACGCGCGAAAACCGGATTTAACATCCTGCGCATTGATCTGTGCACTGGCCTGGCGAAACATTGCCAACTGGGTTGCGAGCGGTTCGTTGTGCAACGTGTTCCACGCAAGTGAATGCGGAGTTTTTAGTCCATTCATGGTGAAGATCCTTAGCGAGACACTGGCACAGTGTGAAATTGAAGGTCATCCAACAGAACATCAATACGTTGACGCTGCTGATAATAGCTGATGGATTGAAGCCCTAATGGCCTAAGTGCCTCCATCAACTCGGCGATCCCCGTTCCGGCATCACGAGGATCATGCGCATCGGATCCGATGGTCAATGGAACATTGTTCCTCAGTAATTTCTCCAGCAAAGCGCGGGAAGGATAGGACCATCTTCCTGCAATTTCTTTACCCGTCGTAGGATCAAGGCTGGATTTTCGCAGGCCCGAAGCATTCAGTTCATATGCAATACCGCTGCGTACGAGCGGCGCAATCAACGGTTCAAAGCGACGCAAAAACACATCCTCTGGGATTGCGCGCAGTAGCGTGTCAGCGTGCCCAACCGCATCAAACAACCGGCTTTCCAGCAACGCTTCAAGCTGAGCAAAGTACTTGTCCAGAAAGGAGTCTGCCGCTAACCGGGGTAGTTCCCAGACCTTCACCATCGGCTCATCGGCAACAGTGACGTAGTGAATTGAACCGATGACAAAATCCATTGGATAGCGGGCAAGTAATTGCCGGTTATAACGCTCAGTACCCGGCATATAATCGAGTTCCAGTCCGCGTAGCAGCGTGATCTCGCCTTTATAGGCCTGCTGCGCCTTATCAATATCGGTGAAATAGCTCTCCAGTTCCGATTCCAGCAAACGGTTCTGCGCATCCACAGGGAACGGAGCATGATCAGTGATGGTGAGTACCGTCACCCCCGCAGCAATCGAGGCACAAACAAGTTCGTCGATAGTACCTACAGCATGTTTCGAGTAGAACGAGTGGCAGTGCGAATCAATCATGCTGCCTTCCATTGTTCAAGCAACCCGGAATGCTTCCCCATCTCTTTGACCAGCCAGTAAGGATTATTGGCGGTCGCGATGATCGCGCGAAGCTGCGGAGTGTCTTCCAGCCGCGCCAGCAGTTCGGTTAACGGCTGGGTATATAACGCGCGCGACAAGGGATTATCCCGCACATGGCTCGCCAGATGATGCCAGTCGATCGCATCAGAATGGATATTTGCAACACGCTCGGTCTCAATACCGTACATAAACACATCGCCGTTGGGTTTAATTGTCACGTCCATGCCATTGGGCTGGGGTGCACGGTTCAGGCTGCCAAAGGTAAAAGGTTTATCCACTTTGGACTCAATCGCGGCAATATATCCCTGTAAGTCCAGATAACCCTCCGGCGTATCTCTTGCCGGATGAACCAGATTTTTGTAGTCGATGTTAAACGTGTCCGCACCTATTAATAATTTGTCTTCCAGTACGCTGACTGGCTTTATGCTGGCGTTAATTCCCCATGAGGCCAGTTCACTCACCAGATATTCGCGAGTGAAGGCCCGATCGATATCAATTGAGCGAAATGAAAAACTGAGCGATGACGGTTTTTTGCGCTGAACATAATCCAGGCTAAATCCATGTGCACGCCATTTTACTTTTTCAATATGGTGGCTATCTGAACTCAGGCGAATATTACAGGTATCACCATTGGCGGAGACAAGACGATTGATCTCATCAAAGATCTTTTCCATCTTCTCATGGCGAAAAAAACCGCTGGTAATAAACTCAAAGCTATTGCCCCCTCGGGACAACGCCAGTAACTCATAAAAGGTATGAATGTTATTGAGCGGTTCACCTTCGCCACTCACGGAAATACGCTTTACGGATGGATCATTAATGAGCGCCGACAGGTTGTCACGTGCCTGCGTTGACAGCACCATACTCTTACCCGTTACGTGCTTATCCGCATACATGCAGAACGCACAGCCGATGCCGCAGATCTGGGTGATATCCACATAAAGCAAATGACCATGTAAGTCCATATATAATATTCCGCCATATTTTTGAAAAAAAATTCAATTTGGTACAAATCAAACTCTTTAGCAGTGTATTTTCAAACACCAATTCTCTGCGTATATCTCCTCGGTGCCTTTGATGTATTTAGACAGGTTTCGGGTCCGATCCCAACAGAGCCTGCAGACGCGCATCGGCCTGCGCCCTGCCGTCCTGTAACATCGTTAGTACTGCATTGTCTTCCTGCTGGTGCTGCGCACCAAACAGATCTAATCGATCGAGCATATAGACCGTTAATACGGTACCAAGGCCGGTGACGCACCCCGTCAACACAGCCACTAGAGTAGTGATTAGCCCACCGGGCAGAACGGTAAGCAGCGCACCGAGAGTTTTGCTGAGGTACTCTTCAAGCAGTACGCCACCAATGACGAATGCGCCGCTGACGGCAATCTTCAGCCCTGCATCTAGTGCTTCAGCACGGCTTGTACCCTCTGGTCGCATCAGTACGGTTTTGGCTGCGCGGAACAGCGAAAAAACCCCTTCACGGATCATTCGCACTAGGCTGCGTGCGGTGGTGAAGAAAGTATTTATCAGCGTTGTCATCAAGTTACTAATGATCCCGCTTATGGCCCCGTCACGGAACGCCGTTAGCACGTTGCGCCAGTTATCGAGACAGCTCTTTGCCACCCGCCCAGCACGGATTTTTAACGCATCCCAAACATACTCCTGGTCCACCCCATCACAAAACCCGTTATGCCAGCTGTCGTGAACTTCCAACAACAGGCCGTCAACAAAATCCGTCAACACCAAGCCAATCGCCTGCTGTAGGCCCATTTTCCCCGCTTCGACAGCACTGGTTTTCAGTAAATATGCACCGAATTTCGCACTACCGTAGTAGCCCCAACGAAGACTGCTTTCATACTGCTTGCGCGCCACTTCATCCAGCTCGCGCAATTTTTCCTGATCGACGGCGTTCTGCTGTTTGTACTTCTCCAGTGCGTTCTGATCTTTTTTGCTCAGAGGCTCATTTTTGGCTTTCTCTTCCAACCGGGCAATTTTGGAATCGCGATCGGCGCGGTTTTTGTTCAACCAGGCGATGTACTCCTCTGCACTCTTTTGCAACTTCGATTCATTGATCGAGTGGTGCGTCTGATGCAGATTGGTTTTGTGGTTCGCCAGATCAGCTCCATTTGCTTCCGCCAGCCAAACCGCAGGGTCGTTATGGATTGAGGCGGCAGAAATAAGGTGATCCTGCTCCGCATCGGTATTCCTGCTCAGTGCCTGTCCGGTATAGGCATCCACTGCTTCGCCTGCATCCTGTTTTTTACTGTTTTCGGCGTTGGTCTTCTTGTAGTTGTCGTGCTTATGGTATGGATCACTGTTGTACTTACCGCGGCTTTCATAACGCACTTGCTCCTCTTCCGTGGCATACACCCCGGAGCGAACATTATGAATGGTATCGACATTCCCCCCCACCTTGTCCCATGCAGAGACAATACTCCCCAGCCCAAACGGACCAATAATGCTATGCAGAAGACGCTGTCGGCACTCAGCCAGCATCAATGTTGTTTGTTCCGTGCGCCACTTCTGTTGATACTGCCGAACTTGCTGATGTGCCTGCCAAACACTGACATCGGATACTGTAACGACCTCTTTTGTTGGTGATGGTATGAGCTCTCTTGTCTGTCGTTGACGCTGCTGGTTCAGACGCAATAAAAGTGTTTTTCTGTCCATAATCTCCCCTTAAAACACACCTGCACGCTGGCTAAATGCCTCACGAAGCACCGCCATTAGCTCAGCAGCCTCAGTTTCCTGAATACCTAACTCGAACGCCTGTTCAAGCGCAGTGTGGATATCAGGCGGATTGGCAATAAGACGATTAATTGTGGCTTGTAATATCGAGGAAAGATGCCCGCTCATCATCCCCAAGCAGCAGGTTTCGATATCGCTACGCACGTCAGACGACGCGATACCTTCCTCTTTAGCACAAGCAAAGGCAACAGCCAGCATTGCCTCACAACGTTTTTCAAAACGCTGAACTTCATCCATTTGTTTGAGGACCTTATCTGCATACTCTTCCGTCGTCTGCTGTTGCCCGGCCACTACTCCCTGCTCAAACGCCATATTGCGCTCACGCCTTACACTGGCTGCAGTAGAAAGTCCTACCATACGAAACATGTTCGCCACCCAGCTGTCAGCATCTTTCTCATCCTGCCAGCGATGATACTCCCACCAAACTTTATCGGCTTCCGGCGTAGCATGAATCCGTTGGCGAAGTAGTGCTACCTGAACGACTGCAGGGATCGTAACGCGAAACGCTGGTCCCGCCAGATCTAGGGCGGTCCAAAGCCCAGTAATCACCCAGCCAATCGGCCCCAGGAAAGAAGCAGCCCCTCGCGCAGCCACAAACGAGGCTGCGGTCATCACCACCGTCCGTCCGAGCAGTTGGCTGGCAAAGACGTTGGCAATTAACGATGCCAAGAGCAAACTTGAGAAGCGGCTAGACTGCAACTGCGTCATTAATTTTGCTTCTGGGAAAAGCATCGTACTACCCTGAGTAAGATCCATTTTTTCAAGCAGATTTTTGCGTTGAGCTTGGTCCATATCCGACCAAGCCTTGCGAGTAATTGCCGCCAGCACAGCTAGTTCGATACGATCAACGCTCCAGTCCGTCTCGTAGGTCGCGTCAAACTTGTCCGCCACATCGATCACCACGGTTTTCCACTCCGGGCCGCCGCCGCGAAACAGATTGACGACGGTATTGCCACCAAACTCGCACAGCTCATGGGCAATCAGATCGGCATACTGACTGTGTGCGGGATAATGGGATTTATAACGTGCTTTACTCTCAATACCGTTGCTGAACGCCTTCGTAATGTATTCCACCAGCGGGGCCAATTCGCTATCCGATGCATCGCGTAATACTGGCAGCAGTTGACGATCACCATTACTCATCATTGTTTTCCTGTTCTGTACTGACATTGTTTGATTCGCGTTTAATGTTGCTAATGGTGTTGCCAAAGGTGGCAAGAAAGCCATCAAGCATCGGGCTGTCGATGACCGTGGCGCTAAAATGCAGCCGCCCGTCTTCAAGCTCGCTGACCTGTTGATCCGCTGACAGTGGCGACTCCAGCAACAATTGCGCTCGCGCAGTTTCGAGGGTGAAATGAATGCGGATACTTCTCCCCTCGCCGAATCCGAAGCGTCCATCATCGTCGTAACGTTTGAGGTTAAAATCTGCGGGGCGTGCAAAGTGAAAGGTACTGCAGACCGCCGAGGTGATGCGGTTCAGGGCCAGACTGCGTTCGTTATCGTAGCCTTTAAAGCGGCAAACCAGATACAGCCGCGAGCCCTGTTGCGCTAGCCCGAGGGGCATCACCTCCGCCTGACGGCGAGTACCGTGAGCATTGCTGTAATCAATATTCAGCCAACGGTTGTGATAAAGCGCTTCACTGACCGCGTCAAACACGCCTTCCTGAATCACTGGTGGTAGGAGCGACTGGCTGGCAGCGACCACCCGCACCTTCTGCGACCATTCCCGCTCTCGCTGCGCCTGTTCGCTGTGGCTAAGAGTGTGTCCCGCTTGGCTAAAAAACGGCGAAAATGAAGCCATCAGATGCGCGGGTAGCAGATGCTTTAAATGCGCCTGCGCCATTTGCATCAGCAGCGATTCTGCTGGCGATAGCTGCGCCATGCTCAGGCCTCGCGAACCTGCCCGCCATCGCCAGCCATAGGGGCGGCAGCGATCATCACACTCTAGATCGAAGTGCTGGCTAAGGCGTTCAAGCTGGCGCTGAATGGTACGCACATTGCGCTCAATTCCCGCATCTGTAAGTTGCTGATGCAACTCTTGGGCGGTAATGCGCTGACTGCGCGGAATACGACGCAACAGCTCAAGAGAAAAAAACGTGGTATCGACGCTATTTGTTCGCTTTGCCATTACGGTTCCTGTAGCAGCACGCTGAATGTGTAACACACTTATATATATCAGATTTATCGGCAATAGCCGTCAATACTTAACCGGTTTATTCTCCACCAGATAACGACCTGAGTATGCTAGATGCATGCGACAGACTATGTCGCAGTAATAACAAAATCAGTGGAAAGACACGGCACGGTTATTGGCCATTAGTGATGAATTGCATCCCTTACTTATCCTTTCCAGTAACTTTGGGCGATAGCCTATGAGGGCAAATATTATAATCTGTTCTGCTTTAAGCTATTCAGGGTAATTCTCAGCCAGAGGATTACTTTTTGGAATGAGCAGGGATGCATCACTTACGAACGTCTGGTCCCACTGCCCGAACGGCAGGTTGGAGGTCAGGATCATCGCGCTCTTCTACCTAGAAGAACATCTTGACTTCCTCCTGGTTGAACGGAAAATAGCCTATTTCATCGATGATAAACAGCTTTGGGGCCATGACACCGCGATTGAGTGTAATTTTGTAGGGACCCTGGCGCTGTCAAGTCGACAGCTGTAGTTGTAGGTCTGCTGCTGTTGTGAAATGAACCTTGATATCCGCCCACACGGCTTCGTAACCCATGGCTATCGCCAGATGCGTTTTCCCCACGCCTGATTGCCCCAGCAACATGATGTTTTCGTTACACTCGATGAAGCTCAGGGATCGCAACGACTGGATTTGCTTTTGAGGGGCACCGGTGGCGAAGGCGAAGTAGTACTCCTCGGACGCCCTCACCGCCGGGAGCGCTGCCATCCTCATGTACATTGCCTGTTTACGCTGATAGCTGATATTTGAACGTTCAAGCCGGTTGTTATAAGCCGTATCGCTTACGTCTTGTTTTCTGAAAGGCTGCTACAGCTGCTACATGTAGCGGGTTGTAGCAGGGTTTGGATTCACGATTTAAAATTTCTTCGCTAGGGAGAGTGTTTTTTATGCGAGTAAGATCACATCTTTCCCGGCGCAACGGTTATTGGGTTGAGCACTATGCCTTACGAATAATTAGCCTGAGTATTGGCTTGTGCCAAAGTTGCGGTAACCGCTGTGGACATCCTTAGTTCTGGTTTTGGCCAAATACGCCAGTCGAACCAGGAAATTCCAGTAGACTGGGTTACGATCCAGTACATCAAATCTGCTAAACCTGTAAACAGTATTTGGTGGAAATTCAGTTAATGCTGCGTAATCTGGGTAATCAAGCCCTAAAGCACTGCACCAGGCTTTCTGTATTCGGGTAGCCATATTGTCAGCATCGGGGTCCTGGTAATTCCCCAGGTACCCATAGACGTCTGCATTGAACAACAACATCAGATGATAATGTGGGTGTACGCTTGTATCACGTTCCCTGCACCATCCATAAGATGGTAATGTCGGATCTCCCGGTCTTCTGGACCGGTTATGATCCGCTCGTAACTGGCTTTTCAGTGACTCGTAGAAGCGAGTGATTGCCTTCTCATCATCCCGCTGGAAGCATATTGGTAGATCAGGCTCTCCTAGTACATGGGACTGGGCGAATCTCGAGTCAGTACGAATACCGAGTATTCGGTTATTCTGCACCAGTGTGCCGTAGACCATGTTAAGTAGTCGGTTGAGAATATTGAGGTCAATAGGAGATTTATACTTTTGGGTTGCTGTACTTACCAATTCCTCGATTTCTTCATTGGTAAGTGAATATAGTGATTCCATAATAATCCTTAAGTATGTAAATAATAATCTTTGGATAATGGGTAGCCCTCACGCTACCCATGTGATGTTGGATGTAACTTCTATAGGGAAGTTACTACGGATAAGTACTGATTAGGTATAGAACCTTAACTAAGGTATATTACATATACCACCTTAAAATCATGAATTGCCCTCCCAAGTCATTTAAGTTGAGGCCGCAGGGTTATTGAGTTTTAGAACAAAAAAATATTATCCAAAAACACTTAGCTACTCTGAAGTTATTCATTCTTTAGTAGTTTATTAAAAGCAATAGATCCAGATGAAATTAAAGGTATTTTTGATGCTTTAGCTATATCAAAAGGATGCACTTCTGAACCAATATATTTCACATAGTCAACGCCATCCTCTTTAAATAACTGTACCTTTCCATCCTTTTCAAGTTCCTTTAAAACGGACATCAAGCGCTCTATGCTTCTAAGAGAGTTTGGACCATCTCTACGAATGGTGTGCCTCCTAAAATCGTAAGATTTATTACTGATAACATGTTCCTCAAGCCAAAATAACAACTTTTCTTTCTCGCTAGGTCTTCTGGTAGAATCAACTTTTAAAATTAAATGGGTAATACACCATTCACTTATTTTAGCTGCTGACAGAAAAGTATCCCTAGTAATTATTGGTGAGTCGGGTGTGATAAATATTTGCATTACTGCTGCGATTCGAGTAGCTTGCTCCATAATTCTGGAACCAAAATCATCATAGTGATGTAAGTCACCTCCTAGTTGCATAAGTTCCCTGATTCGCTTATTTTGTGTTTCCCATAGCGCTTTCGCCTCTTCAGATAAAGTAATACAGATACGTTCTTCATTGTTTTCTCTACGCTGTATGCCGTCTTGCAAATGTTTAACAAGAATAGAGAAAAAGCCATCAAGCCCTGGCTCATCAGACCATGAGCATATATCAGGGATATCACATAGTTCAGGTATTTGCTCCAGATCAATTAGTAATAAACGGGCTAAGAACCCTGAGTTTTTTAATTTTTTTCCTTGCTTGCCTAGAAAATCATTAAATATTGCAGGTTGCAGTAACAGCAATATGGTCAGCCGGACATCATCAACATCGTAGCTGTCACGAGATGCTCTGCTGTCTGAAATTCTCCCTTCTCCCCAAAGAGAGTTGAGAACTGATATTTCGCGAAAAAGGCTACTGTCAAACACTCCTCCGGCTTCATCAGAACCGAGCATCAATGACGGAGATCCCAGCGCTAATGTCTTTTTAAGTCCCTCGCTTGTTGAATCATTTTTAGTAAGATACTTTCTAACCGGCGCTACCGGTCCACTTTTCTGACATTCCTCCAGTGCTTCGCGTGTTTCAGCTACATCAACCTTCTGGCGAACAGCTTTGCTAAACTGCTTTTTAAGTTCTTTTAATTCCGTATCCCAAGATACTTTTTTCAGTTCATAAAGTTTTTCCTTTTCCAGAAAACTATTCTTCAGTTCCTTTTCCATTTGATGGATTGTTTCCATCAGTGCTTTGAATACCGTTGACTTCCTGCTACCTGACCGTGCTAATAACAAGAGATAAAGTGATGTAAACGTTCTCCCATTTTTAAGCTGAACATCAAATTTATCTTGGCAGGAAAATGCCATTACCCCAAGTAATACTATTAAAATAAGCTCGGCAGCAGCTCCTGTTTTATAATGTATGTAACTTATTAACTGTTGTGCAAAAGTCGGAAGCGTCTGGAATTTAAGACCGAGTTCTTTATTTTGCGATGAACTGTTTTTTTTAGACATAGACCCTATCCATTTCCTCTTTTAGATTAATTAATAAGACTACGATGTAACAACCATTCATCAATTTCTGATTCAAGCCATCCAACTGATTGTGTTCCAAGCTTTCTTTTCTTCGGAAAAGTTGGATCATATCGTGGCGACCTCGGGTTCAACCAGTCATAAATTGTGGCTCGCGAGATACCTGTTTTATGGATAACAGCAGGTAAGCGGAGTATCCTGACTGCTGATGAAGTGTTCATACTAGTTTGCCTCTTGTTAGCTCAGTTTGGTTCCAGCAAAGAATAGCTGCAAGGATTCTTCGAAAAAATACGGCTAGCAAAGGTTTATTTTTAACAGGTTTAACTTGTTGATATTGTGGGGCTAAATGTTTTCTATTGAAGTTTTTAGTGAAGAAATTAGTCGAAAACGCAGTGCTCTCTCCAGTGAGATTAAAGACTGTGAATGGCGCATGTATGCCCAAATTCTGGATGAAAAGCATACATACATGCAGGCTGAACTGACTATGATGAAAGAGCGGGCCTGGAACTCCAAAAAATTTGGTCCGGGAATATTATTGTATTCATCCTCTTATCTGAAAAAGCATAGGTACACTGACTCTCATAAGGACTTTCCATCAAATGAGAAAAGCACTGAGTTAGCTACGCTTATTGAACGTTATTGGAGTTCATTAGAGGCTGAACTTCTGAGGGATAATGTTGCTGTCATTATCCCTGAATATATCTCTATGGATGAACTCTTTAAATTTCATCTTAGGTATGCACAGAAGTGCTATAAATGGGGTGAATTAGTTATATCAGACAATGAGGATGTTGCATTTGAAGCATTTAAAAAAGCATCTGAGTTATTTGATAAAAGCATGGGGATGGTTTGGTATAAAACTTCTGTAGATAAACGAAATAAACTTTTAAGTATCAGAAAGAAGTCTGGGCGAAAAGGAGGGATGAAAAAAGCTGAAGTTTATGGAATTATCCAAGGAAAGCTTGTGGAGCTTATTAATGTTTTAGCCCCAGAGCAGGGATGGGGAAGTAAAGCTGCTGCCGTGAGAGTTCTCATTGAACCTTTGTGGGAATTTGTTGAGGAATCAGATTTTATGATTGATAACCAAAGTAAAAAATATAGATTAGCAACTGCTAGTCAAGATGCTTTAGCTGAAACTATCATAAAATCTTGGTCGCAAAATAATGAAAGTATTAAACAAGCTTTTGATGCGAATGTAAGAAAAAAATAATCAGTTATTAATCGGAGCTTCGGATTTGAGTGAAAGATATAAGCGCCAGTTTGAGGCGCTTATATAAATACTATCCGACGAGCCTTATACCTCGAATGCCATCTCCAATCATACTTCCGTGATCAGCAGCCATAACGAAGTCAGCCCACCACTGCATCATCGGGCGTCTCTGCTCAAGATAATCGCTGCGGTTATATGCTCGACGTACCTCATTCTTATCCACGTGGGCCAGTGCTGCCTCAATAACATCAGGCGGAAAGCCTTGTTCATTAAGGGCTGTACTGGCGATAGATCGCAGACCGTGTGAAACGAGCACTCCACCAAAACCTGCGCGTTTTAGCGATGCGTTTACGGTCTGACTGTTCATAGGTTGGTTTGGCTTGATGCGGCTGGGAAAGATAAATTCTCGATTTCCACTTAACGGCTTCATCATCTCTAGTATCGCAATTGCTTCATCTGACAATGGAACAGTATGGTCGCGGTTCATTTTCATGCGTGCTGCAGGAATCTTCCACTCTTGTGCTTCTATGTCTATCTCTTCCCAGCGAGCTTCAGCCGCTTCGGCAGGGCGGGTAATAGTAAGAAGTTGCCACATGAACAGGCAGCGTGTGG
>OKVW01000778.1_pt1 | contig 16374 bp, 15 predicted proteins | sample 1606991 | NCBI WGS metagenome assembly OKVW01 (sample SAMN03281021, study PRJEB24777) | human gut metagenome | isolation source: fecal sample PR177 from 1 month old male Malay infant, vaginal delivered...
ATCGTGTACGAAGGAAAAAACTACCGGCGCAACAGGCATGTTAAGGCTATCCTGTGTATGGGAATCGACAGGCCCGGAAGTCTGGGGGATGTTACGACGGCAGGAAAAGGGGGACAGGCGGACGGAATCTTTCTGATCGCCCAGGACACGGCGAGAGACAGTGTGAAAATCCTTATGATACCCAGGGATACCATGACGGAGATTAACCTGACAGACTTAAGCGGCAATGAGCTTGGGCAGGAGATCCAGCATCTGGCTTTGGCCTATGCCTATGGAGATGGGAGAGAGAAGAGCTGCCGGTATATGGCCGAGGCGGTCAGCGGGCTGCTTGACGGACTGGAGATAGATGGATATATGGCGGTCGGCATGTCGGCAGTGCCGGTTATGAATGATGGAGTGGGGGGCGTCACCGTCACCATAAAGGAGCGCGGGCTGGAGCAGAAGGACCCGGCCTTTGTTTATGGAACAAAGCTTACGCTTCGGGGGGAACAGGCGGAGACCTACATCCGCAGCAGGGATACGGGACAGGCTCAAAGCGCGCTGGAGCGCACGGAACGGCAGAAATCCTATATAGAAGGATTCCTGAAGGCTGCCAGGACGGCGGCCCGCCGGGATGACGGCCTGGTGCCACGGATTATGAAAGAAATAGAACCCTATATGGTAACCGATATGGCAAAGGACCAATATCTGGATATGGCGCTGTCATTTATCCAGGGAGGAGAAGCTGTGGGGGTGACTGATATGTTCACACTTCCGGGCAAGGCTGTGGAAACATCAATTTACGATGAATATTATCCAGATTCGGAGCAGATACGTCCCTTAATCCTGGAGCTTTTTTACAGACCGGCCGGGAAATGATATATAGCAACTGATTAAAAGTATAGGCAAGAATAAGCAGAGGAAAGGAACAGTGAGCATTATGAGAAAAAGATTGACAGCAATTGCGTTAACTGTGGTACTGGCGGCAGCACAGCCAGTGTGTACTTATGCGGCCAACAGCCCGGGCACAGGCCCGGTCATAGGCGGAGACGCGCAGACGAACAGCAGGGGGCAGTCGGTAATTGGGGATACGGCCCTGGAGATTTTAAAAGATGCCGGAACCGCAGTTGCCGGGCTTCCGGAGAGTGTTGTAGCCTCCATAAATGGCATCAACAGCGGTCAGCCGCTGAACGAAGCGGTCCCCGGAGTGGATCTGACCGGATATAACGTGCTGGTGGGAACACAGGCGATTGTTACAAAGAGTGCGGCAGATAACACAGAGAAAACAGGGGTGGTAGAAGTGCCGCTGTATATCCCCAATCTGGCAGAGGGACTGGGAGTGGTGCAGGTGCTTTTTTACAACAATTTCACGGGAACGTGGACTGTGATACAGCCGGCCCGGATGGACGTGGCGGCCAAAACCCTCTGGTTTAATATTCCAAACTCGGGTACGGTTTCTGTAATTTACAAGCGGTAGGAGCAATCTTCTACGCGTCGGAAAAAAGGTGGGTATAAACGTGGCATGTAAAAATCTTTTTGCTTTAGAAACATATCTTCCCCACAGCAAGCAGGTGAGAATGGGGCTGCTCTGGACCTATGATATGGCGATGGTCTGGTTGAGCGCCTGCCTGGCCCTGTGGCTGAGATTCGACCTGAATCTGTCGGCTGTACCGATTGAGTTCGGAAGGGAGTTATGGAAGTATGGCTTCCTGCAGATGGCGGTGGTGTCCCTTGTGTTCTGCGGGGGGCATCTGTATGCCATCATGTGGGGATCTGCCGGCATACGGGAAATGATGCTGGTGGTCCTGTCCTGCCTGACCGCTGCCTTTGCCCAGTCTGTGGGAATCCTGCTGTTTGGCGCGCGGATGCCCAGAAGCTACTATGTACTGTGGTTTGTGCTGATGACTGTGGCGGCCATGTGGGGGCGCAGCAGCTTCCAGATCGCCCAGAGAATGGTAAACAGGCTGAAGCAGACGGCTGAAAGGAAGGACCCGCCCCGCGTGATGATTGTTGGGGGCGGAAAGGCGGGAACCCTTATTATAAGGGAAATGAAGGGCAGCGAGAAGATCCACGGTTACCCGGTATGCATTGTGGATGACGATAGGGACAAGCAGGGGCGTATGATAGACGGCGTCTCCATTACCGGCTCCAGAAACGACATACCAAGGCTTGCTAAAGAACAGAGGATAGAGACAATCTATGTTGCCATTCCCACAGCAAAACCTGAGGAGATGCGGGACATCCTGAGACTATGCCAGATGACCGGCTGCCAAGTGAAAACCCTCCCTGGAATATATCAGCTGATGAACGGAGAAGTAAGCATTTCCCGGCTCAGAACAGTAGAACTGGAAGATCTGCTGGGAAGGGAGCCGGTCCAGACCAATCTGGATGAGATCATGGGTTATGTCAGGGATAAGGTGGTTCTGGTTACCGGAGGCGGCGGCTCCATCGGAAGCGAGCTGTGCAGGCAATTGGCGGAGCACAAGATCAGACAGCTGATAATCTTTGACATATATGAAAACAGTGCATATGAAATCCAGCAGGAGCTTAAACGGAACTATCCCCTTCTGGATCTGGTGGTGCTCATCGGGTCCGTGCGCAATACAAACCGTCTGGAATATCTGTTCCGCACATACAGGCCCGACATTGTCTACCATGCAGCGGCCCATAAGCACGTGCCCTTGATGGAAGACAGTCCCAATGAGGCTGTCAAAAACAATGTGATGGGAACATATAAGACCGCCAAGGCAGCAATTAAGTACGGCGTAAAGCGTTTCATTCTCATATCCACGGATAAGGCGGTGAACCCCACCAATATCATGGGCGCCAGCAAGCGGCTGTGTGAGATGATTATCCAGATGTGCAATGAGAAGAGCAGAAGCGAGTTTGTTGCGGTTCGTTTTGGTAATGTCCTGGGGAGCAACGGAAGCGTAATCCCGCTGTTTAAACAGCAGATTGAAAATGGCGGCCCGGTGACAGTGACCCATAAAGATATTATACGGTATTTTATGACAATCCCGGAAGCGGTGAGCCTTGTGATACAGGCCGGCGCCTATGCAAAGGGCGGAGAGATCTTTGTCCTGAATATGGGCAATCCGGTCCGGATACTGGATATGGCCGAGAACCTGATCCGTCTCTCCGGATATGAACCCTACAGGGATATTGACATCAGCTTTACAGGCTTAAGGCCTGGGGAAAAGCTGTATGAGGAGCTGCTCATGGATGAGGAAGGACTCCAAAAGACGGAGAATGAACGGATCTTTATCGGGAAGCCGACTGTGATGGATTACCAAAGGTTTGAAAAAGTTCTCAACCGGCTGGGGCTGGCGGCCTGGAGTGAATCGGAAAATATACGGTATCTGGTGCATGAGCTGGTGCCGGAATACCACTATATGAGCTGGGATTCGGATCTGGCGGCGGCAGAGGCGGCAGCCGGCCGGGAACCCGGTCTTGCAGTCCTGGACCCGGATAGGGATTCATAATAAAAATCTTCATCAATACGAGAGGGCAGATACATGAGTGAGAGACAGAAGATCTATCTTTCATCGCCGCATATGAGCGATGAGGGATATGAACAGGAATATGTAAAAGAGGCGTTTGATACCAATTGGGTAGCTCCGTTGGGAAAAAATGTAAATATGTTGGAACAGGAATTCACCGACATAACCGGTACAAAGGCTGCGGCCGCATTATCATCAGGTACGGCCGCGCTGCACATGGCTCTGAAAGCGGCCGGGGTTGGCCGGGGGGACATTGTGTTCTGTCCCACCCTCACCTTTGCGGCCACGGTGAATCCGATGATATATCTGGGAGCAGAGCCTGTTTTTATTGACAGTGATTATGAAACCTGGAATATGTCGCCGGCCGCTCTGGCCAAGGCATTTGAGCAATATCCTGAGGTGAAGGCCGTTGTTCTGGTACATTTGTACGGGTTATGCGCCGATCTGGATAAGATTATGAAGCTGTGCAGGGAGAATCACACGCCTGTCATAGAGGATGCAGCAGAATCACTTGGGAGCCTGTATGGGGGGCAATGGACCGGAACCTTTGGGGACTATGGCATTTTCAGCTTTAACGGCAATAAGATCATAACAACATCAGGCGGAGGAATGCTGGTATGCAGCCTGGATGATACCGGGAAGGCCAGGGAGCGTGCAGCCAAGGTGAGATTCTGGTCCACACAGGCGCGGGAGCAGGCACGGCACTACCAGCACAGCGAAATCGGATACAATTATCGCATGAGCAATATCTCCGCCGGTATCGGACGCGGACAGCTGAAGGTCTTAAAAGACCGGGTGGCCAAAAAACGGTACATCTATTCTTACTATAAAAATGCGCTTCAGAAGATTGAAGGGGTCAGCCTTATGCCCCTGGCGGAACATACATACAGCAACTGCTGGCTGACCTGTATACAGCTGGATGAAACAAGAACAGCCGTCACCCCCGACCAGATCATGGACGCGCTGGCCGGGGACCAAGTGGAATCGAGGCCGGTCTGGAAGCCGATGCACCTTCAGCCGGTCTTTCAGGGCAGGCCGTTTATAACCGTCTGTGATGAGCCGCTTACCATTGTGGACCGGGAAAAGTGGGCTGATAACAGTGTGGCAGGGACCCTGTTCCGGAGAGGCGTATGCCTGCCAAGCGACACGAAGATGACGGATCATGACCTGGCGCGGGTGTGCGGCATCATAAAAGCCCTGTTTGCGGTAAATGAGACATGATTTACAAGCGATATATAAAACGTCTGATGGATGTAATATTATCGGCTGCCGCCCTGACGGTTCTGGCGCTGCCGCTGGCGGCGGTTGCAGTTCTGATCCGGATCAAACTGGGGAAGCCGGTCCTGTTTAAACAGAGACGGGTGGGTAAGGATAACCGGGAGTTCCTGATGATGAAATTCCGGACAATGACAGAAAGCCGGGATGAACATGGGATCTATCTGCCGGATTCAGAGCGTATTACCCCCTTTGGAAGCTTCCTGAGAGCCACCTCCATCGATGAACTGCCCAGCCTGCTGAATATTCTAAAGGGAGAGATGAGTATCATCGGTCCGCGCCCCCTGCCGGTCAGGTATCTTGAACGGTATACCACTGAGCAGCTGCGCCGCCACGAGATCCGTCCGGGACTGTCCAATGTGGCGGTTATAAATGGCAGGAACGCCCAGACATGGGAGGAACAATTTGAAAAAGATGTCTGGTATGTCGGCCATGTGAGTTTTTGGATAGATTTTAAATCAATCCTCTCCACCATTATGATTGTCCTGTCAAGAAAAGGGGCCACATCGGAAGACGGCGGTTCACGCTGTGAGTTTATAGGTACGGCGGATATTGAAACTTTACAAGCGGATTCCGATAACAATTATATGAAGCTGGAGAAATAGCTGGAGGATAATCGGTGAAAAAGATAGTGATTATAGGAGCAGGCGGTTTTGGACGGGAGCTTCTGCAATGGATTAAGGATATCAACGCGGTTCAACAGAAATGGGAAATTATGGGGTTTATAGATGATAATCTGCATGCCCTGGATCATATAGAATGCGATTATCCCGTCATCGGGCGGGTTCATGACTGGCAGCCAGGGGAGGATGAAGTATTTGCCCTGGCATTGGGGGACCCCGGGATCAAGGAGCTGGTTGTGAAAGAGATGAAGGAAAAGGGCGCGCTGTTTGCGGATGTCATACATCCCACGGCTGTGGTGACGCCGTTCAGCAGCCATGGGGAAGGCCTGATCATGTTTCCCGGTTCAAAACTGTCGGTTAATTCAAAAGTGGGGGACTTTGTGACAGTGTTATCCTCAGGAGTCGGCCATGATGTTCTGGTTGGCGACTATACGACAATCAGCGGGATGTGCAGTGTTCTGCGGAATGTGACAATCGGCCGGCGGGTATTTGTGGCGGCCGGCGTATCCATCGCAAATGATCTGCATATCGGAGATGATTCCTATCTTGGGCTGGGAAGCGTGATCTTAAAGGACATCCCTGAAAAAAGCCGGGTATTTGGGAATCCGGCGCGTGTTATGCCAATATGATAACTGAAAATGACTGAGGAGCGGAGTGATCATGCGTATTGCAGATTTGTTTTACGAAAATGCAGAGAAATATTCTGAAAAAGAAGCAGTCTGGTGTGACGGAAAGACCATGACATACGGGGAATTGGCCTCATTTGTCAGCCGGTATTCAAATATTCTGCTGGAGAATGGGGTTGCATACGGGGATAAGATTGGGGTGCCAATGAATAACAGCATTGAATCCGTGGCGCTGATGCTGGCGGCAGCCGATATCGGAGCGGGCCTGGTGCCGATCAATCCCACAATCCCGGTGGCAGCCATAGAAACCGCGTTTCAGGCAGGAGATGTAAAGCATGTGATTGCCAGAAAGGCCTTTTTTTCGCAGCTGCTGAAACATAAAAGCGTGCGTCCCGACGGGTTCAGGCTTTGCCTGGACGGGGAGGCGGCAGGGGCGTCCAATCTGTCTGCTCTGCTTCACGGTTCCTGCGCCAGGCCTAACTGTGATAAGGTAAATGGGGAGGAGACCTTTATACTCACCATGACATCAGGGTCCACAGGCTCGCCCAAACCAATAGAGCTGACCCAGAACAATAAATATATGCGGGCCAAGGCTCATGTCAGGCTTTATCACATTTCATCTGCAGACCGTATTCTGGCGGCCACGCCTTTATATCATTCACTTGCGGAACGCCTTGTTTTAGTGCCGCTGTTAATAGGGGCAACGTCAGTGCTTCTGCCCAGATTTACGCCTTCTTTGTGGCTGAACTGCATCCAGAAGCAGAAGGTGACATTTACGATTGCGGTATCCGCGCAGCTGAGCCAGGTGGCGCAGCTTCTGTCCAGCCCCTTTGCGGCCGATCTGAGCAGCTTGAGAAGCGTGGTATCCTCCTCCGCTCTCTTAGAACCCCATGTGCGCACGGAGTTAATTGAGAAGCTGCAGTGTGATTTTCACGAGATGTATGGAACCAGCGAGGTATCTACAGTCACCAGCATCAACTTCCGCGAGGCAGATAATAAACAGAAATCAGTGGGAAGAACGATTCCGGAAGCAGATATCCGTATTCTGCGGAATGATGGAACCCAGGCGGAAGCAGGAGAAGTGGGGGAGATCGCGTGTAAATCTCAGCTGGTATTTAAGGGATATTACAATCAGCCGCAGATGACAGAAGCCGTATTTGCGGACGGATATTTTAAGACAGGTGATTTGGGATGGCTGGATAAAGACGGCTATCTCTATTACAGCGGGCGCAAAAAAGAGCTGATTATCACAGGCGGGATTAATGTATATCCATATGACATTGAACAATGCGTCCAGCAGCTGCCTGAGGTGAGGGAGTGCGCCGCGTTCCCTTATCCGGATGAACGGCTGGGGGAGGTAGTCGCCCTGGCGGTGGTGCCGGAGGAGGGGAAAAGTCCGGATAAGCGGCTGATACAAGTTTATTGCGCAAAGAATCTGGCGGATTTTCAGCAGCCCCATTATATTTATCTCCTTGAGGAACTGCCCAGGAATACCATGGGAAAATTAATGAAATCGAAAATAATTGAAATTGTCGGGAAAAATGCAGCAAATCAGACGGAGGATCATGAGGATGGAGATTGAGACATTTATTTTAGAATATATTGAGACTGAATACAGTATTCCCGCTGATATAGATGGGCATGCCTTCAACTATGCAGAGGAGGGTTATATAGATTCCATGGGTATGATTCAGTTTGTAGTGGCCTTGGAGGACGAGTTTCAAATCACGTTCACAGAGGAGGAGCTCAACAGTCCTGAGTTTAAGGTGGTAGGTTCCCTGGCGGCTCTGATCCAAGAGAAAATGGAGAATGCATCATGAAGGGCCTGAAGCTGGTCAACGCCCATGAAGATGGGAGCAGAACGGAGATCAAGGTTGGGGATATTACAATCGGAAAGGATTTCCTTGTAATTGCCGGCCCCTGCAGCGTGGAGTCGGAAGGACAGATCATGGCGGCAGCGGAAGCCGTCAAAGCGGCCGGCGCCGGAATGATACGGGGAGGTGCGTATAAGCCGCGCTCATCGCCATATTCTTTCCAGGGGCTGGGAAGATACGGGCTTCAATATCTCAGTAAAGCAGGACAAGCCGTCGGCCTGCCCATTATTACGGAGGTTACGGATACCCGGGATGTCTTTTTGATCAGTGAATACGCGGACGTCCTTCAGATCGGAACAAGGAATATGCAGAACTATTCACTGCTGATAGAGGTGGGAAAGACACAGAAGCCGGTGCTGTTAAAGCGGGGGATGTATTCCACCATAGAAGAATGGCTAAACTGCGCCGAATATATCATGAATGAAGGCAACCCCAACGTAATCCTCTGTGAGCGGGGAATCCGGACCATAGAAACATATACCCGCAACACCCTTGACCTGAGCGCTGTGGCAGCCCTCAAAAAGCTGACCCATCTGCCGGTGGTAGTAGACCCATCCCATGCCACTGGACGCACAGATCTCATCGGCCCCATGAGCCTCTGCGCCATCATGGCCGGCTGTGACGGCCTGGAGATTGAGGTACACCCATCTCCCTGCGATGCGTTGAGCGATGCCGAACAGCAGCTGACACCCCGGCAGTTTGGTGTGTTAATGAAGGATTGTAAAAAGCTTCTGGAATTCAGAACATCCATGGATAAACGTGTTAAGGAGATACAATAAGGTGGCGTACATCGGAATCGTGGTACCTGTATACAAGATAAAAGAGGCGTACCTCAGGCAATGCATTGAAAGCCTGCAGAACCAGACCTTTCAGGATATTCAGATCATATTGGTGGATGATTGTTCGCCGGATCATTGCGGTGAAATATGTGAAGCCTATGCAGCTGGGGACCAACGGATCACAACAATCCACCATCCCCAAAACAGGGGCCTTCCGGCTGCGCGCAATTCCGGGACAGCCGCGCTGGATTCGGATTGGGTCTGCTATGTGGACGGCGACGACTGGGTGGAGGAGAACATGTGCCAGGTCCTGTACGAGTATCTCCAAAGCCAGCTTAAAAGACCCGAGGTTATCATCTTCTCGGGCTATCGGAACTACCCGGATCTGCAGGTGGAGAGTCCGCCGGTATTCCAACACGGAGAGCGCTTTGACTCGTATCCAGGAATTTGTGAGCTGCAGTATAAGTCCATGGAGTATACCAACAAAAGCTACCCATCCCAGGCATTAAACCTGGACAGCGCCTGCTGGAAACTGATATCCATGGATTATCTGAGAAGGAAAAATATCAGTTTTATTGAAATCCCCTACAGGGAAGACGGGCTTTATTTCTTGTATTTGACGGAGCAGGCCGGCGATATCGTATATTTACATAGGCATTTCTATCATTACAGGAGCACGGGCAACAGCATGGTCAATGCATACCGGGATAATGCAGATGAAGAACACCTGATATATCTCAGGGAGGTATGGAAGTTTGCACACAGATTTTCTAAGGCACGTGTTTGGACCGACCGGTTATATTATCAGGTATTCCTGTCCATGCAGATCTGTATCACCCAGAAATTCTTTCATCATTCCAATCCGGACAGCTTCTCAACGCGGCAGCGGGCCTGCAGGGAGTATTTTTCACAGAAGCCGTACTGTGAAGTTTTTAACCATATAGAATTACGGAAACTGCGCCGGAATCACATGCTGAAAGCAATCTGTATCAAATATCACTGCTATGCTGGGGTAATGCTGCTAAGAGATGTGTATTTAAAGCTCCGCAGGCAGACGGTATACAAATAATGTTGTACTCAAGGAGTAATATGTGGTCTATTAAGGAACGCAGGAAAATCATATTAAGCAGAAGAACGGTTATTTTGTTTGCGATGGATATCATGATTCTTTCGCTCATATTCAATGGCAATCGGTTTGGTGCAGGTCTCAGCTTTGTGATGCTGCCTTTTCTCCTTGCTTTTGGAATCATCTTCCTGTATACGTTCCGGACCCATAAAGGCTTAAAACAGTATCTGATCAATGTTTTGATCTGTCTCTCCGCGGTCTATTCAACAAGCATATCTCCCGTTGTTTCATGGGGAGTTACGGGATATTCCCTGATCATTTTCAACCTCTTTTACATTATGGTTACTCATGTGAACTTTGACGAAGCCATGATTAAACATATGATTAAATTTTATTCCATTGCGGTACTGTTGATCAGCGCCCTTATGTTTATCAGCTACTGCGCCGGTTACAATGTTGTGAACGGACGGATCAGCATCCGCTTTATGGGGGTCCGCAAGGATGAAAATTATTTATCGGCCTTTCTGGTATTTGGATATTTGTATTTTTTATATAAGTTTCTGTTTGGAAAAGAAAAAAGACTGTTCCTGATATCAGCCGCGGCCCTGATATTCGTGGCCATATATCTGACCGGTTCCAGGGCCGCGTTTATCAGCCTGGCCCTGTCGTCATTTTTATTAATATCCAGGCTGATCCTGGCCGAAGGGATATCCGTTAAAGGCCTGGCAGTGGTTGCGCTGCTGCTGGTTGTGGGAATCCTTGGTTTTCAATATCTGCAGACCACATCCCTGTTTGACCGGATGATGGACGCGGACAGCTATTCTGATAATATCCGGCTTCGGATATGGGGGTATGCGATGCAGGCGTTCCTGAACAATCCGGTATGGGGCAGCGGAGTGGCCTCAGGCACTTATTATGCCCAGCTGTATCTGCGCTGGTATACACACAGCTGCTTTATTGACATTATAACCGGACAGGGAATAATTGGCGCCATTTTATACATAGGCCTGTTCATCCAGCTGCTGAAAGTTAAGAGGACAAATATCGTATTTATGGCAGCTTTAATCATCAGCTTTTTTTGTCCCATGTTCTTCATCAACGGCTATGAGACGGCCACCTTTTGGATTCCTATGGCCATTGCTAAAATCATTTCAGACTATTGTAAATACAATGATATACAGCGGATTATGGAATAAACAGAAGCCGACAGACACAAAGGAGGCCGGAATGAAAATAGGCGTAGTTACATTTCACCATGCCAGGCACAGCTATGGGGCGATCCTCCAATCCTACGCGACCGTAAGAGCACTCAGGCAGTTGGGATGTGAGGCAGAGCTGATTGACTATGAAAATGGATATGAGCAGTCTGAGATCAAGTGCATGGATATGTCCGTGAAACGCAGGATCATGATGCATTTAAGCAGTATCGTGAGAACGTATCTTTTTAATGGATGGAGAGATCCCTATCGGGACAACAGGCAGTTTGAAGCACTATACGGGCAGGAAGCCCAATGCCCTTACCGCACAATTGAAAAAATGAAGGGATTGACATATGATGTTCTGCTTGTGGGAAGCGACCAGGTGTGGAATACTGAGGTAACCGGAGGTCTGGACGATGTGTATCTTCTGAAATTTGGGAATGCGCAAAAGCGGATTTCCTATGCTTCCAGTATGGGGAGCCACTGTCTGAGCCAGGAGGAGAGATCCCGTTTTAAAAAGGCGCTGGCCTCATTTTCAGCGGTCAGCGTGCGGGAGGAGTATGCCGGAGACCAGCTTCGGGAGATAACAGGCCATGATATCCGCGTGGTGGTGGACCCGACGCTGTTACTGGCAGAAGAGGACTGGAGAGAGGCATTTAAGCTGCAGCCCGATCCAAAGCGCAGCAGGCCATATATTCTGACCTACTTTGTGGGAGGGAACATCAATACCTACCAAAACCATGTAAAACAATACGCAGATGTGATGGGGCTTCCCATCTGGAATATTCAGGCCCATTCGAAGCGGTATCAATGTGTGGAACGGCCCATCTATGGGATTACGGTGGAGGAGCTGCTCCGTTACATAGACCAGGCGGCCCTTGTCATTACGGACTCATTTCATGGAACGGTATTTTCCCTTATATTTAAAAAGAAATTTGTGTCGCTGCCCAATGGCAGCAACCCGGTGCGGGTACAGAACCTGCTGCGCATGGCAGGGGTGGAGGACCGCAGCTGTATTGCGCCGGAGAAAGTTAAAACGGCCATTGATTATGATTATGTGACCCGCCGGCTGGCCACGAAAAGGGAGGAATCCATGAGGTGGCTGAGTGAGGCCGTGGGCGTAACGCGAGGAGAATAAATTGCATGTTGGACTTCAATAAAGAGGAGCTGTGTGTGGGCTGTACAAATTGTTATTCCGTCTGCCCCACAGGAGCGGTTGAAATGTCGGAAAGTGAGCGGGGCTTCTATATACCCAGGATTTTCCAGGACAAATGTATATCATGCGGACACTGTGACCGGACCTGTCCGGTCCTGATACAGAAGCAAGAATGCAATACCAAGGATATGAAATGCAGCTATGTGTACGCACAGGACCTGGATTCCCGGCTGGAAAGTACATCAGGCGGGCTGTTTTATGAATTGGCAAGATATACGGTCAGCCATAATGGCACGGTCTGCGGCTGTGTCTGGGATGACGATTTTACGGCAAAGCATATCTGCACCCAGAATCTGGATGACGTAAAACGGATGAGAGGCTCCAAATATGTCCAGAGTGATCTGGGCAGCTGTTTTAAAGAGATAAAACAGGCGTTAAAAACAGGCAGGGTGCTGTTCACCGGCACGCCGTGCCAGACGACCGCGTTATCTCACTATGTAGGGGATCATACGAATTTAATAACCTGCGCGCTGATATGCGGCGGAGTGCCGTCACCCAGGGTATGGAAATTGTATAAAGAATCCCTGGAGGAGAGTGCCGGCAGCAAAATAGCCCGTCTGCACATGAGAAGCAAGGAAACCAACTGGCTGGTGCCTGAAGTGAGCGTGGAATTTGAGAATGGCCGCCGCATCAGAGAAATACTGCTGACAAGAAACCTGTATGGCACTAATTTTGGAGCAGGCCTTACGATTTCCAACGCCTGTATGGATTGCAGCTATAAGCTGGATCAAGTGTCGGCTGACATTTTAATAGGGGATCACTGGGGAATTAATTCCCGTATGCTGCGGTCCAGCGGCAATAAAGGCGCCTCCTGCGTGATTATGCTGACCGGGAAGGGAAAGGCGCTGTTCCGTTCAATTGAAGATACATTGATACAAGAGGATGGAGACCTGCAGGGAATTATAGACAGCCACAGGGTATTGATGAAAAGCCATGTGCCCAACCGAAACAGAGATGAATTTTTCCACAGATTAAATCATGAGAATATAACAGACCTGTTTCAGGAATATGCGCCAAAGGACAGCGGTCCCCGTGCAAAAGTGAAAGAAGCCATTTATAAAAGCAATCTTTACATTCCGTTATTTACTGCGCGGTGGTTATTAAAAAACAGGAAAAAATGACAACAAAGGGAGACGGCCATGAGAATGGGAAGGACTGTGGGTGATAATGAAAAAAAGCTTTTCGGCAATACGGCCATGCTGTATCTGATGACGTTTTCCACCCAATTATTGAACCTTGCAACCGTTCCCTATCTGACCAGGGTGCTGGGAGCGGTTTCCTATGGAAAAGTTGGTCTGGCATTATCCTATATGGCTTATGTGCAGATTATCATTGATTTTGGTTTCATACTTTCTGCAACACGGAAAATCGCAGAATACAGGGATAACAGGGCCTTCCTGTCAGAGGTATTCACCTCCGTGGCGGTTGCGAAAATGCTGTTGGGAGGAACTGTATCTATCATCTTCGCGGTCTTTGTGGGTCTGAATGACAGCTTGAATCAAGATTTCGGATTCTATATGCTGTATCTTCTGGCATATCTGATTAATGCGATGATGCCGGACTATTTTTACCGTGGGTTTGAAAATATGAAGGTGATCACCCTGCGGGCGGTGTCAATTAAAATTCTCTTCACCTTGCTCGTGTTTGTCTTTGTGCACGGCCCACGGGATTATCTGAGAATTCCCGGCTTTAATATTGCTGGAAACAGCGTCGCCGTACTGCTGATGTACGTTGATATCAAGAAGAATTATTCGGTGTGGTTCTGCCCCGTCCCCTGGTCAACTATATGGAAACACATAAAAGACTCGGCACAGTTTTTTTCATCCAGAATATCAAGTGTGGTATATCAGGCTTCAAACGCGATTATACTGAACATTATTTATGGAAGCTCCGCCATTATCGGCTATTATACGGCAGCGGATAAGATCGTGTCCCTGGTCAAATCAGGCTCCTCACCTGTGGCGGACAGCCTATTCCCCTATATGGTGAAAAACAAAAACTTCAGACTCATTAAAAAGGTCCTATGCATATTTATGCCGGTTATTTTTGTATGTGCAGCTATATGCGCCGTTTACGCCGAAGAGATATGCGTCTTTCTCTTCGGAGGGGAATACAGACATGCCGGCCTTATCCTAAGATTGCTGCTGCCGTACATTATCGTGATTTTTCCCACTTATATTTTGGCGTTTCCGGTGATGGTTCCCCTTGGATTGACAAAGTATGCAAACATGTCTAACGTGTTTGGACTGGTGATTCAGATCACTCTGATTATAGCAGCTGTGATCTGTAAGAAAGTAAATATATATTCAATATGTATCATAACATCCATTACGGAAGTTTCAGTTTTTATGTATCGGCTGTATTACGTATTTAAGAAGTACAGAAGTATAAAGCGGCGGCATTTATGATTAAAAACGATGTTGCGAACGGAGGAAAATGATATGGAGAAACGGGCAAATAACTGCGTATGTATTGGAATGGCAGGCGCAGGGCGGGCAACCCAGCTGCATATGCAGGCGTTTAAGCGGGTGAATGATGTTCAGGTCCGGTTTAAGCACATTGTGGCCAGAAGAGAGGAACAGGTGGCAGAGGCGCGGGAGCTGTATGGTTTTGAAAAGTCATCCCTGCGTTTTGAGGATTTACTGGAGGATCAGGAGATTGACGTGATTGATATTTGTACGCCTCCTTATTGCCACGAATACATGGTGGAAGCGGCGCTTAAGGCCGGAAAACATGTGATCTGCGAAAAGCCCCTGACCGGCTATTTCGGAGAACCGGGGGACAAAGAGCCCATCGGCGACAATGTTTCGAAAAAGCACATGTATGAAAATCTGCTGCAGTCCCTTAAACGTTTAAAGGGTGTGATAGAACAATCCAAATGCAGCTTTATGTATGCGGAAAACTTCATATATGCGCCTGCAATCATAAAAGCCGCTGAGATTGTCAAAGCCAAGAAAAACAGGATACTGTTTATGAAGGGGGAAGAAAGCCTCAAAGGCTCCAGCTCCCCTGTGGCAGGAGAATGGGCCAAGACAGGGGGAGGGACATTGATCCGGACGGGTTCCCACCCGCTGTCAGCCATTTTGTGGCTGAAACAGAAAGAGGCCCAGGCACGGGGGATTGAAATCAAGGTGGAAAGCGTCCTGGCGGATATGGGAAGGGTTACCCCCACACTGTCAGAGTACGAGCATCGCCACATAGCGGCCCGTCCCAGGGATGTGGAGGATACGGGGGCCGTCATTATTACCTTCTCAGACCAGTCGAAAGCCGTTGTGATCGCTGCTGATACGTTACTGGGAGGAAGCAGGAATTATGTGCAGTTATATTGCAATGACGCGGTTCTGGACTGCACACTGACCTTATCAGACATGATGAACACCTACTTTTTAGATGAGGACGGGCTGGATGAAACATACATATCTGAGATGCTTCCAAGCAAATTAGGCTGGAACAGGCCATTTATCGCAGATGAGATCATACGCGGCTATACCAATGAAATGCAGGACTTTATGGAGTCGGTATTGTATAAACGCAGGCCGGAGTCGGATTTTACACTGGCATATGACACTATACAGGTTATTTATGCGGCTTATTTATCGGCAGAAGAAGGACGCAGAATCTGTCTGTAATATCTGATTGAAAGAAGAGAAAGGTCCGGCCTTTATGAGAGGATATAAAAACTGCATGATAAAGCTGCTGCTGTTATTGTCTGTTGGGATTATCCTATACGCGACTTTGTGGAGAGAAAAAGGTGGAGGAGGCCTGCAGCTGCGCCTGTTCTGGACCATTGAGTATGCATGGAGGACTCATTCGGCCATCTATTGGTATTTTATTGTTGGAAACATTGTTCTGCCATTTGGATTCTTTTTTACGCTGTGCTTTGACAAGGTGAAAACGCTGCCCACGGTATTGGCGGGCTTCTTGCTGTCTGGTTTCATTGAGCTGACGCAATATGTGACCGACAGGGGGTTATGCGAGCTGGATGATCTGTTTCATAATACCTGGGGGGCGCTTTTGGGGTGCTATATGGCAGTGATTTTTCTGGGGCTGGTGTTAAAGCGGGATGGTAAATGTCTGCCGCAGTTGAGGAGAGCAGTGTTGGGGGTGCTGTTGACGATTGGATTGTTTGTTGTTCTGATTGGTATTAATAGGCCTGGGTATATGGGGATTTAGGCGTGGAAGGGTTACGCGGGCGGAGTTAGATTCATCCGTCCGTGAGAGCCAGGGGCTGCGGGCG
>OKVW01000783.1_pt1 | contig 16240 bp, 15 predicted proteins | sample 1606991 | NCBI WGS metagenome assembly OKVW01 (sample SAMN03281021, study PRJEB24777) | human gut metagenome | isolation source: fecal sample PR177 from 1 month old male Malay infant, vaginal delivered...
CGCAGTTCGTCGCAGAGTTTCGGTAAACTCTCTTTCGGCAACAGTCGTAACTCCTGGGTGGAGTCGACCAGTGCCAGGGTCGGGTATTTGGCAATATCAAAACTCATCAGGGGCCTATTAATACTTATTGTTTATTTATTACGCTGGATGATGTAGTCCGCTAGCGCTTCCAGTGCCGAGGTATCGAGTGACTGTTCAGCCAGTTGTTTCAGCGACTGACGGGCATCGTCGATCAGATCCCGGGCTTTCTTCCGGGCTTGCTCAAGACCCAGAAGTGCAGGGTAGGTACTTTTACCAAGTTGCTGGTCGGCACCCTGGCGTTTTCCCAACGTTGCAGTATCTCCTACCACATCCAGGATGTCATCCTGAACCTGGAAGGCAAGGCCGATGCTCTCTGCGTACTTGTCGAGTACTGGCAGAGCACGACGCCCTTTATCTCCGGCGCTTAATGCACCAAGGCGAACGGCGGCGCGAATCAATGCGCCGGTTTTATGACGATGAATACGCTCAAGCGCGTCCAGAGGTACGTGTTTGCCTTCCGCGTCTAAATCTAATGCCTGACCACCGCACATTCCGGCAATACCGCTGGCGCTCGCCAGTTCAGAAATCATCGAAATTCTGTCGCGATCCGACACTTCCGGCATATTGGCATCGCTTAGAATCGAGAACGCCAGCGTTTGTAAAGCGTCGCCAGCGAGAATCGCGTTTGCTTCGCCAAACTTCACATGGCAGGTCGGCAAACCGCGACGCAGATCGTCATCATCCATCGCCGGTAAATCATCATGAATTAATGAGTAAGCGTGGATACACTCTACGGCGGCAGCGGGTGCGTCCAGCGTGTTTGTGCTAACGCCGAACATATGACCGGTGGCATAAACCAGAAAAGGTCGCAGGCGCTTACCACCTAATAATGCGCCATACTGCATGGTTTCGACCACGGGAGTGTTCTGAAAGGGCAGTGGGGCGATAAAACGGCTCAGCGCCTGGTTGGCCTGCTTAACGCAGGCTTCGAGTTGCTGCGGAAAGTCCATTACTCATTGTCCGGTGTAAAAGGGGTTAGAGAGGCGTCTTCATTGTCAGACAGCAGAATTTGTACGCGCTGTTCGGCTTGTTGTAATTTGGCCTGCCCCTGACGTGCCAGCTGCACGCCGCGTTCGAACTCGTTCAGCGCCTCTTCCAGCGGCAGGTCGCCACTTTCCAGACGGGTTACAATCTGTTCCAGCTCGCTCAGCGCCTTTTCAAAGCTGGCGGGAGCCTCATTTTTCTTCGGCATAATGAATGTCTGACTCTCAATATTTTTCGCCCCGTCATGGTAACGGACTCAGGGCAAATAGCAAATAACGCGCAATGGTAAGGTGATGTGCGCAGCAAAGCGATGTTAGTGGTATACTTCCGCGCCTGGATGCAGCCGCAGGTGTGGGCTGCTGTATTTTTCCCTATACAAGTCGCTTAAGGCTTGCCAACGAACCATTGCCGCCATGAAGTTTATCATTAAATTGTTCCCGGAAATCACCATCAAAAGCCAATCTGTGCGCTTGCGCTTTATAAAAATCCTTACCGGGAACATTCGTAACGTTTTAAAGCACTATGATGAGACGCTCGCTGTCGTCCGCCACTGGGATAACATCGAAGTTCGCGCAAAAGATGAAAACCAGCGTCTGGCTATTCGCGACGCCCTGACCCGTATTCCGGGTATCCACCATATTCTCGAAGTCGAAGACGTGCCGTTTACCGACATGCACGATATTTTTGAGAAAGCGTTGGTTCAGTATCGCGATCAGCTGGAAGGCAAAACCTTCTGCGTACGCGTGAAGCGCCGTGGCAAACATGATTTTAGCTCGATTGATGTGGAACGTTACGTCGGCGGCGGTTTAAATCAGCATATTGAGTCCGCGCGCGTGAAGCTGACCAATCCGGAAGTGACTGTCCATCTGGAAGTGGAAGACGATCGTCTCCTGCTGATTAAAGGCCGCTACGAAGGTATTGGCGGTTTCCCGATCGGCACCCAGGAAGATGTGCTGTCGCTCATTTCCGGTGGTTTCGACTCCGGTGTTTCCAGTTATATGTTGATGCGTCGCGGCTGCCGCGTGCATTACTGTTTCTTTAACCTTGGCGGCGCGGCGCATGAAATTGGCGTGCGTCAGGTGGCGCATTATCTGTGGAACCGTTTTGGCAGCTCCCACCGCGTGCGTTTTGTCGCTATTAATTTCGAACCGGTCGTTGGGGAAATTCTCGAGAAAATCGACGACGGTCAGATGGGCGTTATCCTCAAACGTATGATGGTGCGTGCCGCGTCGAAAGTGGCAGAACGTTATGGCGTACAGGCGCTGGTGACCGGCGAAGCGCTGGGCCAGGTTTCCAGCCAGACGCTGACCAACCTGCGTCTTATCGACAACGTCTCCGATACGTTGATTCTGCGTCCGCTGATCTCTTACGACAAAGAGCACATCATCAATCTGGCGCGTCAGATTGGTACCGAAGATTTTGCCCGCACCATGCCGGAATATTGCGGCGTGATTTCAAAAAGCCCGACGGTGAAAGCCATCAAGGCGAAGATTGAAGCGGAAGAAGAGAACTTTGACTTCAGCATTCTTGATAAAGTGGTTGAAGAAGCCAGCAATGTCGATATTCGCGAAATCGCGCAGCAGACCCAACAGGAGGTCGTGGAGGTCGAAACCGTGAGCGGTTTTGGTCCGAACGACGTGATTCTGGATATCCGCTCTGCCGATGAGCAGGACGATAAACCGCTGAAGGTGGATGGCGTGGAGGTGGTTTCACTGCCGTTCTATAAGCTGAGCACCCAGTTTGGCAATCTTGATCAGAGCAAAACCTGGCTGCTGTGGTGCGAGCGCGGTGTGATGAGCCGTCTGCAGGCGCTGTATCTGCGCGAGCAGGGTTTTGAAAATGTAAAAGTGTATCGTCCGTAATCATGGTTGACCCCGGCTTTGCGCCGCCGGGGTCTCTTTAGTGTTGTGGATCAAGCGCTGCGACGCTCCTCACCAGTTGGGCAGCAATCTGCGGGATAGCATCCGTACTGAAAAATCCCATCGTAACGGCAATCGCCACCAATTCTCCTTTTTGGTTTCGGAACGGACAGGCAATCGACTGTGCACCGGGGATCCCTTGAGTTGGGTTATACCGTACCGCATAGCCCTGAGCCTGAATTTGCGCAATCAGTTGCGCCTGTGCCGGATTTTGCGGCTGATAGTCGGAGAAACTCATCAACACCTGTCCGGCGGAACTGGCATGAAGCGGCACGGGCGTATTGGGCAGGAAATCGATATCCACATTGCGGAAACTGCGATGGTAGTGTCTGAGTACGAGTCCGCTATCTGTCGCTATCACCACCCCTGTTGAATGATTATAGGTATCGCGAAACGCGATCAGAGCCGCATTGAGTTCGCCGATAGGATCGGTGTTCGTTGCCGGCGAGCCCGCCAACTGAAGCAGCGTAGATCCCAGACAATAGAGCCCTTTTTCGTTTTGTCGCAGCATACCGGTCCGACAGAGCGAAACCAGGTACTTGTGTAAACGACTTTTGGATAAATTGCATCCGTTAGCGATATCAATGGCCCGTGCCTGACCGTTTTGACTGGCAACAAACGTCAGTATAGTGACGGCGATATCAACCGAATTGACCCCTTGCGATGTTTCATCCATATGCGTTCTCTTTTTTAATTCCCCGCGAGTATACCATCCTGGCCGAAATCATGACTGCCTTTGCCATTTAAAAAGAGGGCTACGCCTAAATGGGTAGATATTGACCTGTATCAGGTTAATCAATGGTGTACTTTGATTAACTAATAGTGAATTTATCTGGGAGGCAAGAACATGGATGCACTGAGCAAAATCCGATTAAAAAGAAGAACCCTGCTAAAGGGGTTAGGTGTGGTAGGGCTGTCCTCATTAGCCCCCACGTTTCTGACCCTGCGTCAGGCCAATGGCGCGCCATTACCCCGATTTCGGCTAAAACAAGAGGACTACCAGACCTTTCGCTCGACCTGCGCGATGGAGTGTCTGCACTGCAACCTGACGGCGTATGTCTGGAAAGATCGGTTAATGAAAATTGAAGCGACAAAAGGCTTCAATGTGAAATGTTGCTTACGGGGAATTAGTCGAACGAAATGGGTCTATCACCCGTTACGTTTAACACAGCCGTTGCTGCGTACCGGGGAAAAAGGCGAAGGGAAATTTAAACCGATCACCTGGGATGCCGCACTGGATCTGATTGAACAAAAAATCAGAGAGACCATTGCCACTGACGGAAATAAAGGCTTACTGCTTACTGCCGCCTCCGGGAATATGGATTCTATCAAGAATGACATGGGCAAGGCCTTTTTTGATTATCTCGGCGGCAGTACCAAAACCGCCGGTTCGCTATGCTGCGCGGCGGTGACCGCTGCGATGATGCCGATGGTTGGCCTGCGCTATGCTGATACCCGCGACACGATAGCGGATAGCCGCTACATCCTGTGCTGGGGAAATAACCCGGCGGTCACTATGCATGCCTATTTTAAAAACTATTCACAGGCGCAGAGGAACGGCGCGCGGCTGGTGGTGATCGACCCCCGTTTTAACGAAACGGCGGCGAAGGCGGATGAATGGGTACCGATTGTACCAGGAACGGATATCGCGCTGGCGCTGGGGATGATCAACATCATCATGCAGGAAAAACGCTATGACGCTGATTTCCTGCGCGCACATACCGGTGCGGTGTACCTGGTGGATAAACAGCAGCAGCTGATGCGTGCCGATCCGCAGGATGTGGACAGCTATCTGGTCTTTGATACGCTGACACAGTCTCTGAAACGGCATGATGCACCGGGCATTATGCCTGCATTACTGAGTGATGAACTGCCCGCCAACAGCGATTTCACCACTGTACTCGAAAAGGTATGGACAGAGGCGAAACCGTGGACGGCGCAAAAAGTCGAGGAAGAGACCGATGTCCCCGCGCAGACGGTGCTGCGTCTGGCGCGAGATTACGCCTCAACACAGCCTGCAATGATCGTGCAGAACATGTCCGGTGCTCAACGAACCGAGTTTGGTACGTACGTTGCGGCCAGCCAGTTTTACCTGGCGCTGATTACCGGCAATATCGGAAAAGCCGGGGCAGGAGTCTGCGATGCGGGGGGCGTTCGACAGATGGCGAAATTCTCGCCCATCGTTCCTCCTGCGCCAAATGCGGCCAAAATCCCCCCCATTCCTATTCCCAAAATCGGTGACTGGGTCGTTAACGAAAAGCCGCACGCCATTAAATTCTGGTGGAACATGACGCTGGGGGCGATGACCCAACTGCCCAATACCAATAAGGTCAGAGAGGCCTTTAAGAAAGTGCCGTTTGTGGTGGTGGCCGATAACCTGATGACCTCATCTGCGCTGTATGCCGATCTGGTGCTCCCCGTCACGACGATTTTTGAGGATGTCAGCTTAATGGCGGGCGTGCGCAGCCACTATGTGCAACTGATGGAAAAAGCGGTGGAACCGCCGGGAGAAGCCAAACCCGATTACTGGATTTTTGCCCGTCTGGCAGAGCGCTTTGGCTTTGGTGACGTCTTTAACCAGCCCATTGAACATTACATTGATGCCTGCCTGCAAGGATCGGGTATCACTCGGGAGATGCTGAAAAAAGGGCCGGTTTGTCCAGTCGAAGAAGACTGGATCCCGTTTAAAGAGGGGCAGTTTCGTACCTCGACGGGCAAAGCGCATTTTTATATCGAAGAATGGGCTAAAAAAGATTTCCTGCCAGTGGTGACCTGGAAGCAGGTGAAAGAGTCGGTCAAAGGTTCACCCGAGCTGGCACATCAGTATCCGTTAATGGCGGTACAGCGCAAACTGGCGCGGAGCGTCCATTCCAGCCACGGAATGAACGAATGGATCCTTGAGATTCAGCGAAACCGGCCGAATGTGATGATCCACCCGGAAGATGCTCGTCAGCGGCAGATTCAGGCCGGGGAGTGGGTCGTGGTGTACAACCATCGGGGTGAGCACCGGGCGATTGCGGACGTGACCACGCATATCAAACGCGGCGTGGTGAGTCTGGATAACGGCTGGTGGGAGCAACAAGGCGGAAGCAGTAGCCATGTCACGAACGATCAGGTGGAAGTGCTGGGGAATGGTCACTGTTGCAACAGTACGCTGGTGGATGTGAGAAGGGAGGCATAATCGCGATGAAACAGTATGGATTTCTTATTGATATGCAGAATTGCTATGGCTGTAAAACCTGTAGCATGGCCTGCAAATCGGAAAACAGCACGCCGCTGGGCGTTCTGTGGCGTCGGGTTCGCGAACGCCAAACGGATGAACCCAACACTCAGGCGTTTATTAGCATGTCATGCAATCACTGCGATGATCCGCAGTGTATGAAGGTTTGCCCGGCGGGAACGTATACCAAACGCGCTGACGGCATCGTCGTACAGGATCATGAGCGGTGCATTGGCTGTCGGATGTGCATCATGGCCTGTCCGTGGAGTGCGCCTGTTTATGATCCCGAAGAAGGGAAAACCAGTAAATGCAATCTGTGTGCTGAACGACTGGATGAGGGTTTACAGCCGCGTTGTGTAGAGTCCTGTCCGGCGGGCGTTTTACGCTTTGGCGAGATCGCGGAGCTGCGCAAAGAGCACACCACGCAGTGGACGCTACTGGAAAAGCGCTACAACCTGCCCGATCACACTATCAGTCAGCCTAACATTGTCATTATTCCGCCACGGGATTAAGGAGAACGAAATGGAACATTATGAATTGCCATTGGTTTTCTTCACCGTTTTCGTTCAGTGGGGAATCGGCGGTGTGCTGGCGCTGACACTGTATCAGTTATTCAGCGCAGAGAAATTCAGCGCGATACACTACCGCACGCTGGCGTTACTGTTCTGGGTGATCACCGTGCTGGGATCGCTTGCGTCGCTGGCGCACCTGGGCTCGCCTGAAGGAGCGTATCGTTCGCTTGCCGGGCTGGAGCGTTCCTGGCTCAGCCGGGAAGTGGTCGCCTGTATTGTGCTCAATGGCCTGATGTTTTGCTGGGTGGTGTTGTGCTGGTTCAGACCAGAACAGCGCGGGGTGACACTTTTTGGTGGTATCACGGCACTGGCGGGGCTGGGCGCAATTGTGGTGACTTCGCAAGTTTACTATCAGATGACGCTGCATCCCCTTTGGCACAGTGTGGCGACGCCTGTGGCGTTTCTCGGTACGGCGGTATTGTCGGGATTTATGAGTGTGGCTGTGGCTCTGGGCTACTGGCGGAAATCCCCGTCAAACCTGTGCAATGCAGGAATTGTGGTCGGCATCATATTGAGTGCGGGCGCACTGTGGGTTCGCTATCAGGTTCCGGGTGCCAATGCGTCCAGCCCTCTGCTGTGGTGGCAACTCTTCGCCAGCGTGTGTGTCGCAGTGTGGGGTATATCACGTCTGAACAGCGGGATGCGCAGTTGGGTATGGGTGGCGTTGATTGTGACCGGAGAACTGGCCGGTAGAATGTTGTTTTACAGCAACGTGATGAGCTCCGCGCCCTGGTTTTGAATGATGAGCCGGTGCCGACACCAGGCCTGATCAGCGCAGCGCCATCAGGCATGAACACAACGATGATGTCGGATAAGACGCTAAAGCGTCTTATCCGGCCTGGGGACGACAAGCGTTGCGTCATCTTACTCGTAGTAATTATAAATCCCTGCGGCTATTACCAGTTGTGATGCCACTTCATGGGCTTTCTCGCGTCCAACCAGCAGGTCGATAATTTTCAAACCAAAATCGATAGCGGTACCGGGGCCCTGGCTGGTGAGCAGCTTCACCCGGGGATCCCACACCACGCGTCTGTCCTGCCACTGCGCGTCGGGAATATTATCTTTCAGCGCCGGGAACCCCGTCATGTTGCCGATCGGAAAGATGTCGTGGGGAACCAGCACAGTGGCAGCCGCGGCACAAATGGCGGCGACGATCCGTCCGGAGCGATGAAACTGCTTCACGGTTTCAACCAGCAGTGTGCTGTCGCGAAAACATTCCGCGCCCTTGATGCCGCCGGGCAGAACGATGACGTCATAATCACCGTCGGCGACTTCAACCAGCGGCGCATCCGCCAGCAGTTTGACGCCGCGCGAACAAACAATAGTCAGGCTGCCATCGCTGGCGACGCTCGCCGTGGTGACGTTAATACCGCCACGCACCAACAGATCGATAGTGGTAACCGCTTCGGTTTCTTCACTACCAGGGGCGAGGCATACCAGTGCTTGAGCGCTCATATTCACTCTCCTTTCGTTTTACCAGCTCAAACAGGCGGCTATTTTCCGGAACCGCAATTCCGTGGACTCGGGCGCGTTTCAGCAGGTATCCGGTTATGTAATCAATCTCGGTATGACGCAGTGCCCGTATATCCTGTAGCATCGATGAGATATTTTCTGCCGTACTGTCAATAACTTGTTCGACATAATAGCGTAAATCATCGGCCGAGGTGTGATGACCTTCGCGCTCAATGACCGCCGCGACTTCCTGACAAATCAGAGTCATTTCGCCAGGATGGTTGCGCAGTTCGCCGTTCGGGCAATTCCACAGCGCGGTCAGCGGGTTGATCACGCAGTTCACCGCCAGCTTGCGCCACATTTCGGCACGGATATTGTTGTGCCAGGCAACATCGGGCAAGACGCCTTGCAGAAGATCGGCCAGATAGCTGAAATCCCCATCCTGCTCGCGCGCCGGACCAATACGTGTAGTGCCGCTTGCGACATGGATAATGACATTGCCGTCACGGCGCGCGGCATGCGTGGTGGTTCCCATCAGCAAAGGTTGGGGGATATTACGCAGTTCTTCAATGGTTCCCATACCGTTGTGAATTAACAGAATGGGCGCGGTTTCCGGTAGCGTTGACGCGAGAGCTTTGACCGCGTCTGAAACTTGCCAGGCTTTTAGCGTGACCAGCAGCAGATCGCTGGTGGCTAAAAACTCCGGATCGTTAGCCGTCAGGGATTCATTAAAAATCTCCCCATCGGTCTCAATCACATTCACACTGCAGTAGGGTTGCGGCACGCGTAGCCAACCCTGTACGTCATGTCCCTGTTTGCACAGCGCTGAAAGCCATAATTGCCCTAAGGCACCGCATCCCAGAACGGTAATTTTCATTCTTCCTCCTCACCCGCAACAGCACCAGGTGTTTACTAACATAGTATAGCGCTGTCTGTTGAGAGACTTTGCAGGTATTATGCTTCGCATCAAAAATGAAGGGAGAGAAATAGATGCCATCTTTCGATATTGTTTCTGAAGTTGATCTTCAGGAAGCCCGTAACGGCGTTGATAACGCAATCCGTGAAGTGGAATCACGCTTTGATTTTCGTGGCGTTGAAGCGTCTTTTGAGCTCAACGATGCCAATAAAACCATCAAGGTTCTGAGCGAGTCTGATTTCCAGGTCAATCAGCTTCTGGACATTTTGCGCGCCAAGCTGCTCAAGCGTGGCATTGAAGGTTCATCCCTGGATGTGCCGGAGGAGTTCGTCCACAGCGGTAAAACCTGGTTTGTGGAAGCGAAGCTGAAGCAGGGTATTGAGAGCGCGGTGCAGAAGAAAATTGTTAAGCTGATTAAAGACAGCAAGCTGAAAGTACAGGCGCAAATTCAGGGGGAAGAGATTCGCGTGACCGGGAAATCCCGCGACGATCTCCAGTCCGTGATGGCGCTGGTGCGCGGCGGCGATTTGGGCCAGCCTTTCCAGTTCAAAAACTTCCGCGATTAATCTTTTACGGTCCGGTTTTCCGGACCGTGTTCCTTTTTACCCCAGCCTGATGGCCTCTTCTATCTCAAAGCGGTTTGTCACTTTACTGTCAATTTTCACGTAAGCCGAATGCTCCTGCGGTGCAATCAGCACTTCGCTAACGCCTTCCGTTGCCAGCAGACGCTGTTTCAGCGCGTCATCGGCGGCGATGTCCGGTGGAATGACGACGCGCAGGCTGCTGACGTAGGGCGGTTCTTTCATCGTGCTGGCCACAGCGAGCCAGGCGACGGCGAGAAACGCACCCGCAAGGAAAACGGTTTGCCCGTCAAACATCCCGTCGACCCAGCCGCCGAGGGAACCGCCGAGCGCGACGCCGAGGAACTGGCTGGTGGAGTAAACGCCCATCGCCGTTCCTTTATAGCCTGCCGGAGACTCTTTGCTGATCAGTGAAGGAAGAAGCGCTTCCATCAGATTGAAGGCCAGGAAGAATAACTGAACGCCAACAATCAGTTCCCAGAAATGGTTCCCGGCGCCCCAGAGTACAATTTCCGCGATGACAATCAGCGCCACGCAGAACAGAAACACGCGTTTCATCCGCCGCTTCACTTCGGCGTAGATAATAAACGGCACGACGGAACCAAAGGAAATCAACATCGTCACCAGATACACTTTCCAGTGTTCGGCGGCTGGCAGACCGGCGTCGGCGAGTTGGCCGGGCAGGGCAACGAAGGTGGACATCAGCAGAATGTGCAGGCACATGATGCCGAAGTTAAGCTTCAGCAGTTTCGGTTCGGCCAGCACTTTGCTGAAGCTGCCTTTTACCATTCCCGATTCACGGTTTAAAACATGGTTGGTGCTATCAGGGACGACCCACAGCGTGAGAACGATCCCGAGCGCGGCCAGGATTGCAATCATCCAGAAAAGCGCATTGAGTCCCAGAGCATGGGTAATGATTGGCCCAAGCACCATCGCAATCGCGAAGGTGATGCCAAAGCTCACGCCAATAAACGCCATCGCTTTCGTGCGATTTTGTTCGCGAGTGAGGTCTGACAGCAGCGCCATCACCGCGGCGGCGATGGCGCCTGAACCCTGTAACGCACGCCCAAGAATAATGCCCCAGATAGAGTCCGACAGCGCAGCGATGACGCTGCCGAGGATAAACACGGCAAGTCCGCCGACAATCAGCGGTTTACGGCCAATACGGTCGGAGAGCAGTCCGAATGGGATCTGAAAGATAGCCTGTGCCAGACCATAGATGCCGATGGCAAGCCCGATCAGGGCTTCGCTGGCACCCTGTAGCGCCATGCCGTATGTGGTCAGAACGGGCAGGACCATAAACATGCCCAGCATACGTAGCGAAAATACGGTCCCTAAACCCCAGGTGGCGCGTAACTCACCCGGCGTCATTTTATAATCGTTCATTCCCACCTCTGTCTCAATTTCGCGCTTAGTGTAAAGCGGTAAGCAGGCGGGGTAAATATGCGCTTTATTAACAAATGTTGAGGGCTGTGAGTGGCGTCGGCTGGAGACGAAAATGCCGGATGACGATACTAACATCTCTTATCCGGCCTACAAGCAATGTGCTTTTTTGTAGGCCGGATAAGGCGTCAGTCGCCATCCGGCATAGAAGATGCGGCGATTAACTTACCAGACGTAAGTCAGCAGATTGTGTGAATCTGGCACCATAAAGTCGACGGACATCATCACGGAGAGCGCAGTAATGGCGATGATGGAGAAGCCAAACAGTTTGCGTGCCCAGACTCTGTCATCTTCCACTTTATAACCGCGCAGCGCCATGCCTAACCACCAGACGCTCACGGCTGCCGCAACGACCAGATATTTATATCCGGCGTAGCCGCCCAGAGAGAGCATCAGCGTGGCGATAGCAAATGCGATGATGTACAGCGTGATGTGGTTTTTGGCGACGGAGATGCCTTTCACCACCGGCAGAACCGGAATGTTAGCCGCCTGATAATCCTTAAAGCGGAAAATCGCGATAGCATACGAGTGCGGCATCTGCCACAGGCTGAAAATCGCCAGTAGAATCAGCGCACCGCTGTCGAACTCACCGGTTACTGCGCAGTAGCCAATTACCGGCGGCGCGGCGCCGGAGAGCGAGCCGATCAGCGTCCCGTAGACCGAGTGGCGTTTCATATACAGACTGTAAACGCCCACATAAACCACAAAGCCCATCACGCCCAGCCAGCAGGCCAGAGGGTTCGCGCCAAACCACAGCAGCATGAAGCCAGCAATACCCAGCAAGGTGGCGTACACCAGCGAGACACCAGGAGAGATCAGTCCCTTAACCAGCACCCGGTTTTTGGTCCTTTCCATCTTCCTGTCGATATCCCTGTCGATGTAGTTGTTAAATACACAACCCGACGCCACAACCAGTGATACCCCGACCAACGTGTAGATGAACAGGGGATAATCGATGCTGCCCTTTGAGGCCAACAGGAATCCCCCGATCACCGAGATCAGGTTGCCAAAGATGATGCCTGGTTTCGTTACTTGCAGGTATTGCTTAAACATCATAACCGCCGCTCTTAGTGCATCATCATGTTGTAGTTGAGGTTCCACATAATCCAGATGGAGCCTACAACCAGGATAGCGATGATTAGCACGGTGAAGACAAACGCCGTCATGTTCCAGCCTTCATCTGATTTGGTATTCATGTGCAGGAAGCACACCAGATGCACCAGAACCTGTACCACTGCCATTGCCAGGATTGTTCCCAGAATTACGGCCGGAGAGGCAGCCCCTGTCATCACCATCCAGAACGGAATCACCGTCAGAATGATCGACAGGATAAAGCCTGTCATGTAGGTTTTTACGCTGCCATGGGACGCGCCGCTGTGATCGGTAGAATGACTCATTACATCGCCCCCATCAGATAAACAACAGTGAACACACAGATCCAAACCACATCCAGGAAGTGCCAGAACAGGCTCAGGCACATGATGCGGGTACGGTTAGTGCTGGTCAGGCCGCGACGAGCGATTTGTACCATCAGCACCGCCATCCAGATAAGACCGGAAGTGACGTGCAGACCGTGCGTGCCGACCAGCGCAAAGAACGCTGACAGGAAGCCGCTGCGATCCGGACCCATGCCGTTAACAATCAGGTGATGGAATTCGTAGATTTCCATCCCGATAAATCCGGCACCAAACAACCAGGTCAACGCCAGCCAGGAGATAACCTGGCTTTTGTTGTTTTTGTACATGGCGATAGCCGCCATGCCGTAGGTGATGGAGCTGAACAACAGCAAGAAAGTTTCAACCAGAACGAACGGCAGTTCGAAAATGTCCTTACCTGTCGGGCCGCCTGCGGTGCCGTTCACCAGAACGGCATAGGTAGCAAACAAGATTGAGAACAGAATGCAGTCGCTCATCAGGTAGATCCAAAATCCGAAGATTTTGGTTCCGCCTGCATCGTGGTGCCCGTGTTCGTGCGCGTGGGCAGTCGCGTGCGTCAAAGTATCAGTTGCCATTTTTCAGCCCTGCCTTAGTAATCTCATCGAAATGCTGATTTTCCAGTTTTTCGATTTCCGGGACCGGCACGTAGTAATCCACATCTTCATCAAAGCTTTTCACAATCCAGCTGATGATCATGCCTGCGAAGCTTGCAATCGCCAGCCACCAGATATGCCAGATCATGGCGAAACCAAACAGCGTAGCGAAGGCGGTAATGACGATACCGGCACCGCTATTCTTCGGCATATGAATCTCTTCATAGTGTGCAGGCTGCTTGTACGCTTCACCTTTTTCTTTCATTTCCCAGAAGGCATCACGCTCATGAACGTGTGGCACAACGGCAAAGTTATAGAACGGAGGCGGGGAAGACGTTGCCCATTCCAGCGTACGGCCACCCCATGGGTCACCGGTCAGATCACGGTTCTGTTCGCGGTCGCGAATAGAGACATACATCTGAATGAACTGGCACAGGATACCCACCGCAATCAGCGCGGCACCACAGGCAGCAACAACCAGCATCGGGTGGAACTGCGGGTCAATCTGCTGGCTGAGACGACGGGTCATCCCCATAAAGCCCAGTACGTACAGCGGCATAAATGCTACGAAGAAGCCGATGATCCAGAACCAGAACGCGCGTTTACCCCAGGTTTCGTTCAGCGTGAAGCCAAACGCTTTTGGCCACCAGTAGGTCATACCCGCGAAGCAACCAAATACCACGCCGCCGATAATAACGTTATGGAAGTGCGCAATCAGGAACAGACTGTTATGCAGTACGAAGTCCGCGCCCGGGACCGCCAGCAGTACGCCGGTCATCCCGCCGACTGAGAAGGTCACGATAAAGCCAATCGTCCACAGCATTGCTGAGTGGAATACGATACGGCCCTGATACATGGTGAACAGCCAGTTGAAGATCTTCACCCCGGTCGGGATGGCGATAATCATGGTGGTAATACCGAAGAAAGCGTTAACGTTCGCACCGGCACCCATGGTGAAGAAGTGGTGCAGCCAGACGATGAACGACAGTACGGTAATACACACGGTTGCCCACACCAGCGAGGTGTAACCAAACAGACGTTTACGTGAGAAGGTCGCGGCGATTTCCGAGAACACCCCGAATACCGGCAGAATCAGAATGTACACTTCCGGATGGCCCCAGGCCCAAATCAGGTTGATGTACATCATCATGTTGCCGCCCATATCGTTGGTAAAGAAATGGGTGCCCAGATAACGATCCAGGGTCAGCAACGCGACGGTAACCGTCAGAATCGGGAAGGAGGCGATAATCAGGATGTTTGCGCACAGCGATGCCCAGGTAAAGACCGGCATCTTGAACATAGTCATGCCTGGCGCGCGCATCTTAATGATAGTCACAAAGAAGTTGATACCGGTCAGGGTTGTACCAATACCGGACAACTGGACTGCCCATATCCAATAGTCGACCCCGACGCTTGGACTGTACTCAATTCCCGAGAGCGGCGGGTACGCCAGCCAACCAGTCTGCGCGAATTCACCAACACCCAGAGACAGGTTAACCAGGATAACCCCGACAACGGTGAACCAGAAGCTCAGGTTGTTCAGGAACGGGAACGCAACGTCACGCGCACCGATCTGCAGTGGAACCACCAGGTTCATCAGACCGATAACAAATGGCATTGCCACGAAGAAGATCATGATCACGCCGTGAGCCGTGAAGATCTGATCATAGTGGTGAGGCGGCAGGAAGCCCGCTTCACCTGCAGACGCCAGCGCTTGCTGACTACGCATCATGATGGCGTCCGCAAAGCCACGAATCAACATGACGATGGCGACGATGACATACATGATGCCAAGGCGTTTGTGGTCAACCGAAGTTAGCCACTCTTTCCACAGGTAGGTCCACTTACCAAAGTAAGTAATCAGGCCAAGTAAAGCCGCACCACCGATGATAATAGCAGCGATCGTAACCATGACGATGGGTTCATGGAACGGAACTGCATCCAGTGTCAATTTTCCGAACATCGTATTCTTCCTCAGCCCCTTGAGTTGGCGGCTTCCGCGTGGCTCATGTCCATGCCTTCCATTCCTTCGTGCGAGCTGTGCTCACCTTCTGGTTGGGTCATGTCCATGCTCTGACCGTGAGCCATAAATTTGTTAATAACGTCTTTAAACAAATCGGGTTTCACGTTGGAGAAATATTCCACCTGGTTGTATTCGCTTGGCGCAGCCACTTTCTCGAACGCAGCCATATCACTCATGGTGTTCGGTGATTGTTTCGCTTTAGCAACCCATTGGTCGAATGCGGCGCGGTCCGGTGTGGCTATCGCCTTGAACTTCATGCCTGAGAAGCCCGGTCCGCTATAACTTGCGGAGATACCGTCGTAAGTACCGGCTTCGTTGGCGATCAGATGCAGTCGAGTCTGCATACCGGCCATGGCATAAATCTGGCTGCCCAGACGCGGGATAAAGAAGGAGTTCATCACGGAGTTAGAGGTCACTTTGAAGTACACCGGAGTGTTCGCCGGGAAGGCGATTTCATTCACGGTTGCAATGCCCTGTTCCGGGTAGATGAAGAACCATTTCCAGTCCATGGAAACCACTTCGATGGTAATGGGCTTCTCGTCATGCGCCAGCGGCTTGCTTGGCTCAAGAGCGTGAGTGGTTTTCCAGGTCAGCACGGCAAGGAAAATGATGATTAAGATAGGCACCGTCCAGACCACCGCTTCCACTTTATTGGAGTGTGACCAGTTAGGGCTATACTTCGCATCTTTATTGCTCGCACGATACTTCCAGGCGAAACCAACAGCCATCAAAATGGCTGGAATAACCACAATCAACATCAGGCCAAAAGCCGTCAATATCAGTGAACGTTGTTCCAGTCCAATCTGTCCTTTGGGGTCTAGTAGTGCAGAATCACAGCCACTGAGTAATACAGTGCCTGCGAATAATGACAACCATCCCAAACTTTTATTGTATTTCCTGAGTCTCATTTAACGACCTCAATTCCACGGGAGTCTGGTGGCGTTTAAAGTGTGCGGGCATTTTACGGGAAGGTTACATTACTGTAAACATCATTAGGCCTGTGTCAGGAAGGTGTTACCG
>OKVW01000786.1_pt1 | contig 16158 bp, 14 predicted proteins | sample 1606991 | NCBI WGS metagenome assembly OKVW01 (sample SAMN03281021, study PRJEB24777) | human gut metagenome | isolation source: fecal sample PR177 from 1 month old male Malay infant, vaginal delivered...
AAAATCTTAATTGATGCAGGTGTAGTTAACTCTCAACGTAATGGCTTATGGACACGTTACTCCATTAACGAAGCTACATTTGGCGACATTCTAGAAATCATCCCTCAATTATATAAATCTAAGGATGAGTGCATTTGTGCGCAAATTAAATACTGCCGTATTTCTGAGCACGAAAAAGAAGCGTAACAATGAGACGTTGGATTATGCATGTTGATATGGATGCATTCTTCGCGTCCATCGAACAACTGGATCATCCAGAGTATAAAGGCCACCCCGTTATCGTGGGTGGTCTTTCTTCACGTGGTGTCGTTGCTACCTGCTCTTATGAGGCTCGTAAATTCGGTGTTCATTCTGCCATGCCTATTTCAAGGGCTAAGAAATTATGTCCTGATGGTATCTATGTGTATCCGCGCATGGATCGCTACAAAGAGGTATCACATCAGATTTTTTCTATTATGAAAGAATTTACTCCCTACATTGAGCCACTATCTATCGATGAGGCCTTTCTTGAGGTAAGTGGCATGTCTACTATGTATAGCGGACCTAAAGCGTTAGGGCGTGCCATTAAGGACCGTGTGTATGAGCAGACAGGACTCATCATCTCGGCAGGATTAGCACCTAATAAATTTTTAGCTAAACTAGCCTCCGATTTAGATAAACCAGATGGTCTTGTAGTGATTCCCTATGGTCGTGAGAAAGAAATCCTAGCACCGTTGCCTATAAAACGTATTTGGGGTGTAGGACCTCATACGGAAAAACGGTTGAAAGCAGGAGGCTTTCACTTGATGCGTCACATTCAAGCCTTGCCAGATGAACGGAGTCTCATTCCCATTGTAGGCAATCAGGCGCGACGCATATGGGAACTGGCAAATGGTATTGATGAACGGCCTGTGGAAACAGATCGTAAAATACAATCCATCGGAGCCGAAGAAACCTACGAAGAGGACCTTGTCGATGGCAGTGCTATTGAACTCGAGTTCAGATATTTTGCCAATCGTCTATCGAAGCGGTTACGGAAACGGAATCTGTTAGGGCATACCGTGTCGATTAAGGTGCGCTATGATGACTTCACTACTGTATCACGGCAGAAACGATTAGATACACCATCTGATCATGAGCATGTATTCTTTGAAACAGCACTGCTTTTGTGGAACAAGCTGATGCAAGATAAGACGAGCAAGAAGCCTAAAGGGACGAAGAAAGATGTGGAAGCACTAGGGGCTACTACAAAGATAAAATCTAGGAATCTTAGCTATAATGGATCTAATTATAGTCAGTCTAATTATAGTGGATCGAACTATTGTAGCTCTAAGGGGATTGCCTTTATGGAGCCACCAAGCCCTATACGCTTGTTAGGCCTTACCGTAAGTGGTCTCGATGAAGAGGTACCGATGCAGGATAGCCTCTTTGAGTCGCCCCGAAATGAAAACGAAAATAAGCTGGCTGGTGTGTTAGACTCCTTAGAATCTAAGTTCGGTGAGACTGCAGTTATGAGCGGCGCTCTATGGCAGCGCTTTCACGGAGAAAATGGGGCGCGTAGAAAGAGATCAGAACTTAAGGCCGCAGTAGATGCACAATCTACTAAAAAGGATGTGGATTCTAATAAAGCGAATGAGACATCAGATACCATGAAAGTAGGTCTTGAAGACGATGAGGTAGGGGATACTAACGAGGATGTATAATTCTTTACAATAGACTTATAAAGTTTATATTGAATACTTTCGCTAATATAAATGTTCATGTTACAATATGGATATAGTGTTTAGAAATTACCGCAAGAGAGGTATAGATATGAGTTTATTTCGTGTAGCCATCCATTATGGCATCAACAGCAATGGCTTCTTGTCCTATGATACAGAAGCAAAAACAGTATCCGTAGAGTTACCTGAACAAGAATGGGTAGATAAGGTTATCGCTTACTTAAACGATGAACATGCTATCGAGCATGCTACAGGCCTTGATACCTATGAACGTTTGAATGTAAAACCATTAGAATCTTTAGACAATTTGAAATTAGCATTAACGCGCATGTGGGAAGCCATCGACGTACAAGTTGACTGGAGCCGTCCAGCGTAAATAAAATGATACCCCTTCATAACTATATATTGGTTATGAAGGGGTATTTATTATAGCTATAGTTGTTATGTGATAATACTATAATATGCTATAACGTAATAAAATTAAGGAACTAGAACTATGAGAAAGATAATGATAACCCTTGGATTATTCATTACATTAATTGCTATTGTAATGATAACCTCTTTTCGTGGCTCGGCTGAGAGTCCTACCTTTATGCGTGAAGCATTACCGAAACAGGACGGATTTGCTTCTGTAGGCAATGGGACTACTGGTGGTGCTAATGCTACAGAGCAGAATGTGTTTAAAGTAACAAATAAAAAAGAATTTGTATCAGCTCTTAAGAATAGAAAAAACACTACACCTAAGATTGTACTAGTCTATGGAACTATAGATTTTGATACCGATGATAATGGTAAACCATTGACTATGAAAGACTACATGGTCGATGGCTATGACTTTCAACAATATTTAGAAACTCATAAGCCGCAAAGCACAGCGCCTAAGAGTTTAAAAGATGAGCAAGAAGCAAAGCGTAAGGCATCACAAAAGAATCAAAGTAAGTCTATTACTGTTCATGTACCGTCTAATACAAGCATCATTGGCATGGACAATGCGAAATTAAAGGGTGTAAATTTGGTTCTTGATTCAGATAATGTAATCATACGAAATATACAGTTTGAATCTCCTTATGACTATTTCCCTGCTTGGGATCCTAATGATGGACCAGAGGGCAATTGGAATTCCCAGTATGACAGTATTTCTATAAAAGGTGGTACACACATTTGGATTGATCATTCTTCCTTCCAAGATGGCTCTGAAACAGTAGAAAAATACTTTGGTCGTAAATATGAGCATAGAGATGGATTGGTTGATATTACCAATGAAGCTGACTATATAACGATTTCTTATTCGACGTTTGCAAACCACAATAAAACCATGTTGATTGGTAGTAGTGATTCAAAAATATCAGATGAAGGAAAATTACATGTAACTTTGCATCATAATTATTTTCATAATGTAGTACAACGCTTACCAAGAGTACGATTTGGCCAGGTGCATGTGTATAATAATTACTTTGCGTCAGATACTACCAATGGTGAATATGCTTATGCTTACGCACTAGGTGTTGGGAAAAAATCCCAAATCTATGCTGAAAACAATGTGGCGGATATAGCAGGTAAAGACTATACATCATTTGTGAAAGTCTTTGGAGGAAAACAACTTACTACAGTTAATAATATGTTTAACGGACAAATCATTGATACATTCAATGATACGTTAACACCTGTAGATTGGAAACCTGAACTGTTTACTAAAATAGATCCTGTAAATGAAGTAAAAGAAAATGTATTACGTAATGCGGGGGCAAATAAAATTAATAGATGATATATTCTAGTTATATGTATAGATAGCGTATGTAAGTGTTTACGCCTAATAACGATGAAGACAGCCTATAGGATTGATTTCCTATAGGCTTTTCTCATGTACTGTTTCTATATGAGAGCATGTATACAAGATTTTGTATTGCATAATCGCCATTTATATGTTACGATTTAATCGTAATAATAAATAATGATTATTAATTGATAACGTTTATTGTTTTTATGTAATAATATATTTCATACAATTTTTAAGGTCGCATATTATTACTTATTTTTTATTCTAAGTAGGAGTTTGTAACATGAGTGATGAAAAGAAATTAACAACAGCCTTTGGCGCTCCTGTACCAGATAATCGCAACTCTGCTACAGCAGGTAAACGTGGTCCTGTATTGATGCAAGATGTTTGGCTCATGGAGAAATTAGCTCATTTTGAGCGCGAAGTGATTCCTGAACGTCGTATGCATGCAAAAGGATCTGGCGCATTTGGTACTTTTACAGTAACTAATGATATTACAAAATATACGAAAGCAAAAATTTTCTCTGAAGTAGGTAAACAAACACCGTTATTCGTACGTTTCTCCACAGTTGCTGGCGAACGTGGTGCCGCTGATGCAGAGCGCGATATTCGTGGATTTGCTGTAAAATTCTATACAGAAGAAGGTAACTGGGACCTCGTAGGTAACAACACACCTGTATTCTTTATCCGCGATCCATTGCAATTCCCTGATTTGAACCGCGCTGTAAAACGGAATCCAAAAACAAATCTTCGCGATGCGACAGCAAACTGGGACTTCTGGTCTAGCTTGCCAGAAGCAATTCACCAAGTAACAATCGTTATGAGTGACCGTGGTATTCCTAAATCCTACCGCACAATGCATGGTTTCGGTAGCCATACATATAGTCTAATTAATGAAAACGATGAACGGGTATGGGTTAAATTCCACTGGGTTTGCCAACAACCAATTGAAAACCTCTCCAATGCTGAGGCTGCTGAAATTGTGGCTAATGACCGTGAAAGCCATCAACGTGATCTCTTCGATGCTATTGAACGCGGTGATTTCCCTAAATGGAAATTATGCATCCAAGTGATGACAGAAGAACAAGCTAATAACATGCCATACAATCCATTTGATTTAACAAAAGTATGGTATCATGACGAATTCCCATTGATTGAAGTTGGTGTGATGGAGCTTAACCGCAACCCAGAAAATTATTTCCAAGATGTAGAACAAGCTGCATTTGCTCCAACAACTATCATTCCCGGCATATCTTTCTCTCCTGATAGAATGCTTCAAGGTCGTTTGTTCTCTTATGCCGATGCGCAACGCTATCGTCTAGGGGCAAATTATTATCAAATCCCTGTTAATGCCGCTAAATGTCCTGTAAATATCTATCACCGAGATGGGCAAGGACGTATAGATGGAAATCATGGATCTACAATTGGCTATGCTCCTAATAGCTTCGGTGAATGGGCTGAACAACCAGAATTTAAAAATCCTCCTCTCGACGTATCTGGCCCAGCTTACCAATATGACTTCTATGAAGACGACTCTGACTTCTTTACACAACCAGGTAAACTGTTCCGTCTCATGAGCCCTGAAAAACAACAAATCTTGTTTGAAAATACAGCAGCAGCTATGGATGGCGTACCTGATTTCATCAAAGAACGCCATGCAAAACATTGCTACCAATGTGATCCAGCTTATGGAGAAGGTGTAGCTAAAGCCTTGGGCATGAACATCGATTTCAGCGATGTAAAATAAACTAACAAATCTCTCAAACTTATAAATCCCTTACAAAACGCTCTTATATTTACATAAATAATCCCATAAACTTGCACACACTATATAACTATTTATGTAAATGATATTCTATCTGAACAATAGAAACGATTCAAAGAACTTCCTTAAACTAAGACGGAGCCCCACCTTGCTATGTAGCTCATAGTAAGGTGGGGCTTTTGTCATGGGGGCGTATATTTAACTATTACTAATCAAATTTTTTATTTGTTAGGTCTTGATACATAAGCTTAGCGATTTCATACTGTGGATCACCGGCTTGTAGTTGGTGTGATGGTAATTTAAATACAGCTTCAGCTCTTTCCTCTTTCTTGATATCGATACCCTTTGCATCTTCAGAACGACTTATGGAAATGGTATGTGTTGTTGGATTAATGAAGTACGCATTTACATCGATGCTGAAAGCTTTGTTTTCGTCTTTTCTCATGATTACACGTAGTATCATAGCTGAAATAGCAGTGGTACCATCTTTTTCACCTAATAGCTGCTTAGATGTGTAATCCACATAATCTGCATAGACATAAATATCGCCAGGTTTAGCCTTGTCATAATCTTGTGTATAAGCCTCTACTAAACGCAAATCGAGTTGTCTGCCAAATGGTCTAGAGAACATTTCACTTTGTAATATGCGTGTTTCACTGACAGGTGGATAGGACGGTATGGGTGTTAAACCTTTTAGCATATCTGTGCGTGTTTCGTCTTTTCTTTTAGCCTGACGTTCTGCAGTGACCTTGTCTAAGCGTTTACGCTCTTTTAACATGGCCTTTTCTTGTTCTTCTTTAGTTTTGTAAGTTTTTACGGATACAACACGGTTACCAGACATAGTCACTGTTGAATAGACGGGCTTATCTTTGGTCGGTTTTCCCTTAGACATATTAAGCGTAGATTGTACTATAGCAGGTGTTGCGTTTTCGATAGATTTTTTTAGCTCTGGAATATTAGAATAATCCATCTCAACCACTGCAGCATCTGTACTTTCAGTTGGCTGTACTGGTGTAGCCCCATATGCAGATGATATAGCCAATATAGCTAATAGTGAACTGGTAATAATTGATCGTTTACATACTTTCATTACATATACCTCTTTTTTATAAGAACTCTCTAATACTATCAACAGCTGTATTATAGCATAGTTCTTGTGTAGATAGATTTAAAATACACAGATAGACTATAAATCTATAGAGGACTTTCGTATACCTATGTAGAATTACATTGTGTATTGGATGTATACAGAGAGCACATGTGGATAGGAGGCAATTATGAAACGTAGTAGTTTGGCATGGTATGTAGCGGTGGCTTGCCTTGGCGGCAGTCTTTGCGTAGGGTCTGTAGTGCAGGCGGATTCTCCGACGGCGGTGAAAGCAAATTCTGTAGTTCCTACAGCGGTTGTTACAGAGGTTCAATCAACCCAATCGACTAATAGTACGGCGCCTAAGAATGCGGTAGCTAATACGGTAGCTGCTAATAGTGAGCCTACAAAAGCTGCAGTAGCGCTAGATGAGCAGGTAGCACTGAAGCAAAAACAGCAGTATCAAGCCGAAACAGAAACAATGGGGCTCTTATGGATGCGCACCTCTGCAGAGTACAGAGCACTAGCGTATCAAGGGTACAATGTGGCGCTAAATCTTGTTAAGATGGCTGTTACTGATCCATCTCATCAAAGAAAACCTCTTGCTATCGTTCTTGATGCTGATGAAACAGTAGTGGATAATACTAAACTGATGGGTGAAAGCGTTGCTAGTGGTAATGGTCGCTTCGATGCTCCTTGGTGGCGCCAAGCGGTGCATCAAGGTAAATCACAAGCTATGCCAGGTGCTGTTGAGTTCCTAAATGAAGTACATAAACAAGGTGTTGAAATATTCTACGTTTCAAACCGATATGCACCTGTTAACTATGATGTAACAGTACAAAACTTCAAAGAACTAGGATTCCCATCGGTCGATAAAGAACATGTACTACTATTCGAAAAAGACTCTGATAAACAACCTCGTTTTGATGCCATTACTAAGAAGTACGGCATAATTTTGTTTATGGGTGATAATGCAGGTGACTTCCCAATTGGTACAAAAGGGAAGACCTTAGCTGAAAGAAATGCTATCATCGATGAACATAAAGAAGACTTTGGTACTACCTTTGTTGTATTCCCAAATCCTGCCTACGGATCCTGGGTTAGTGCATTAGCAAAAGGCTACCAAAACCTAAGCCCAGAAGAACAAAAACAAGTGAATAACCAATACCTACAACAATAAGGACGCCTTGCGTATACTTTATTAAAAACGATATAATAAAGTATACATGCGTCTATAGCTCAGTAGGATAGAGCAGCAGTTTCCTAAACTGCGTGTCACTGGTTCGATTCCGGTTAGGCGCACCAGTATAGAAAAGAAGGTATACGGCTTATAAAAGCCGTATACCTTCTTTTTTGCATTTTCTTGCAATTCTTATGAGCTAGAATTATAATATTAGAGTAATATTCATACTTTATTCATGTTAAATCATGAATGGTGCATAGAGGGTGCTATACGATTCAGGTTTCATTAGGTAACTTTGAATCTTTTTTTGAGTATATTGTTTGTGTTGTCTTAAAAAGGGGTAGAACACATGAAAAAAGAATTACTTTTAACGGCTATGATTACCGCCGGTATTACTACAACAGCCTTTGCTGCATCTAATTTAGATATTAGTGCTACAACTGCTGCGCCACTAAGCATGCAAAATTCTATTGCCTATGGTGGGGATAATAAAGTTGAGCAGGGTATGTTCTCCCCTGTAAAAAATATATTGCTTGGTGGCGATAAGAATACCGTTCGACCTTCCGCTAATGATACTATCACCTCTGGTACTAATAATACTGTATCTGGCCCAGGTAGTATCGTATCAGGTTGGTATAATACAAACTCTGCTACTCACAGCTTGGTAGTAGGTACTAGCAATACTATTGGTGGTACTAATAACATCGCAGGTGGCTTTAACCATGCTAATAATGACAATGCAATTAACTCTTTATTAATTGGTAACCGTAATAGCATTGATGGTCAGAATTCGGTGGCTTTGGGCATGAATAACACCATTAAGGGCAATAATGCTTTGGTAGGTGGTACTGGTGCCAAGGTTCAAGGTAATAATGCAATCGCCTTTGGTGATAGTGCGAAAGCAACATACAACGATGCGTATGCAATCGGTCGTAAAGCGGAAGCAACTGCTCAAAATACTGTTGCTATCGGTAACAATGCAAAGGCCAATAACGACATGGGTACAGCGATTGGCTATAATGCAAAAGCAAAAAATGATTATGCTACAGCGGTAGGTTATAGCTCCATAGGTTCTGGTAATCAATCTTCTGCGTTTGGTTTTAATGCAGAAGCAACGGCTATGAATACAACTGCAGTTGGTTCCTATGCAAATGCTAGCGGTGCGTACTCTACAGCGTTAGGCTTTAAAACTGTGGCGTCTAATGAGGACTCTGTAGCATTGGGTAACTATTCTACTAGTGCTGGTAAAAGTGCCTTTGCTGCTGGTACATTAGCGAATGCAGCAGAAAAAGATTCTTTAGCAATTGGTCATAGTGCAAGTACAACTAAGGAAAATGGTATCGCTATCGGTACAAATGCATCTGTAACTGGTGTGGATTCTATTGCTATCGGCAAAGCCGCAAATATTGCTAAAGCGGGTAGCATTGTAATTGGTAGAAATACGACAGCAGATGAATTAGCAGTATCCATTGGTACTGACTCTGTAGCAACTGGTTGGGGTGGTACTGCAGTAGGTACTATTTCCAAAGCAACTGGTGCTCAATCCACTGCTATCGGTGATAATGCGCAAGCATCTGATACATACTCCACAGCACTTGGTGTGTCTTCCGTAGCTTCCGGCAGAGCGGCTAATGCGATTGGCCTTTCTAAAGCGACAGGCTTTGCATCCAATGCTATTGGCTTTGTAGCGGAGGCTTCTGGTAAAAGCGCTACTGCAATCGGAAATGCAGCTAAAGCTCTTAATGAAAACTCCATCGCTATCGGTACGAATGCGAAGGCTGCCACAGATAATAGCATTGCACTAGGTGCTAAGTCTGTTACTGCTACAGCTGTATCTACTAACTCTGGTGTTATCGGCGGCAGAACCTATAACTTTGCTGGTGGAAATGCGGTTGGTACATTGAGCATTGGTGATAGTGGTGCAGAACGTACGATTACAAATGTAGCGGCAGGCCGTGTATCTGCGACATCTACTGATGCAGTCAATGGCTCCCAATTACATGCCATTAAAGACGTGGTAGATAATCATGAAAACCGTATCACTACTATAGAAGGCGATATTAATACATTAAATAATCGTATTATTAATGGCGGTGCTAATAGCTTAAATGAAGCTAAATCCTACACTGATCAACAAGTATCTAGCGTAGCAGCGGCTTCTGCAGCACTCGCTGGCTTGCATCCATTAGATTTCGATAAACATGACAAATGGTCCTATTCCGTTGGCTTTGGTAACTATAAAAATGCTAATGCAGCGGCGTTAGGTGCGTTCTATCGCCCTAATAAAAACACAATGTTTAATGCTGCTACTACTGTTGGTAACGGTCGTAATTCTATTAGCTTAGGTGCTAATTTCAAATTTGGTAAAAGCTCTGAAGAGGTAACTACTGAAGATGCAGCACAACTTAAGAAAGATATGAAAGACCTATCTGAAAAATATAATGAGTTAGAACGAAAATATACTGAATTGGCAGCTAAATTAGAATCTAAATAATTAGAACCTAAATAAGAATCCAAATAGTGTGATCAATACTCCTACAAGACGTATCTTGTAGGGGTATTTTTTATCCTATGCTTTTATTATAAGTATTCCTTAATAATGATATAATTAAGATATATATTCAGTTACATATTCAGTTACATATTCAGTTACATATTTAGTTACATATTTAGTTACATAGTCAGTTAAACATTATATGTAAACAGCAGTATATGGGGGAGAGTGCATATGAGCTTTTACAATTGGATTCAAGAAAAACTATTTGATAATTTCGAAGAATGGCGCTTGAAGAGCCCTGGTTCTAATGGAAACGGTTTTAATATAGTCGGAATAGATAATACCTTAAAGGCTATGCATGATGGATTTTATATGTACATGGAGTTATACCCACCTCATGCCATCGATGGATGTACAGCCATGAAAGCACGTGTAGGTAAAACGCAGGATGCAGTAGATTTATTCTTAGATATAGATGGCAAGACCTATCGTATGGCTGATGTAAGTTATCCTGACGCAGTGAAGATGATGCGGGCTTTTATGAAAAAACGCAGAGTACCTGACTATAGTTTGTGTGTAGAAGCAGTGTATCTAGATATTGATCAGATGCGATCTACATTTACAGAATTAGCAACGTTGTTGCTAGGCGATGCAAAACAAGCTAAATCGTTTATGACCAAGGTAAAGTTGAGCTCCCTGGAAGAATTGGAAGATAGCTGGTGGAACCTCTATGAGGAACTACTCTCTAAAGGATATGCCGTAGAGTTAGACTGTAAATGTGAACTAGAGGATTTTATTTATTATGTACAGAAGTTAATACGTAATAAGTCTTTAGATACTAGAGAAAATCTAACTATTGATACAGCAACATTAGATGAAGATCAAGTTATTATGGACTGGTGTGCTAGTCTTAATTCTACGTGGGAAAACTATACGTTAGCAGGCATGGACACAGGAACCGATAGCTTTGTACTTATGGTGCTTTCAAATGAGGAATTCAAAATAGCCAAAGAACTAGCGAAAGAACTATTACATAGAATTGATGTAGCTGAACACTTGTGATGCAACAGAACATTTTAATGTTATAGAAGTAATTATACTATGGCATCATCTGTAAAAGGATGTAGTTCTAACTGTAAATAGTTTGTACCGTAAAATGTGATGAATAGGAGAGAGTCATATGAGTATTGTACGTTTACCAGAATATGAAGCAGAGTTTGAATCGGAAGAGTTTGAAATCTATGCATTGCCACGCAGCGATGCGAATGGGGCTAGTCCTTATTTAGATAAGTATCATAGACCACTGGTGGACACCGATGCTATCCTAGATACTCGAACTGGTATGCTTGACCGTAGCGAAGGCATTTTGACGTGGATTATTGAGGGCCTTGACGATAGATGGGGTTATTCTTTTGAGCCCCATGGAGTCTATAAATTGTTGGTTAAGAAAGCAAAGCCTTTAGAGGATTTGGGCTATATGCGTCCATCTTGGAATAATCGCTATTATGTGCTTGAGGTGTTAGAGGAACATGCTAAACATAGCGAATTAGAGGTGTTGTCGGCTTATTTGAAAACCCCTAAATACCTTCATACCGACAGGGGTGACTTCTTGTTAAATCGAGAGTATCAATATTACACAGCAAGAATTGATGATTATGCATTCACCCTTGATGTAGATGAGGGCTCTGATGAAAGCTGTACTGTAGCATTGGCTGCTTTCAATACAATCGATAATTTCAAAGCATTTGAACAACGAATTAGTACCTATATTAGTGAAAAATTACTAGACCTTGCTAATGATTGGCTCGACAATGATGACCAAGACCCGATTACATCAGACGTATTTGCTAAGCGTATTACGATGGGCGAATTGGCATTCCGTAACGATGGCACCATAGAGGTATATTATGACGATGATGATATCTTCTGGGGACACTGCATCATAGCCAATATTGATGCGGATGGGAACCCTGTTGATGCGGATATTGCAGGATAATCAATTAACGGAGCGTCCTGATGAGAAAATCGGAATTAATGACATTATGGAATGTTGAAAGCTGGTCTGAAGAACCGTATGGCGTTTACTTTGTATCTCGCAGATTGGGCATTAATCGTTTAGAGAATGAAGGACAAGCCTTTCAAAAACTTAATATTAGTTGTACCAATTATACTGAGGCTGAGGTGCTTTCACTACCAATGTGGAAACAATTATCTGTTGAATTAGATGAATTAGATCAACTAGCACAGGAACTCATACAACAGGAAATACCGCAAGAAGAGTCTATTGTACTAACCTTAACGGATATAATGCTGAATAAATCAGGTTGTTACGACGCATTTGCACTAGGTTATGATATAGGTGAATCCCCAGCAGGACATCTATATGTTTTAGTTTCTTTTGATGAAAACTTTACGGTTCAACAAGATGTGATTTATGAAACCTTATAGAGTTGTATTAAAGTGGGGATACTGGTGTTGTAGACTACCTAAAAATATAAGTGATATATAGGAGAGAGACCATGGAAGATATGTATAAATTAGTCAGAGATTTCTTCAGTCATGATATGGATTTAGATGATTTATTTGATTCTGAGGCTATTATTTGGATTGACTGGCGCGAGGATGACGAGGATGTGGTGAACTATTTCAATGATATGATGGATGAGCCTATCGATATTCAAACTGTTAGTAATGGCAAGCTCTATGGTGACGATATTGTGTTACAAAAGGGCGATAAAAAACTGCAAATTCCTTATAGTGAGGAGAAAGATCGGGATGTAACCATCAAATACTTTAACGACTTCGTTCAGCCTGATTATGAGGTGCGCTGGTTTGTTGAAAGCCTTGGAAACGATACACTTGGGTTTACCGTGCTTTCAGGGGCAGAATGGGCCCATTTAGAAGATGAATTTGGGGTAGATACAGTTCGTTACTATTTTGAGCCTATCAATCTTGAAAGTAATATGTTTAATCTTGATATGGACGAAGTATTTGCACTACTGGCATTACGAGAGTCCTAGAGGAGATTCATATGGCAATTGACGGTGTGAAAATCATAGATAGTGATGACGGTCATGATATTTATAATGCCATTGTTGAGCGGTACAAGGATGGCGTCAGTGTTGATACCATAATTTCTGAAATCTTAAGTGAAGAACAAAATTTTTGCACTGATGAGTTTTACACAGAGATTTATTGGACTGCTGTGGCTTATTCGTTGTGGAAGATAGGGCATCTAACAGATGACATTAAACAGAAAGCCTTAGATATAATCGCTCAGGGTCCTCATGAGTTTTGGCTAGAAATCGATGATAAGGCCCTTAAACAGCGTCAAAAGGTATTAGATAAGTTAGCCCTGCAGCTACAGAGCGAAAATCCGAAGCCTGTTAAGGTTCGTAAATCTAAAACGAAGAGAGAACCTCATTTTAAGATGGGGGACGTATTAGCTGTTAAGTTTGAAAACAAGTATGGTGCTATATTCGTCTCTGACGTGGATCAATCGCCGCGGAAAATCGAATATCATTTAGCCTGTACGCGGCTTTTACAAGAAGAAAAACCAACGATGGAGCAATTTTTAAATAGCAAAATCGCATGCCGGAAAGATAATACAAATTTTGGTATCGATACAGATTGTTGGTTTAATCATAAGGACTTAGGCTTGTTACTGGATAATTTGGAAATTATCGGGACAGTTGAACTATATCCGTGTAAATTATGGACACTAGCACCAAGAAGAACGCTTGAGGATATCTATGAGGAGATTACAGACGAGCCAAGAATAGGTAGACTTCGCCTTATAGATACCTATGAATTGGTGAAAGCGGTTATTGAGAAATAATCATTGGCCGAAGGCGTTTCTACATGGGCGTATATATAAAGGTATAACTATAATGGATACTATGACGAAACAATATATAGAAACGGTAAAAGTCAGTGATATACCGTGGCATCGGTTAACCACAACCTATGGCCGTGCTACAGACTTTCCTACAGAACTTGATGTGTTGTGGAACATGGAAAGCATGGAAACTGTTGATGCGGCTGGTGAGGCGTTAGCACAGAATATTGAGCATCAATCGACGTTGTGGCATGCTACACCATTTGCCATGATTTTCTTGCTCCGTATTTTTAAGAAAGCTCAGGAAGAGAGCGCTCATAATGAGGTGGCTCAGTATTTAGCAGAACAATTGGTTGAGTTGTTTGTTGTGATTGCTGAGTGCATTCGAGATGGTCTTATGCTAGAGCATGCAGATCCATTGCCGAACTTTGAAGATATGCTCAACGAAGAATACCTTTGGTCGGAAGAATATGATGAAGACGAAGATGTTCTTAGATATGAGGAAGAGGACGTATTCCCTGATGATTTACTCTTTAGCTTTTATTATTACTCCTTGCAAGTACTTTTGTTAGCTATTCCGCTATTAGATACATCTGATGAAGGAGAGGCTAAATTGCTAGGAATAATTTCTGCTAATAGGAGCGTGTAAGATGGGTTATTTAGATATATTGCGAAATGATGCCAAGTTAGCTGAAAATTTTGATACACTATTTGATTTTCGCTTGCTAGATGCGTTGGAGGAACGAGATACGGCTGAAGGTCGCTGCACGTTCTCTGTGCCCGGTATGGCATTTGCTGTAGATGGCGCTGGCGGTGAATATCATCTATTGGAGGACGGATCCATAGGGTATTGGAGTAGCGAGGGTGCCGCTGGCCGTTTAGCTGAAAGTATAGACGATTTATTTCACTTAATCGTTTTTAGTATTTGTTGGCATGATTACTGTGACTCAAGTAAGTATTCTGATGCGGCAGTACTTGAAGAATATGGTCAGAATAAGCAGTCTCAGATTATCTCTTATTCGCCAATGGAACTATGGGAACCCATTGTGAAAGCTTTACATATGCCAATAGACATGAAACTTTCACTTGTATTACAGAAATTCTATGATGCGGCGCATCGTGAACCTGTATATACCTGCTATTTCCATGAAGATGATAGAAGTATTACAGAATCGGAAAATTTATTTTTCTAATGGTTAGAAGAGTTTATGAAAGGATTTAATTATGGGACTAATTGCCAATTATAGCTGTTTAAGCGATGTAAATTTAAAAGAGCTTAAATCCATGGGCTCAGAAGAAGAGGAAATTCTTGAAAGTGTTGAAGAGTGGAATGACGACGATGAGTTATTGCTTGATATCGACAAGATGTGGGATGTGCTCCATTTCGTGCTTACCGGCGTAAGCACTGACCATAAGGATGATAATAACCCTCTTAGCCAAGCTGTGCTTGGCATAACAGCTGTTGAAGAACTATCGGATTACTTAGCGTATACTGAACACGATAAGTTAGCAGATATCGTGGCAGCTCTAGAGCGGTTTGATATGGAAGAGGCTCTTGAATCCTTTGATATGGCAGCCTGCAAAGAGGCAGAGTTATATCCAAATATTTGGGATTATGATGAGGAAGAGGAAGAAATCAGAGATGAACTTCTTCATGATTTCGAGCAGATGAAGGTATTCTATAAAAAAGTGCTAGAAGCGAAGGGGCATGTGCTTGTATCAATTTGTTAGGCCCGTTATAATCTGTTGGACATGGCTCTGGTTATAGATAAACTAATTATAGGACTGACAAAGATGAGGAATTGTAAATGGCAGTGTTAACAGAAAAGCAAATTAAATATGGCTTTGACTACTATCATAAGGATGAGAAACAACTAAAATCTGTAGTTGAGGTTTCTGAATATGATGGTGAAGACAAGCTGATGATTAATTGTACACAGCTAGATGAAGACTATTCTGCTAAAGATAAGAAACGCATTTTACAGGAGTGGTGTACTTTTTTAGTTGAACATCCAGATATCTTTACAGAGCTCATGTTTTGTACAAGAATGCCACAGGAGTTATTTGATGCGGTGTGTGCCCAACGGAGACTCAAAAAATTACATATAAAATGGGGCGTTTATCCAGATATTTCAAAATTAGAGAACTTACAAGAACTAGAATACCTACATATTGGGTCCGGAAGAAGTGTATCAAGATTAGAGCCTATTTCAAGATTAGTAAATTTAGTAGCGCTGTCGATTGAAAACTTTCAACAAATTGATGATTATGCGCCATTAGCTAATCTAAAACATCTTGAAAGTCTTGCCTT
>OKVW01000787.1_pt1 | contig 16148 bp, 32 predicted proteins | sample 1606991 | NCBI WGS metagenome assembly OKVW01 (sample SAMN03281021, study PRJEB24777) | human gut metagenome | isolation source: fecal sample PR177 from 1 month old male Malay infant, vaginal delivered...
AGCAACCTCTTTGCAGGCCGTCGCATGGGATCGGATATGGAACTCTGCTTAGCTGAACGTATCAACTTGGTCACGGCCACTTCAAAGCTGCCTGTGGTAGCATACCTGTATAATCCTAATGTTATTTCCAGGAGTGATTTGGAACAGGCTATCCTGGACGGGAATGCCGGGCGTGATCCGCGGTTCATTGTTACTACACCGGGCCGGCTGGACGTATTGGTGAACAAAACCACAACGTATGAGACGCCCCATTTCTATGAAGCTTTACAGACCAACGATCAGTCGATCTGTATCAAAGGGCTTCGCCGGCCGAGCCTATTGGAGGCGACACTTTTCCTGACTGCAGAGGATAAGAGAGAGGAGACAGTCCTCGAAATCATGGAGTTGAAGGACCAAGAGGCGAAGAGCGCCTTTTACATGAAGCAGGAAGCGCAGTGGCCGGTATTCAGCGGCAAAAGCAACGCCGATTTCCGCGATGAGAAAGAGCGCCGACGGTTAGCCGTCGCAGCCTATAAAACCATTCTGGGGCTGCTTGGCCGGACGCCAAAGGGGAAGGGGTACATCTGGGCCGAAAATGGAAAACTGCTGGGCAGAAGTCTTTCACACATCAGCGGCATCGCCGCACTCCTGCGCTCAATGGGGATCGTCACTGTGATCCGGTCTTGCACGCTGGAGCCAGCCGGTGAGGGGAGACGGGACGGTGAACTGCCGCTCGTGTGCTTCAGCTTGACTTTGGTATAGGAGGTACAACGTGGATATTCAGCGTAAAGTATCGGTATGGGACACTGCGGCAAAGTGCACACGCATAGAAACAATGACCTTTACCCTAACTGAGGAGGAGAGGGAGGAGGCCTACCGGATCGTGTCGGAAGAGTCGGCCAGGGACACACTGATTGAGGAACTGGAGGAGGCTGAGGAAAGTGGAGACCTGGAAGGCTGTGACCTCGACGCGCTTTTGGACAACGAAACGTTCATGAAGGCGCTTCAGGCGCGGTGGGATAAGTACAATGGCAACGACAGCTCAAGTGGTGAGAATTTTGATGAGGCGCTCAGCGTGACGCTCCATGAGCTGAAGCTGGGGACGTTATAGTCTGTACCATAGAAATGAGGGGATATAGATGGAGAAAAACGAGAAGGCGGAGTTGAAAGAGTACGGTGTGCAGGCGGACCAGCACTGGTCTGAGATCATGGCGCTGGCCGAGCAGTATGGCTTCATCATTCAGGCATATGGCGGTACGGCAGTTCTGGTGACCCATGCAAACCAACTGAAGGAGTATGGGGAAGAAGAATACCTGCGCATCCAGAAGATGGACGGGCACTGCCCGAAGGACTGCGGATACCCGGGCTGCCTGGAGGACGGTAAAGTGAAGAGCTGCGGGAGCTGCTGTGCGCTTAAACACGGGGCAAAGTGGGTCAAGTTTGAAAAAAATCCGCGTCACAAATAGGCTGAGCTGAAGGGCCTGCCTACGAAAATCATGATATGGACGACGGACCGCCCCCACTGTGGAGGGCGGTTCTATTATTGCTGGAGGAGCCTATGTACAAAACAATTTTTAAGCTCGGGTACGATGACGTGGAAGAACCTGAAGAATCTAACACAGCGGAAGAAGCTTGCCTTAAGGCAAGCGCGTGGGACTGTGAATGCGCTTGCGATTACGTAGAGGTGGCGCGTGAGGCTGGAGAGACGCGTGCCATTGTCTTCTGGGCGAATGCGGAGGGAGAACGCGGTACGGATCTTGCGTCAGACGACCCGGACTATCCGCTCGCCCATGAGATGATCAATAAATAGAAGGGGGAAAGCACCATGGGTTATTACCCGTTCATTATGGTGGTCCGTATCACACCGGAGCAGCGCAAAATGCTGGAAGGCGACAGAACAGAGGAGGCCTGCGACCAGATTTGGAAGACCTGTGCGGAGATCATTGAAAAGAAGAAGACGCCCGGCGTAATGGGGTACCGCCCCAAAGAGGAGGTGGAGGGCTGCTCAATGCCGTATAAAAACGGGATCATACCAGCCTGCCGAATACCGGACACCTTCTTTTACATCCTCGGCTTAGGCAAAGAACTTCAGGGTAAGATGCTTCAATTCCACCGCTTATGTCTGGAACAGCATGGTATTAAAGTAAAAAACGCCTTGATGTGTAATCTGGCCAATGAAGAGGTTGCCATTCATGCAGGCTGGCTTACACGGCTGAAGCTTGGCAAGATCGATCCCGATATTGGCCTTTACGATGGTGAGATCATGAACGGACTGGTCGATGAGCACAGATTCTGGGAGTACGTCAAGGATGCCGAAAACTATGCCCTCTGTGTGGCTGAGATCCTTCAGCCTGAGGAGGAGGGCTGAGATGGAGCAAAAAACAGAAAAGATCAAGGCGGCTCTTGAGACGCTTTTTCAGGAGCAGCACGATTATACTGACGGGCCGGGGGCAGATACCCACTACAATGACCTCAACCGTCAGGCTGTTGCTCTGTTCAGCAAGCTATACGGACAAGCCTTCCTCGGCTCGCTGACCATCCCTGACCGAGACCGGCGCTTCGGCATCATCACTGGTGTTGAGAGTGTCTATACGCTTTACACCGAGGATGTGTTGATCCCGGATAAAAGCTATACATTCTGCATACCGGTCCAGGATGATGAGTTGGAGCGGCTGATTCGCTTGGGGTACCCTACCTCAACGCAGGAGCGGCTGTCGCTTTACCGGCAGATGAGAGAGCGAATCACGGCGGTTGGTGGGTTCCCCATCATTTGGATGTAGCGGTAAGGACTTGAGCAAGGCAGATAAGTCCGCGGTACAACTTGGCGGCGGTAGGCTGCCGTTTTACCGCTTTGAATTGGCCTTTGGAGAGGAACCGCAGGGCGTTGGGATATTCGCTGGATACGATGATATAGGTATGTCTAAAAACTTCATAGACAGCCTGTTTGATGCCCTGCCGATCCCAGAGGTACCGCCTCCCGAGAAGGGAGTCAGGTTTGAATGCTGGTTTACCATGCCCGGTGTCCTGACATTTGCCCCGCAGCTCAATAAGCTCATCCGGAAGATTGAGGGAGCCGGGTGGGTTGTGATAGCAGCGGCGATGTTAAAAAACGGAAAAGATGCCGTATACTGCGACGACTACCAGTCGGTATTCTGCCAGGGCATTTCAGAGCCTACCAAGCCAGATTATATGGAAGTCCACAGCGCCACGCAAGCGCTTTCGGTGACGCCGTTGGCAGACGAGAAGGAGAGATTATAAATGGGTTCAACAGGAGGAGGCCCCTATGAAGCGGGAAATTGCCCGCTTTGCGGCGCATGGACGTGGAGCGGGCGGTGCGAGACCCCTGATTGTTACTTCCACGCCCATCCCAGGCGGATGAGGAACAGGCGGCCTGTGAGGGTAAAAAACCTGGATCAGATACTGATGCAGTATTTCGGCGGAGGCCCGGACTGCCTGGGATGTTCCCCGACCACTGCGTACTATCAGCGGCTCATTGATCTGTTGATTGAGCTCTACAGGCTGGCAGGTGCCGCATACATGGACGATTTGGGCCCGCTCCTCCAGGCGCTTGAGACAAGGTCTGGGATACCGGCGAGAGAGAGCCTGCATTCCGGAGAGAACGTTGGGAAGACGCTCGATGATATTCTCATTGAGTATTTTGGACGCGGTTTCCCAACCTCCCTGTCCCCCTGGTGCGAAGCCTACGACAAGCTGGTGGCACTCCTAAATGATGTGGGGGAACTAACGTTCATGTCGATGACCAGCCTCATCCGGGAGCTGGAGATTATTTGTTATTCGGACGTTCTGCGCGATAAGGACGGGGACGTTATTGCGGACGAATTGAAAATCATGGCCGTGATGTACCGGCGCCAGCAGGGACGAGGCGATGGCGATGAGTGAGAGAACCTGGAAACTCGGTGAAGACCTGTGCGCCTGCGACAACCTGCTGGACGGACTGACATTCAATGACCTGATCCTGGCGGTTCAATGCAACTGCCGGGATATCACCTTGGAGGCGGTTCGAAAAGAGCTTCAGGTCATCCTTGCCGGCCGGAAGCAGGACCTGGAGAATCTTCTGGAGAAGAATATGTCGGCCATCATGTCGGCGGCCAAGAAAGGGAGGAGGTCGTCTTAGGTGAAAGACGTGGCTGACCAGTTTAGCAATTACCCAGCCTTTTGTTATCACTTTGTACCCGTCGTTATTGAAAAGGTTGGGCGGAATGAATACATTGTCTACCATGAGAGCGACCCTGAAAGTTGGCTCCAGCGCGGTACAAAAGAGTACATTGAGGGGTGGCTCTACGGCGCAGTCCAGACGGTGTGTGGACAGATTGTACGGAGGAATTAAAATGGAGGAGAAAAAGACGATAACCAGTGGGAAGCACACCTTTGAACTGGTGGATCACATTCCGTTTGGCTACCTCATTTGGAATATCGGAAAAAACATGATCGACGGCTACTTGCCGCTGTGCAGGCTCAGTGCCAGGCAACCATTTCCGGGTGGCCGGGCAATTGAGGTAGACACACTAAAGGCCATCCAGCTTGAGGGGGCGCAAATCATTCTAGCGGCGGTCGGATACGGCCCGGAAACCCCCAAAGAGATGGAGAAGTACATCATAAAGTACGAGAATCAATCAAGAGGCTATCGTGCCTCTGCGGCAGAGCGCATGAAAAAAGCTCTGCCGCTTATGCGGCAATTTGAGTGGCGATAAAGAGCTTTTGACCCGACTACCACGGGGTGAAGGGGGGCAAGGGCATCGTCCGGTATCATACACCGATGTCCGCAAAGGACCCTGGACATTCGGTGGAATCTGAGGAAAGGGAGCAGAGATGAATGAGCAAATGGTATATGGCTGTCTTTGAGGGAGACGCTGAGAACGAATATGAAAAGTTTGATTCTGATGAAGAGGCCATTCAGGGCTTTGCGGAGGGCCCCATGCTGGAAGACCAGCCACGGGCGCTGGAGATTTATGAGTGCCTAGAGAATGAATGCCTCACGCCTGTAAGACAGGTCTACCCTCTGAATAGTTAAAAACCAAAACGTAGCTGAGGGAATGCGGGTGACCGCTGGCGCTGAAAGGAGCGGGCATTGAAAAGGCTGTGGATGAGACTTGGCGCTTCTTTGCTGATCAACGAGGAAGAGGAAAAAACGATATTTAGCGGTGATGGCAAGGCTGACGGGGTGCTTCTGCAACTTGCTAAAGATGGGCGATATGAACTCGATGGAGAATCATATATCCCAGAGGAGTCTATCGCGGACTTTAATAGAAGGTATGGCTCAAAACACGAGGTCGGAGATCGAGAACTAGGCTTCGATGCCTAGACTGCAGGAGGTATACAAATGAAAAAACAAATGAAATTCGAGGTTCAGCTGAACGTGACAGTGACGGAGGAAGACATCGACGACATCATGGTCAGCGTCCTGGAGGGCGGCATCAACTACTGGTGCCGGAAAGCGGAAGTCGTTGGCCCGTACCTGGGGGAAGCTGCAAGCGAACAGATATCTCGGGGCGGCTCACTCATCCTCCACGACATAGAGACCAGTGCAAAATGGGAACTTACCCTTAAAAAATTCCTTAATGGCCTCGGCCTTTACCTAAAGACGGACGGCTCATCCATTACTAAAAACGGGCTGGATACAGCGCTGATCGACGGTCTGGCTGCCGACAGCATCGTCCAGCTCGGTATTTTCGGGGAGATAGAGTTTGCATGAGTGATTCGAGATGTAGGATAGCGGATGGGAAACTGCTTGTCGAGACGCCTCTGGGTACACTGGTGGCCTACATAGACGCAAACGACGATAATCCCAGCATCTATATCGACCTTAGGCGGCCTGGATTTGGCGTCGACGCTCCTGTGGCTGCCATCGCCTGCGAAAAGGAAGATGGTAGGGACTATCTGCGCTCCGCCGTCTGGAAGGATGTAAACGATTCAGATAATGCCGTGCTGACGGAGCATAGTGGAATCAAAGAGTTTTTCACGATGGATGGGCCGAGCGGTATGTCACAGGAGTACCCGCCGGAAGGCCTTTGATTCACAAGCGCAGAATGCGGGGGGAGGAAGAGACTTGTATAGTATGGAGAAAGACACCTATACCTGCTCAAAGTGCTTTATAGCCCGTCACGGGGAAGAGGCATTCCGGGATATGCTTCAGAAGAGCAATGCGGTCCTCTGCCCTGAGTGCCACACGAAGGAAGGAACGCAATGATGTTTACTATGTTGGAAAGGAAAGGGCCGGCCTGCCCCGTCTGCCATAGCAGTGAGCACCTGCCGGAAGCCAGATTCTGCATGATTTGCGGTGCGGCACTGGACGGCTGCGAGGGCTGTAAAAACGAAAGCGCAGACCGGGATCAGGACTGCTGCTGGAACTGCGTAAGAAATCGGAGACGCACGAGACAAGATATGTACCAGCGGCTGGCGCCGATGTCGGGAACAAAGGAATTGAAGGGGGCTGCTCAGGTTGCGGGATGATCCAATGCAGCTATCGATTTTACCGCCCCAGCCGCATCAGGAGCAAACTTGCTATACGTGCCGCTATTTTGCCGAGCTAAAAGAGCCGTGGGTCCGCTCAGACGAGGCCTGTATCTTTGGCTATTGTTTTGAGCGCGGAGATAAAAACTACAGCTACAATATGGGCAAGGGCATTGCCGTATTTATAGCGGATGGAAGATGCAAGGACTGGGCACGTCGGAAAGAGAAAAAGGAGGCGCCGGCGATTGGAGATCGAAAGGAAGGCAGCGGCTGATGGCGGTATCCATGATACGGTCATCACCACGCCAGAAGAAGATACGGTTATTGATGCCGCTGTTGATACTGTGATGACCAAGCATCTTGCGGCCGGTAACAAAGAGCAGCCAGAGGATAGAGAGACGGTAGAATGGACTGTACTCGGCCTGCTCCGTGAAGGCGGGGTCGAAGCGGTACAAAAGTTTGCCGCCGGCTATGTAGGCAAGCAGAAATAGCCTGGAATTATAAAAGGAGGATACCGCCATGACAAGAAGAACTGTGATTTTTATGGACGAGGATGGCACCCGCTATATCACAGAGGAGTTCAATGGGGACAAGTCGGATTTTGAAACCTTGAACCCGAGCTCCTGCGATAAGTGCACCAAGAATTGGGACGAGATTTCCAAGCTGTTCCAATCCTGCGGCAGCCTCAGCGACTTTGAGGCATCAGCGGCCAGTGCTTTGAGCCGATTCGCAAACTGGAACAGGGGGAAGGGGTGCCCTTCGAGGACGAAGTGGTTTTTATCGTCCACCCCTCCTGCCGCTGGAAGGCGCAGGGAGATTTTGATTCGCTCATGGAGGGGCAGTATGATTATATCAGGCAGTCCGGGGGCGTCTGGCAAATCCGTGAGGCAGACGACAAATACAACGGCTTCAACTTCAAACTCATTGACGCCTTCTACCGGATCCACGGCGCGGCGTACTTAGGAAAGTACAATTACTATGACCCCCAGCGTAAGCGGATTATCGCCGGTGAGGAGAGCGTGTATATGGAGTATACCGGCCAGACCCTGGAGACTTTCTGCTGTACATTCTGTGTCCCCGTGAGGGATAGCCAGCTGGAAGAGTTGCTGAATGAGTGGATCCGCCCCCAGTCGCTGCGCGCAGAGGCGGAATACAATGCGATCAAGGCGCGAATCAAGGAGCTCGGAGGCATTGAGCTCCTGTGGTTTTGACACGTGCCATCTAACGATCCATATGTTTATGGGCGCAGGAGAAATCTCCTGCGCCCATTTTACACGGTGGAGCATGGCCCTTGGAGAGGGGCTCAAATAAACTACTACGCCGCAAGATAAGGATGATTCGACATGGTGGGAAAAGAGCTGGTGGATAAAGCTATCTGCCTTTATAAACATACTCCGTTCGGAGAAATCGTGGATGGAGACACGGTATTGTGTGATTTGTATGATGAGTACGGGAAGCCGGATATCGGGACCTTCTGTGAGGTTGTAGATATTTGGGAACATAGTACAGATCGGGAGTCGATCGAAGACCTTTTTGAAACGCTCCTTGGCGTCACATTTGGAGAATACATTGACCGCTGCATTAAAGAAACTACACAGCCAGAAAACCACGGACAAGGAAATATGAAATGAGGATTTAATATGGAGAGAGACGACCGTGATCTCGGTGGTCTAACGTGTGTCTTTGATTCCGACGGAGAAGATACTTCATTCCGAAAATACGATGGAATGAAATGTGAAGTAATTGACCGGGATGATGAAGACCTAACAACAGGCATGGGCACCATGTGGTGGATTAGGCTGGAAAATGGGATCGAGTTGAGAGCGTTTTCCTTTGAGCTAAAACCAATTGAGGAGGAGTAGGTTTGAAAAAAGAACTGGTTTGCAGCTATATGCTCCCGAAGGACGGCGATGAGTCCAAAAAGGGGATCATCCTTAATCTGCATTCCGGGCCTTGCCGCTTGGAAGGCTGCACCGGCGTGCGAATCCATATCAAATGGCCGGACGGAAAACATACATATCCTTGCTCCAAAGGCTGTACACAGCTCGGAGAGCACCTTTGGAAGATTGGCTAATTCCATATAGCCAAGAGCATAAAAAAGATGAGAGAAAGAAGGCTTGCTTTGAAGAACGATAGAGAAGCTAGAACCGCAGAGATGTTCCACATCACAGAGCAGTGCGAAAAGTTAGAGAGGGAGTTGCTGGCCATCCCGGGCGTTGTGGAGGCTGAGTTTAGCCTGGATGGGTTTTACGATAATCTCAATCAGGTCATTTTCTTGACGAAGTATAATATCAAACCGACTGGCTGGAACTATTTTCAAGCTAAACGGGAACTACTTGACGCTGTGATTCGAGTTGCCGGCGAAAATGATCTCAGCCCATCTGGAGATGCGATTGAGGATTACGGGGAGCACTACTATTTTGTGTTCCACTGCGGGTCGAATTGGAGAAGATGTGAAAGCGCTGGGGGCGCGGAGACGGCCGAATAGGGGAAGGAGCAGCGAAAGATGGATAAGTGCAAATTCTACAAATACCCTGCTGCTTATGCCCGTGAGCATGACGAGCTGAAGCTGTACCGGGAATCCTTCAAAAGAAGTATTGCCTGTAAAGCGGCGATTGAGGCCGCCATCACGGACAATTGGGACGGCATGGAGCTAGCTGAGGATACTGCAAAGCCGATACTGGAGGAGTTCGGCGCCGAGCGTACTCTCTATGTGGTGGCAAAGTCTATTCAGGAGCTTGACCTTCCCGGGCGGTTCAATACATCGACCGTATCATGGGCGAAGCGGCATGGAACGATAAAGGACTGGGACAGTTGGGGCGATGACCGCGGCCTTCAATTGGTCGTGAGCAGTCATCCGGTCAAGCTGGAGGCATTTGCTTCTCTGGCGCGGAGGGATGCAGACGCAGCTCAGACTAAACATAAAGGAAAGGTGATTTGAATGTCTCAAAAACGCCAGGTCGGCACGACCAGGTATCTGCCGGTCAAGGCGCTGCCGGCTGAATACTTCGGCAGGCGTGTCGACTGCCCGGATGGAAAGGCAGTCCTCGGATATGCGGACATCAATAATCCGGTGGGGTGTGAGCGGCCTTTTTATGCATTAATTTTCTGCATGGTAAAGAACTGGCCTGATGGGCATCGGGAGCGGTATTCATTCATTGATGGAGACGCTGATACGGCTTGGGGGAGTACTGAGGCAAACCGTATTTTAACTGACCCGCGAGTTGAACACTTATTGAAAATGTCCGGTTCAATTGACCCCGGCAGCGGGGCGGAGATCGTTGAGATGCGTTACGCTATCCTATACTCGGCCCCTCAAAATAGTAAATTCCTAGCGACAGCCGAACGAATTCTGCGGTCGCCCAAACGATATCAATTTGAGTTGGCCTTTGCGGACTGCGATGGGTACTCCTGCCGCATGATATTTTCCAGAAGACCAAAACGAGGCGGTACGGAGCCAGAACAGTTTGCGGCGGCGATTTCTCGGCTGTTGCCAAAAATCAATAATGCCACAGAGATTGCGCAGTTACATACAGTCCTTTGCGGCCAGCCTAACGTTTCGTTCCACAAGCTGGATGATTTAGAGAGTGCCTACATGGAAATCGCGGTCTCGGATGGGCACGGTAACCTAAAAAACTGGTGCTTTGGCCGACGGTTTGATGCCCCAAATTTGCTGGGCCAGCGCCTGGTCAGCGCCCGGATGATTGCCTCCGGAGAAAAATAATTGAAGGAGTGTACTATGCAAGAAACGAAGACAACGGAAAAGCTAATCATCTGCAATGAGATCCAAATGGGGCGGATAATGTTTTATTTTCGCACATTAAAACCGTTGCGAGATCCAATTGCCGCATTTGAAGAGGCAATACACGATTACGCCTCCTCGGCGGAAGGCGGTGACTTCCCGCGCTCCCTGGATGGCGACTTCGGTTGGGCTCAGGCAATAGAAAGCATCCCGGCTTCCGTTTGGGAGAAGCACGGCCTAGAGCTCTATGATGGCGGCGACTGTCTAGTAGCGGATTACGGCGACTGGGACAGTGAACGATTTGAAAGAATAATCGACGGCCAGATTAAGCCATGGTGCCTGTGCCTGGAAAGTGATCCTGAGTTTTCCGGGGACACAGGCACCAAACCTAAAACGAAGACTTGAATTCCATAGACCTACCAGCGTAAACACAGCGGGACTAAAATTGATGCAATGCAGTAATTTTAAGGCTTTAGACAGGGTGTTGCTCTCATTGAGTGACACCCTGTCCAATTGCATTTTAGGCTCATTCTGGTATGGATTCTGATATCAAAATGATTATATGCAGCCGCTCGGCACAAAAGAGGTACAGGAGAAATTTGCTTTTGCAAGAAACTATTTGTAGGGTTGATACGTCTATATCTTTGCCATACAAAAAGTCTGGCCCCCTCTCTTGTTGCCCGCGGCGGCAGCGCCCCAGGTACATCTGCCGCTCTAACGCTGGCTCTTCATCTTTGGAAGAACAGGCCAATACCGGTACGCTGGAGGAGGACAAAAGCATGAGTTATTATTTCATAAATTTACTTGGCGGAGGAAATCTAAATGAAAAAGCTTGCTTCCGTGCTTTGCCTTGCAGCTGTGCTTGGCGGGGCGCTGACCGGCTGTGGTAGTGAGGCACAGAATCCCACTGGTAGCCCTGCAGTATATACAAACCTGATTGGCGCGAAATCCCAAGAGGAGGCCTCGTCGCTGCTCTCCAGTGCTGGGATCAGCGACAACGCGCTGGAGGCGTACTTGGCCTTGGTGGACGACTATACTGCCGTGATGGGCGACCAACCTCAATTTCAGGACGACTTCACGCGACTGCCAGAGGAGGGAATAAATTATGACACCGTGGACTATTATGAGATTTGGATGAGTCAACGCCAATACGCTGACGTGAGTTGTCGCGTCACGGCCTTCACCATACTCCGGGACGGAATTTCTTCGTCAACCGCACTGGCTGGAGACAGCTTTCTGATGGGCGATATAGACGCGCTGGAGCAATATGATCTCAGCCACATGAGCGATGAGGAGCTGGGCATCTATTTCTCCCTCTTTAACCCCGTCCCCGTACCATCTACTACAGACGAGCGGGTGGTTTCCGATACGCTTTTGGCAGAGTGGCAGGCTCGCGGCATTACGTTTGCTGAGAGGGATGCTAAGCTAATCAGTGTGGTCTTGCACAGTGAGCTGGATAATACTGCCTACGTGGGCCATGCCGGTGTGTTGGTGCCCGACGGGGCTGGCTGGCTGTTTGTTGAGAAGCTCGCCCCTACTTATCCCAATCAGGCAACCCGGTTTGAGACGCGGGAGCAGATATCTGACTACCTGATGGCCCAATATGGAGAGCATTACACCAAAGGTGAGGCAGCGCCGCCGTTCCTGCTGGAAAATAATCACCCATTCTGAGAAGAACGTATAGACACATAAAGCAGGCGCGGTTTGTGGAGGCTGAGCAGGCCTGCCAGGCGCAGAGTAGAGGGGAGTCTGCCTGGAGTATGAGGCAGGCCATTGCGGCTGAAACACACCAACCTATTTTCTTGCTGGCGGGCCCGCAACCACGGCACTACGGTGAGCTTCCAATTTCCCCCGGCTATGTAGTTCACCGCAGAGGTCATTCTGAACTATTTCAATGTGGAATACTGTAGAGAGCAAGGAACGCACCCACCTCCGAAGGCTCGGTGTCGGGTGCGTTCTTTACCAGATAAAGAAATATAAAATCGCATAGTCCACGCCGGCGAAGAGCAGACCGAACAAGGTCATGTAGACGCAGCCGTGGAGAAAGCCGGTAAAGTGGAACCTGTAATCCTTGTAGCCCTTACAGTGTTGCGTACCGGGCAGCACCATCCATTTGGGCGTGACGGTGCAGACCACCAGCCAGTCCAGGATCAGCAGGTCCGCCACATTCCACATAAAGCAGATGATCCACAGGTGCAAAAACAGCACGCCGAAGGAGACCGGGGCGGCCACGTAGTGGACCAGCCCCGCGGCGGCCAGCGTCCCGATCAGGATGATGTAGCACACGACGGTGACCGCGATCTTCACGACGCTTTTGCGCCGGAGCAGGTGGTGGAATATGGGCGCACGCCCGGACGTCCGGGGGGTAGTCGTGTTCGATAAGCCAGGGGAAGAAGACGATCAAGAGCAGGACAAACACGGCCCAGAGGGCGGACCAGACAAGACCCTCCACCAGCGCGGGGATGATTTGCGTCAAAGCGTAATCCCTCCCATGAGCAGTCTTGCAAATTCCAGGGGCCGCCGCATCAGGAAGCCGCAATGCCCATAGCCCGGCTCCAACAGCAGCTTCAGGTCGGAGCGGCCCTCCAGCTCTTGGCGCTTCTCCTGATAATTGGGGTCCTGATCGCCGTAGACCAGCACAATTTCCGTACCGTTGGAGGCGATTCGCTCGGGCAGACGGGGCCCAAAGCAGGTCTCGCAGGAGCGGCGGAGGGTGTCGTAGGAGGCCGCGGCGCAGGAGGCGCGCATCATGGGACCGAAACGCCCGTAGTGCTCCTCAAACACCGTTGTCTCCTCTGGGGGAGCAGCCCGGACGGCCTGGGCCAGCTGCCAAAAGCCCTCCGTATTTTCGCGGGCCACCGCATCGTCCCAGCCGAAGGGCGGGCTGTCCAGCACCAGCCGCCGAATGGGGATATTCCCCCGGTTCCAAAGTGCCCAGGCCAGCATGGCGCCCAGGGAGCTGCCGGCGGCGACGGCCAGCTCCCGGACGCCGCACTCCAGCAAAAACGCCTCAATCCAGTCCAGCTCCGCGCCGGTTTCCGGATAGTCCCCGTCCTCTCCCGGCTCATAGCCGTCCAGCGTGGGGACGGCCAGGAAAAAACGCTCTTCCAGGGCCGGACGCAGCTCGTCAAACAGCGCGCCGGTGGTGAACATGGTGTGCAGCAGCAGGGCACAGGGGCTTTCCGGGCTTCCATAGGTGTTGAATTTCATGGGATTCCTTCTTTCTAGTAGTTAGTATATGCTAACTCGCACACAATGAAAAAGGCGATCAGCCGTCGCCTTTTTCAAAGATGCAGGAGAACAGCAGCGTATAGACTGCCTCCAGGGTGCGGTCCAGCGCGTCGGCGTGGAGCTCCGCCTGGTTGATTTGGGCCAACGCCATGATCTTCAACAGGTTTGCCACCAGGTGGGCGTCCAGATCGGGCCGGACCCGCTCCATCCGCCCAAACAGGGACGCCATGACCCTGGCGTCCTCCGCTGGATCGAAGAAGCACTCAGGGGGCAGGGCGGAGCGCAGCTTTTCCTCGTCCTCCGCGGTCAAATACTTGTAGATACTGCGCTGGCTGAAGATGATCTTCTTTAGAAACGACTCCGCCTCCGGCACCGGCAGCTTCTCCCGCCCCGCCAAGAGAGCCTCGAAGTGGTCCATCAGCTGTCCGCGCATAGACACGATGATCTCATAGACGAAACGCTCCTTACTGGGAAAGAAATTGTAGAAGGTGCTCTTGCCCAGGCCAACGGCGGCGGTGACCTTATCCACGGAGGTGTGGGTCATGCCGTACTGCCGGATCAGCTCATAGCCGGCCTCCAGCATCTGTGTGCGGACGTTCTCGCGCTCTTCCCAGCCAAACTTCTTAGGCGACATAGGCCCTCCACGGTTTAATGTGACTATTTTTTATAATATGGTCGCATAAATAAAATAGCACCTACATTCCGCCTTGTCAAGTCCCCCATGGAGCTTGACAAAGAGGGGAGGTTTGTATAATATATAGTTAGCCATAGCTAACTATGAGCGTCCTGTATGAGAGCCATGTAAGGAGTATTTGATGTTTGCTACAATGCTGGAACAACTGGCGGGGACCGCCGCGGCCCCGGATGATATCTGTTGGCTGCCCGCCATGCCCGGCCTCCGGGTCTGCGCGTTCGATTGCGCTATGCGTGACGGGCCGCTGAAGCCCTGCCTGGCCCAGGGGCATTACGAGACCCTTTTTTGCCTGGAGGGGGAGGTGCGCATCGATATGCAGGACGGGCGCATCATCCAGATAGAGGGAAGGGATATCCTCCTGCTCTCAGACCTATCCCGTGTGCGTGAGGTAGCGTTTTCCGGTAGGCGTTTCCGGGGCGTGTTAGTATTAGTGGACGGTGCGGCAGCGCGGGAAAGCTTGGACCAGCTCCGCGCGTTATTGGGCGGGCTCAGGGTGGATATAGGCCAAGTAGGCGCACTGATGCGCTCTTACGGAGGCTGCACCGCCATTCGGAAAAGTGTTTGGAGCGAGTCTGTTTTCACTGTGATGGAGGATATGCCCGCGGATGAGGGCGGACAGTACTGCATTCTCAAGGCGGCGGAACTGCTGTTGCTGCTCTGCGGCGGCCGGTTCCCTATGCCCCGGGAGCCGGGAGAGGCACGTTATGACACTTACCAGATGGAGAAGGTGCGAAAGATCCACGACTATATGCGCGCCCATCTGGAGGAGCCGATGACCATTGAAGGACTGTCCCAACAGTTTAACATCTCGCCCACACTGCTTAAAAGCAGCTTTCGCCAGGCCCACGGCCAACCCCTCCACAGCTACCTGCAAGAGTGCAGGCTGCGGCGGGCGGCGGAACTGCTGGCCACCGCCGTGCTGCCGGTGACCCAGGTGGCGGAACAGGCCGGCTACCAGAGCGCCAGTCAATTCGGCGCTGTTTTCAAGCGTCGGTATCAACTCTCTCCGCTTCAATACCGGCTGGCGGCGCGAGTGAAGTCTAAAACGGACGGTTTTTCGTCTGAACCAGATAAAAATGGCGGAGCAAGTGTGATAAACTGATATAATAAAACAACATGGAAATTGTTAGTGTAGTTGAGGAGGCGTTCCATGAAACAGCATCGCTTTTGGGCCTGGGCCGCTGTGGCCTGCTTGGTCATGGCGCTCGCCACCGGATACAAACGGAAGTAATTGAGGAGGTCATTCTATGAACGTCTATCAAAAACTGGCCCTGTTCGCGGGTGGGGCGCTGTTCGGCTCTGCCGGCGTTAAGCTAATGAGCAGCAAGGACGCCAAAAAGGCCTATACGCACACCACCGCAGCGGTGCTGCGGATGAAGGAGTCCGTCATGGGTACGGTGACCACCATCCAGGAGAACGCCGCGGACATTCTGGCTTCCGCCAAGGACATCAACGAGGTCCGGGCCGCCCAGGCCGACGTGGTGGAGGACACCTCCTCCGAGGCGTAAACGCAAAACGAGAAGGGCCGCTTTCGCGGCTCTTTTTCTTTGGGAGGGACCTATGAAATTTCATATTGAGCATGAGAGCACGGGCCGCATACGCATCCAGGTGTGCCAGCCCCGCATGACCCTGGAGCAGGCGGACCTGCTGGAGGCCTGGCTTCAGGCCCTGGATCAGGTATCCCAGGCCACGGTTCATGAGCGCACCTGCTGCGCAGTCATCCGATACCGGGGCGCCCGGGCCGCTCTGCTGGAGACACTCAGCCGGTTTTCTTACCGTGACAAAGCCCTGGAGCGCCTGCTGCCGGTCCAGAGCGGGCGGGCGCTGAACCGGGAATACGAGGAGCGGCTGGTCGGGATGGCCTGCGGCAAGGTGATCCGTTCCCTGTTTTTCCCCACACCGCTGCGTATCGCCTACACGGTCTGGAAGTCCGTCCCTTACCTCTTCCGTGGGCTGAAATGCCTGCTTAAGGGCCGGCTTCATGTGGAACTGCTGGACGGCCTGTCCATTGGGGTGTCCATGGTACGGCGG
>OKVW01000788.1_pt1 | contig 16142 bp, 14 predicted proteins | sample 1606991 | NCBI WGS metagenome assembly OKVW01 (sample SAMN03281021, study PRJEB24777) | human gut metagenome | isolation source: fecal sample PR177 from 1 month old male Malay infant, vaginal delivered...
ATTTTCAAGCAATAGATAAACATTCCAATGATATATTAGTCCCATCAAATAAAGGAGGAACTGCCTTTGCAAACATCGAATATGACCCAAGGCTCGGTGTGGAAACTTGTAATTAAGATGGCGCTGCCCATGGTAGTGGCGCAAGTCGTCAATTTACTCTATAACATCGTAGACCGGATGTTCGTAGGCCGCATCCAGGGAATTGGGACGGTTGCTCTCGGTGGTGTAGGCATCTATCTGCCTGTCGGCATTATTATTATGGCATTTAGCCTGTGGATTGGCACGGGAGGTGCGCCAAAGGCTGGGATTGCACTGGGCAGGGGGGATAGGGACCAGGCGGAAAAATATCTTGGGACCTGTGTGCTGCCATTAGCTGTGCTTGGAGGAATCATCATGGCGGTGCTGCTGCTGTTTGGCAGGCAGATGTTACCTCTTTTTGGTGCCACAGAAACCAATTTGCCTTATGCGCTTACCTATCTCAATATTATTTCCATGGGCGTGGTATTTAATATGATTGCCACCGGACTGAATACCTTTATCAACACACAGGGAAAAACGATGATGGGGATGACGTCAATACTAATTGGCGCGGTAGTGAATATCGTGCTGGACGCGGTTTTTATCCTTGGTTTCCACATGGGGGTGGCAGGCGCGGCCTTGGCCACTGTGATCGGTCAAGTGATTTCCTGCATATGGGTAGTAAGCTTTCTGCTCTCGCGTAAATCTGCAATCCGCATTAAAAGGAAATATATTATACCCGACTTTCAGAGGCTTGGCGAGATTATTTCGCTCGGTGCATCCACATTCATCTCCACAGCGGTGGAGAGCCTGGTCAACATTGCACTGAATTTTGTGCTAAAGACTTATGGAGCCATCGCTCTGGTGGGGTATTCCACAGATGGCGCTACTCTAGCAATTTCTGCCGGTACAATCATTACGACTGCCGCCGCTCTGATCTTACTCCCAATCAATGGGTTTACGCAGGGAGCACAGCCGGTTATCAGCTACAATTATGGAGCAGGACGAAACGACCGGGTCAAACAGGCCATACGGGTATCCTGTACAATCTGCACCGTATGCGCAGCCATTCTATGCATTTTAATAATCCTGGTTCCTCAGTTTTTTGCAGGACTGTTCTCTGCGGATAAAGATGTTATTGAAATTGTACGCCCTCTGCTGCGCAGCCATGTGTCGGCTATGGCCCTGTTGGGCATTCAGACCAGCTTACAGCAGTCCTTCGTGGCTCGTGATCTGCCTAAGCTGTCAATCAGGCTTGCGGCCACAAGAAAGCTGTTATATGTACCCCTGCTGTTTCTGCTGCCGGCAATGGCCGCACCTGCAGATAGTGTGGCCGCTATTTACCTGACCGAGCCTTTCTCGGATATGTTTGCTGTAAGTATTACGGTGATGTGCTATTTTGCAACGCGCAAATCACTTTCTTATCATAATACTGCAAGATTAGAAACCCGTAAACCAACCATATAAAGGAGATATCTACAATGATAAAATCAATGAAAACCAGTTTACTCATCCTCTCTTCCCTTACGCTCGCTTTTTCTATGACAGCGTGTTCCCGTATTCAGGATCATGCAATGAGTATTGTGGAAAAGACCAATAACACCGTAACCATGCCGGAGCAGTACAGCATTACCTATGAGGTGCAGACACCGGAGGAAGATGTGATTACTCTGATATCCAAGGCCTGCGATGGGGAGGGAAATATCTATTTTTCCGGCGCAGACACGGAACTGGTGTTTCTGAATGCAGGGGAGGGGAAGTACCGCCTTTTTGAAAAAGGTGACGATGGCAGTTTATCTGAAAGCACAGACGGTAAATTCTATACCGCAGACTATATTAATACGGCCACAGAAGCGTTTATCGCGTGTGCAGAACAGTCCAAAGAGCAATATGTGCCTGGATTTAAGGAGGCGGAGGAATCTGCTGTATTGAATCGCACCTGCCGGGTTTTTAAGAACAAGATTGGAATTTCAGGCATGAACGTTACCTATATCCTGCTGGCAGATAAGGAGACGGGGATTTGCCTTGGATATAATGAGGCAGCGGAAACCGGGATTTTCACCAGTGAACCCAGCAAAACTGTATTTACCTGTACGGAGTTCACCACTGACCATGTAACACTGCCTGTGGATATTGCGGCTTTACATTAATTATTTAAACTTCAAAACCAAATAAAAGAAAAGAGGATTGGAAAATGCATGAAAATAACTTCGTTGGTTACGAATACAAGGATTTAACAACTAAGCGCGAGATGGAGTCCGTATATGTGGACGGCTACAGTAACTTTGGCTGGCAGATGGATACTTCAACTGTTCCTGAACACAGTCTGGGGACTGTGTCCATAAAGTTTAAGCGTGACCGTAAGATTCTCAACAAAGCAGAATTGACTAGGCTGCAGCGTCAGTTCGAGTCATGCGCTGAAGAGATTGAGAACCTGGAGCGCTCTAAAACCACGGGCGCCGCCATTGCCGCCTTTACGATTGGGATTATGGGGACTGTCTTTATGGGGCTTGCTACTTTTTCGTATCTTGGCGGTATGCTGCCGCTGATGATTATTCTTGCTATTCCGGGATTCACAGGATGGATTATTCCATACTTCTGTTACAATGCCATGCGGTGCAGTAAGGCAAGTAAGATTGCCCCCCTTATTGAAAAAAAGTATGACGAGATCTATGCGGTTTGCGAAAAAGCCAATGGTCTGCTTGTCGGTTAAAATTAAGTGAAAAGGAGAAAAAAATGAACGTAAAAGTAATAATTGCTGCACTCGCTGCCATTGGCATTGGCGCCGCTGCTATCATCGGTCTGTCTTGCAAGCGTAAAAACATGAAACAGAAAGAGGTGTGAAAATACAATAAAAAGGGTGCCCCCGCAGCTGTCAGGGGCACCCCATTTTATTGTCTACTCACTGCCCTCCGCCTTCTGCGTAAACTGCAGATTATCAAAGGAGGTGGCGATACAGATCCCGCTGTCGCTGGCCATATAGTCCATGGACACGCGGTCGCCGGGCTGGGTCAGGGCCAGCTCGTTGCTGAGGTCATAGGAGACGGTGAAGATCAGCGAGGGCTTTTCTTCCAGAATGATCTTGTAGGTGATGCTGTCCCCCATGGATTCGTGGGCGATTCGCTCCACCGTACCCTTCACGCTGCTGCCGGACTGCCCGGTCATGATACCGCTGGTATTGCCGCGGACCTGCCGGAAATTGCGCAGGGCGCTGTCAATGGTCTCTCCGGTGCCCACGCTGGTGTAATTGGCCACGGATACGAAGGCATACTGCTTGATCAGCCCTGCATTGTCCTTCAGGGTCATAAAGTAGGTGGGCTGGCCGTCCAGGTTGATGATCATGGGGAAGGAGGCCCGGTAACCAAATTGCTGCACCTTGCCTTCCGCTGAGCTCTGAGCTGCCATCTCCGTGGCGCCGCTCATCTGGTAAAGGAAGGATTCTTTTGTCACCATGTCCACCAGGATAAAGCCGATGGCCGATTCATCGGAACCCACGCTGGTAAGCCCTGTAAAGAGGTAGCAGCGGGCGCCGTTATAGATGATGATGTTGCCGCGGCTGGGTCTGAATTTATCCTGGTTGGAGAAGTTGAATACGCCGTGTACATATAGCCCCTGGTTCTGGATCTGTTCCATCACAAAGCTCTCAGGCTGGACGCGGTCCACCCACTCCGGCACAGTGTCCATGGTATAATGTGTGGATTCTCCTGTTGAGGCGTTGACCATGACCACTCCGTCGGCCTCAGGCAGGCTGAACAGCCAGCGGTTTTGGTAGGTGGTGATCACCCAGTAGGGCACGCCGTCATCATCCAGTTCAAAGGAATAGTCCGTAAGCCCTCTGAACAGTCCGCCGCCGAACAGGCGCACATGGCGGTTTAAGTCGTCCAGGATATAGGCATTGGGCTGGTATTTGATCTTGTGGTCGGTTACCAGGGTCACATCGTTTACATTGTTGGCCGCCACCACGATGTAACCGGCGGAGCCGTCCAGATTCTTCAGCCATTTAAAGAAGCCGGAGTGCTGCAGGGGCACTACCCACACCAGCTTGTCGTTCACCTTCTGGATCACCGGTGTGCCTAATACCACCTGGCTGCCCAGGCCGGGGTTCTCGCCCACCTTTTTGTCTGCCAGCTCGCTGGCCAGGTTCTTATCCACGATGGGGAGCTGGTTTAATGCCAGAGGCTGCAGCGTCTCGCTGAATTCCGACACCTGGGGAGCGCCCAGCTGGTCGCGGTAGGCTGTGTAGTTAAACAGTGGCATGGAGAACAGGGTTGCCGCGAAGTACAGGACCCATAGGACTGCCAGAAGGATAAACCCTCTCTTCACGCTCTTTACGCTGCTGTCCATGGAGAACTGCATACGGGAATACTCGTTGGTGGTGATCCGCAGGCTGCCCAGGCAGACGAAGAAGTTCAGGATCACATAGCAGCTGATGATCACACACCAGGAGAATGCGCCGTCCGGATAGAGCGGGTTTAAATTGGAGCTTTTGACAATGACTGCAATCACGAAAAACAGTGTGAGAGCCAAATTCAGAAGCAGTTGTTTTTTCTTAGTCATATTTCCTCCTTAACGAAATTTTAACGCGAGTCATACATGTATTATATCGCGTTCACAGGAAAGCACAAGTGGATATTGCCGGAAGTGTGTTGTACCTTATCAGTATGCCCGGGAAGCGGAGGACAAAAACACAGCAAACATGTTATAATGGGGACAAAAGATAAAAGGGGGACAGGCTATGTGGATCGTCTGTTTGATTCTCTGTGTTATTGCATTGGGGGTCCTGGAGTGGCACAGGAGGCTGGAGATTGCTGTGGGAGATCTGCTGATTGGGGTGGAGGGAGGCCAGGAGATTCCCAAACTTCAGCAGATCAGAGAACTGGCCGAGGCCGGTATCTGCTTCAAGACTGCTGAGCTGGAACATGATTTTATATTTGATTTTAGCAACAACCAGTATTATGCATCCCACCCCTACTACGCCTTGCTGGCCATAGCCGGGGCAAGAGGGATGCTAAATTGTGTCAGCGGCATTTCAGACAGGGAGTGTGCGTATGGGACGGACACCTACAGCCGGATTCTTCAGGGACTGGCAGACATATCCGGGCTGCAGGTGGAGCATATTAAGTGCCGGGACACATACCATATGGATTTTTACCTCAACGGCCGCCGGCGCAGGTGGAGGGCGAAAAAGAGGCGTGACTGGGTGGATGTGAACCTGGCCAGGTATCTGAACCACTTTATCCAGGGGGATAAGCGCTTTTTCACCGACAACATTCACGAGGGGGTGATTTACTATTTCGGGACCGTGGAGGCGGCCAGGGACTTAAACCGGCGGTTTGGTCTGGAGCTTCGGTGAGCTTTCCTTTTTGTTGATATATTTTGGAGCACCCAATTATCCGTAGGAAGTTTTTATAAAATTCAAGGTTGAAAACATAGTTCAAACGGAAAATGTAAGCGATTTCTTATACAATATGCACAAAAAAACGATTTATTTTCATGAATATAATATATTGAAAATTATTTTCACAAATAGTATATTTGGATTAAGGAATTATGGTGCTACAAGCCAAAATATTAAGGAGGAAAAGATGAAAAGGAAAAAAGTATTGTCATTGGGATTAGCAGCAGTTATGGCAGCAGGTGTCCTGGCCGGATGCGGCGGCGGTAAGACAGCCGAGACAACAGCGGCGGCCAAGGCTGAAACAACAGCAGCGTCAGAGTCATCAGAAACCACCGCAGCTGCAGAGACTCCCGCAGGCGGAGTTACAGAGATCACATGGTGGGCATTCCCTACATTTGGTGTGGATACCGGATATGAGCAGGAGGTGGTTGATGCATTTAATGCTTCCCACCCGGACATTAAGGTTAAGGTAGAGTACATAGATTTTACCTCCGGACCTGATAAGCTGACAGCTTCCATTACTTCCGGCACAGCACCGGATATCCTGTTTGACGCGCCCGGACGTATCATCGAGTTTGGCGAGGCCGGCTACCTGGTTCCCTTAAACGACATGATGGATTCGCTGAAGAGCGATCTTCTCAGCCAGTCTCTGGTTGATACCTGTGTAGGTACGGACGGGACAGCCTGGATGTATCCGATTTCTTCATCACCATTCTACATGGGACTGAATAAAGAAGCTTTAGAGAAGGCAGACGCACTCCAGTATGTGAATCTGGAAGGCGACCGCACCTGGACCACAGACAACTTTGTGAAAATGTGCGAGGCCCTCCGTGATGCGGCTCCCACCCAGGTTCCCGCTATCGTATACTGCGGCGGACAGGGCGGCGACCAGGGCACACGTGCTCTTGTGAATAACTTATATGGTTCCACAATCGTCGGTTCCGATGGAAAGTGGAATATTGATGCAAACGGCGTTAAGGCTCTCAGCCTCTTAAAGACCATGTATGACAACAAGTCAATTGACGCTGGTTTTGACATGGCCGCAGCCGATGAATTACAGAAATTCCAGCAGGAAACATGCGCCATGACATTCTGCTGGGGAACCTCCAACGCGGTTACCTACAAATCAGATGACTTCACCCAGATTGCGGTTCCGTTCCCATCTGAGAGCGGCACACCTTCCCTGGAGTATCTGGTAAACGGCTTCTGTGTATTTGATAACAAATCCGACGAGCGCGCAGCTGCCGCCAAAGAGTTCGTTAAGTACATCTGTGATGATCCTGAGTGGGGCCCCAAGAGTGTTGTTAAGACCAATGCATTCCCCGTTCGCGAATCCTTCGGCGATCTGTATCCTGGGGATGAAGAAAAGGCTATGCTGGCATCCTGGAGCAAATACTATGGTCCTTACTATAACACACGGGCCGGATTCGCAGCAATGCGTCCGCTGTGGTTCAATATGCTTCAGCAGGTATTCAACGGCACCGATTCCCAGGCGGCTGCAGATGAGTTCAACGCAGCTGCAAACAGCGGTAATTAATTTATAACCGAACATTATGTTTGACACCCTTCCTCTGCCGGAGCGCGGGGGAAGGGTGTCTGTATGTGCGGCCATCATATTAAATGCTGTAACGGATGTACTGTTTTCAGAAAGGAAGTAAAAAACATATGGCAAATGCAGTCCTTTCCAACCCAAAAGGAAAACGGCCCAGGAAAGATAAAGCGCCTGCCCGCAGTCTGGTGCTGCAGCGCAGGGAAACCATGGTTTCTTATCTGTTCCTGCTTCCGGCATTAATTTTCTTTGTCGGTTTTGTTATCACGCCCATGGCTATGGGCATCATGACCAGTTTTACCAATTCCAATTTTTCGGAGCCTAATGGAACATTTGTGGGCCTGGACAACTACATCCGGCTTTTCAAGGATAAACTGTTTCTGAAGTCGGCTGTGAACACAGTGATTATAGTGGTGGTAGCAGTACCCACAGTAACGGGATTTTCTTTGTGGGTAGGCTCAGCTATTTACAAAATGCGTTCAGGCGTCCGGTCATTTTACCGCTGTATATTCTATCTTCCGGTGGTCACTGGTTCTGTGGCGGTCACCGTGGTCTGGAAGTGGATGTTTGATAAGTATGACGGTCTTTTAAACTATATCATCAAGGGCATGGGAGGATCTCCCCTTCCCTGGACCGGCAGCGAATCAATGGCTCTGTGGTGTATCATCCTGATCTTATTCACCACCTCGATCGGCCAGCCCATCGTCCTCTATGTGGCGGCTCTGGGCAATGTGGACGGTTCACTGGAGGAGGCTGCCAAGGTGGATGGCGCCAACAACCTGCAGGTGTTCTGGCGGATCAAATGGCCGTCCATTATGCCGACCACCCTGTATGTGGCTGTTATTACAACCATCAACAGCTTCCAATGCTTCGCGCTGATCCAGCTGCTCACCTCCGGCGGACCCAATTACAGCACCAGCACGGTTATGTACCTATTGTATGAGATTGCCTTTAAGACCACCAAGGAGTTCGGCTATGCGGATGCCATGGGTGTGCTGCTGGCAATTGTAATCGCGTTGTTCAGCGCCCTACAGTTTAAGGTGATGAACGGCGGAACCACAGAATAAGGAGGGAAACGGTATGCTTGATAAAAAGAAAACGGTAACTCCTTATTATGTGATTACGGTGATTCTGCTGGCGTGTATGGCGGTATTTTTCATCTTTCCCCTGTACTGGATTGTTACCGGCTCCGTAAAGGTGAAGAGCGACATTATCATCAAATCAGGAGAGATGGTTAAATGGATTCCCACAACCATTACCTGGGATAACTTTGCCAGGCTTTTCAAGAGTAAGACAGAGCTTTTCGGCTTTGGGATGCCCATGGCTATCCGGTGGCTCTTCAACAGCGTGTTTATCTCAGTGGCGGCCATGATCCTGACTTGTATCACCTCATCTCTGGCGGGGTATGTTCTGGCTAAAAAACGTTTCTGGGGTAAAGGCCTGATATTCAGCCTGTTTGTATGCGCCATGGCCCTTCCCAAGCAGGTTATTCTGATCCCTCTGATGAAGGAGATGTCCGACCTGGGTCTGCTCCAGTCCGTATGGGGGTCCATGTTTGCGGTGATCTTTCCGGTAGTAGGATGGCCCTTTGGCGTGTTTATGATGAAGCAGTTTTCTGAGAACATTCCGGTGTCCCTGCTGGAAGCAGCCCGGATAGACGGCGCGGGAGAGCTAAAGACATTTACAGACATCGCGTTTCCGATTATCAAGCCGGGATTTGGCGCGCTGGCTATTTTCACTTTTGTTAATTCCTGGAATGAATATCCGCTGCAGTTGGTTATGCTGACTCAGAATGAGTCCAAGACCATTGCCCTGGGTATTGCCAGTAAGCTGAGCGAGATGTCCAATGACTTCGGCCTGATCATGGCAGGCGCAGCCCTGGCTTCGATTCCTATTATTATTGTGTTCCTGTGTTTCCAGCGGTACTTTACGCAGGGGATTACTATGGGGGCGGTGAAAGGTTAATTTGCCGGCTCTTCCGTGGGAGGATGCAGGAGAAAAGCGTCGGCAGTTATGAATATTCCTTTAATTTGGAAATATTCTTAGCTGCCGGCGCTTTTCCTTTCCCCAATATCTTAATGGATACCTGTCCTTCCTTGTGGTATTATAGAGGGAGCGTTGGATAATCTTGCACATCGGTGAGAGGAGAAATGAAATATGGGAACAAAATATGCAATGACAGTCAACGGGCCTCTTGACGGCAGTGAAATGGGAATAACCTACTCCCACGAACATCTTCTGGTAAAGCCGCAGAGTGATGATCCCCGATACCGGGATTATATCCTTGATGACATTGAAAAATCCACATTGGAGAGCCGCGGTTTCAGGAGAGCGGGGGGCAAAACGCTGGTTGAGATGACGCCCATCCACTACGGCAGGGATGTCCGGGGCTGCAGGGCCGTCGGAGAGGCGGCGGGAATCCATGTCATCTGCTCCACCGGTTTTCACAAGGAGGAATTCCTGCCTCCGTGGTTCGCAGACAGGACTGAGGATGATCTGTATGAATTGGTGCGGGCGGAGATTACAGAGGGAATTGACGGCAGCGGCATCCGGCCCGGTGTGATCAAATTCGGAACCAGCCTGAACACAATCACCAGGCAGGAGGAGCGGGCTATGTGCGTGGCTGCCAGGGCCGCCCGGGAGACGGGGATTCCCATCAGCACCCACTGTGACAAGGGAACCATGGCGCCGGTTCAGGCAGAGTATCTCAGGTCCATGGGGGTGGATCTCTCTGGGGTGCTTCTGTGCCACATTGACAGCAAGATGGACATTGACTATGCCATGAAGGTCTGCGGTATGGGCGCCAACATCTGTATTGACCACGTGGGACGGGAGCTGGCGGACCATGACCGGTTCCGTGTGGAGATGATTGCCCAGCTGGTTAAGGCGGGCTTTGGGGGGCAGGTGGTCCTGGCAGGGGATATGGGCAAGGTGGACTATCTTCCGGCCTACGGCGGACGCCCGGGCTTTACATACATTTTGACAGAGCTGAAACAGGAATTGTTAAAACATATTTCAGCGGATGATTTTCATCAGATGACAGTGATTAATCCGGCGCGTATCTTCGCAGTTTGGCCGGAGTAGGCGCACAGGCAAGAGGTGGGGTATGGCAGAAAAATTACAGACGATCATAGAGCAGGAGAATCCGCGCCGCCCATACACAGATGAAGAGCTGGCGGGGCTGCTGGCTGTCCGCCGGGAGCGGATTGTGGAGCTGAGAATGGAAGCTGGTATACCTGATTCCAGGGAACGCCTGAGAAGAATCCTTGCGCCGGAGTTAAAGAGCCTGGCTGAGAACAGCCGGGGCCTGTCCGAGCGCGCGCTGACGGCTGAGCTGAACCGCCGGGGATATGAGGTGTCGCGGTACCTGGTAAAAAGTATTCTGAAGGAGGCCGGCGGGGAGATCCGCAGGGGAGAGAACGGCCGGCGGCATAGTTCTGCCGGAGCCTTTGAGGGTGAGGCCCCGGAGGAGGACGCATTCAGCAGTGTCATTGGCTGGGACAACGGCATCAAGAACCAGATCAACCAGGCCAAGGCAGCAGTGCTGTATCCGCCCCACGGTCTGAACACGCTGATTATCGGGGCATCCGGCAGCGGAAAGACCTTTCTGGCGGAGAATATGTACCAGTTTGCAGTCCAGAAGAAGGTGCTGGATGGGGGCGCGCCCTTTGTGGTGTTCAACTGCGCTGATTATGCGGAGAATCCGCAGCTTCTGATCTCGCAGCTTTTTGGGTATGTAAAAGGGGCCTTCAGCGGAGCCAAAGAAAATAAAAAAGGGCTGGTGGAGGAGGCCGACGGGGGGATCTTGTTCCTGGATGAAGTGCACCGGCTTTCCAGTGAGGGTCAGGAGCAGCTGTTTTACCTTCTGGACAAAGGTGAATTCCGCCGCCTGGGTGATTCCAGGACGCCCCGCAGAGCCAGGGTCAGGGTCATTGCGGCGACCACGGAGAACCCGGAGAGCGCCCTGTTGCTGACCTTCCGCAGGAGAATTCCCATGATTATCTCCATGCCGTCATTGAAGGAGCGGCCCCTGGAGGAGCGCTATGCCATTATCCGCACATTCTTCTCAGGGGAGGCCCATCAGATCCGGCGGCCTCTGGCAGTGGAATGGCCGGTGGTATCCGCACTGCTGGCATACCCGTGCAGCGGCAATGTGGGCCAGCTGCGAAGCGATATCCAGGTGCTGTGCGCAGAGGCATTTCTGTCCAGTGTTTCTCTGGGCAGGTCTGATGTGACGGTGCGGGCGGAGCAGTTAAAAGGCGTGCTGAAGGACCACAGGAATGTGCTGGGACCCAGGACATCCCGGATTCCCGGGTTTGGCAGGGATCTGGTGGTGGGGCCGAAGGAGGAGGTATCCGCCCGCCGGACCATTGGACCGGAGGAGGCCAAATCCCTGTACCAGCTGATTGAGACGGCATTTGCAGAGCTGGACGGCCAGAACCTGGATCAGGAGGAGATCATGGAACAGGTACAGGGCCGTATCAGCAATTATCTGAACCTGTCTGGGACGGGAGCGGGGAATCCGGCCAAGACTTCGCTGGAGACATTTGTGGAGAATATGGTGGACCGGCGGCTGGTGGAGGCCACCCGCCATGGAATTGACCTGGTGAAAAAGGAATTCCCCAGGCTGCAGGACGATCTGTACAGCCTGCTGGCCATCCATCTGGACGCAGTGCTGGCCAACTTAAGGGCCGGAAGCTACGCTGCCAACGAGGATACGGCCCGGATCAGGCAGGAGAACCCAAAGGAATACCAGGCGGCCCTGTCCATGGTGTCCCTGATCTCCCGGGAGCTGGGCACTGCGGTTCCCATTGAGGAGGCGGCCCGCATCACTGTGTATCTCAAGACCTTCCGTATCAGGTCCCAGCCCAGGCCTGAGCGGATCAGGGTGATAATACTGACCCATGGGCAGGTGGGCGTCTCAATGGCCGAGGTGGTGAACTCTGTCATGAATATGGACATGGCCGTGGGCGTTGCCATGGGACTGAATGAGACATATGAGGTGGCTTTAAAGCGGGTGGTCTCAATTGCCGGGATCATCCATGAGGGCAGGGGAATCCTGCTTCTGGTGGATATGGGGTCTCTGACGGAGATTGGGGAGGCGGTGATGGCCCAGACCGGAATCCCCGTGCGCACTATCGCCAGGGTGGATACCCTTATGGCCCTTGATGCGGTGCGCAGGGCCAGCCTCCAGGACGCCAGCCTTGAGGAGGTGGCCCGGGCTATCAAGTGGTCCCAGGGCTTTCCGCCGGAGCCGGTGCGCCCGCAGCCGGGATTAAAGCCCGCGCTGATCACCGTGTGCCTCACCGGGGAGGGCAACGCCCGCAGGCTGAAAGGATATCTGGAGAGCAGCGTCCTGAGCGCCAGCGATGATATCTCCATCTTTGAGGTGGGGCTGTTAAACGCTCAGAGGCAGCGGGAGGAGATCGACCGGATACGGCAGGAATACCACATTCTGGCAGTGACGGGAACCATGGACCCAGAGGTGCCGGGGATTCCCTTCTATCCTATGAACTATGTGTTCAGCAGCCAGGGGTTACTGGCCCTGATGGGCCTGATCAGCGAGTACCAGGGACAGAAGTCCTCCCTGATTGATGTGATGAACCCTGAACTGATCCTCTTTGAGCCGGAGCCAACCATCACAAAGAATGAGATCATTGACAGCCTGTGCGCCCGCATGGAGGAAGCGGGGGCCGTGGCGGAGGGCTTCGTGCTCAGCGTATACAAGCGGGAAATGATGGGGAATACCTGCATGGTCCAGGAGTGTATCGCAGTGCCCCACGGCGACAATCTGTATGTCACAAAACCTGCCATTGCTATCGCAAAATTAGCCAAACCGGTTGTCTGGTCGGATGATAATGTGGCAGATTTAGTTTTTCTCTTCGCCTTTGACAACAGCTGTAAAAAATATGCGGAAAAATTTTCACAGCTGACGGAAGAAAAACAACGGATATCCGGTATCCGGCAGGCCAGAAGCAAGGAGGAAATCCTGAAATACCTGAACTTTTAACAAAACCTGCCAAAAGTTGGCACGATACTTGCACTATAAATAGGCATAGCAGATGAGGCTAGGCCTATTTTTTATTGTACGCGGTAATGCACCGATATTGTGAAGGTGTTTCCCGCTGCCACAGTGGGACCGTCCTATTTCAGAGGCCAGAGCGTGCGTCAATTATGAAAAAGAGAGGATGAGGAAAATGGTTCTGTCGGATTTGATTACAGAGAATCTGGTGCTGCTGGGGGTGGCGGCAGACACCAAGGAGGAGGCGCTGAAGCAGACCTCCGAGACCCTGTACAGCCAGGGGTATGTGAAGGATACATTTTACGATGCGCTGTTGGACAGGGAGGCGCAGTATCCCACAGGGCTTTCCATCCCGGCCTGTGATATTGCGATCCCCCACGTGACGCCGGATCAGGTGAACCGTTCGGGTATCGCTGTGGCGGTGCTGAACAAGGCGGTTGGTTTCTGCCGGGTGGATGATCCCGGGGAGCAGGCCCAGGTGAGGATCATCTTCAATATTGCCCTGGACCAGAACGGCAAACAGGTGGAGGTCCTGCAGAAGCTGATGGGCTTCATCAGCGATGAATCCATACTTAAGAAAATGCTTCAGGCAAAAACAAAAAAGGAAATCATTGAATTGGTGGGAAAGGTGGAATGAATATGAAAAAGATTTTAGTGTGCTGCGGGTCATCCATGATTACATCGACACTGGCCTTAAACAAGATCAAGAATTTCGCGGCTAAGGAGAATATAGACGTGCAGTTCATCCAGTGTAAGTTTGCAGAGGTCACTGCCAGGGTGGCGTCCGATCATCCGGATCTGATTGTACCCACTGGAATGCTCAACGAGAGCGCCGCAGGCGGTGTGCCCATTGTAAAGGGAACCTGTTTCATCACCGGGGTGGGGGTGGACCAGGCCCTGCAGCAGATTAAGGACGTACTGACAAAATAGCACAAAGGATAAAATGAGGGGGTAAAATAATGCAAAGCGTAATAGACGGATTAAATTGGATCAGCGGACTTGGACCCATGTGTATGATGCCCATCGTTATGTTTGTAATCGGCGTCTGCCTGCGCCAGAAGCTGGGCGGCCTGCTCCGTTCCTGCCTGATGACCGGCGTGGGGTTCGCGGGCGTCAACATGACCATCAACTTCTTTATTGCCCAGGTGGCTCCGGCCGTCCAGATGATGGTTCAGCGGTGGGGGCTGCACACAGACATTATGGACGTGGGCTGGCCCGCCAGGGCGGCGGCTACCTGGTCCTTCCCCATGGCGGCAGTGATTGTGTTCCTGGTGCTGGCTGTCAATGTTATCATGCTGGCTGTGAAGGCCACCAACTGCGTTATGGTGGACTTCTGGTCCTACAACCATTTCATCTTTACCTCAGCGCTGGTATGGTACGCCAGCGGCAGCATCCCGCTGGCCATGGTGGCCGGAGTGCTGGACGCCTGTATCACATTCAAGCTGGCGGACTGGACGCAGCCCATCTGTGAGGAGGCCTTCGGCCTGCCGGGCGTATCCTTCCCCACCAGCAACAGCGTGTGCTGGGCGCCACTGGCCTGTCTGCTGGACAAGCTCTACGACAGGATTCCGGGCCTGAATAAGCTGAATGCGGACCCGGAGAGCATTCAGAAACGTTTCGGTGTACTGGGAGAACCCATGGCAGTGGGAACTGTGATCGGCCTGCTCATCGCCATTCTGGCGGGGGAGCCGGTTGGCCAGTGCCTGATCGTGGCCATGTCCACAGCCACAGCTATGGTGATCACACCCAAGATGATGCAGATTCTGATGGAAGGCCTGATGCCATTTGCCGACGGCGTGAAGGAAGTTCTGAACAAGCGTTTTGAGGGGAATAAGTTCCACATCGGTATTGACGCGGCTCTGACCATTGCCAACCCGTCCTGTATCGCGGTAGGCATCCTGATGGTCCCCACCACCATTATTCTGGCAATGGTGCTGCCGGGCAACCGCCTGCTGCCCCTGTCCGACATCGCCTATATCGGTATGTGGCTGGCTGCATGGCCGGTGGCATTTGGCAAGGGCAATCTGGTCCGCGCTTATCTGTCCACTGTGATCTTCACGGTTATGCTGCTGCTGATCGCCACAGCCATGGCGGGCGCCCACACCCAGCTGGCCATTACCGGCGGCTTCCAGATGACAGGCGGCATGGAGCTGGTGTCCACTGAGGATGCAGGGACCCATCTGCTCAGCTATATCATGACTCTGATCGGCGGACTGATCGGCAGGTTATTCTAAAAGCAGCGGCAGGAGGAGATCTTTCAATGAAAATTACAAATGTAACAGTATATGAGGTAAAACCACGCTGGATCTTTGTAAAGCTCTCCACGGACGAGGGCGTGGAGGGCTGGGGCGAGATGGTATCCGGCACAAAGACAGCCACTGTGGTGGCCGGGGCCAGGGAGATGGGAGAGTATCTGATTGGACGCAATCCCTTTGAGATTGAGCGCCTGTGGCAGGAGATGTACAAGAGCTTCTTCAGGGGCGGTCCCATTAACGGGACCGTGGTATCCGGCATGGAAATGGCCCTGTGGGACATCAAAGGGAAATATTACGGCCTGCCGGTATATGAATTCCTGGGCGGCCGGGCCAGGGACAGTATAAAGGTCTACTCCTGGATCGGCGGAGACCGGCCGGAGGACGTGGCAAAGGAGGCTCTGGACCGGAAGCAGAGGGGCCTTGACGCGGGGAAAATGAAAGCTACGGAGGAGCTGCACTATATTGACAGCTACCACAAGATCCAGGCAGTGGCCGACCGGGTGGCATCCATCCGCCAGGTGTGCGGGGACGGCTTCGGTATCGCCGTGGACTTCCACGGCCGGGTGCACAAGCCCATGGCAAAGGTGCTGGCCCACGCGCTGGAACCCTACAAACTGATGTTTATGGAGGAGGTGGTACTGCCTGAGAATGAGGAGCATTTTCAGGAGATCGCAGCCATTAGCGCCACGCCCATGGCCACGGGGGAACGCCTTGTGAGCCGGTGGCAGTACAAGAATATATTCCGCCAGGGCGCAGTGGATATCATTCAGCCGGATGTGGCTCTGGTGGGCGGAATCCTGGAGATGAAGAAGATCATTGCCATGGCAGAGGCCTTCGACATGGCCGCCGCCCCCCACGCCCCCTACGGACCCATCGCGTTGGCAGCCACCCTTCAGGTGG
>OKVW01000795.1_pt1 | contig 16087 bp, 9 predicted proteins | sample 1606991 | NCBI WGS metagenome assembly OKVW01 (sample SAMN03281021, study PRJEB24777) | human gut metagenome | isolation source: fecal sample PR177 from 1 month old male Malay infant, vaginal delivered...
ATGGTCATATCGCCTTCGTTGACCTGATCATCAAAGGTAAAACCATACTGGAAACCGCTGCAACCGCCACCGGTGATATAGACACGCAGTTTCAGGTTCGGATTTTCTTCGTCTGCGATCAGGCTTTTTACTTTATTGGCTGCTGCGTCAGTAAATTGCAGTGGCAGCGCTACGTCATCACTCATATTTTTGCTCCAAACGACATCGGCAATTGGGCAAATTCTGACCCAATACTCGTGTCATTATCTAATACCCTGGTATTTCATTCAAGTATTCTCGCCCGCGGTCGTCGCCTGACTTTTTGCCGCCTGCTCCGCTTCCTGTTTCGCCAGCGTACGCGCAAGAATCGTGGAGTATAGCGGTTTGCCGCCAAGGAACTGGGCTAATAGTGTTGCGCCAAGACAGGTAATGATCATTGGCAAAATGAGCTGATAGTTATCGGTCATTTCCAGCACCAACAAAATGCCGGTTAACGGCGCACGCACAGAGGCAGCTAACAGCGCCCCCATTCCGGCAATAGCAAACGTCCCGGCTTCAAGCTGATAATGCGGAAAGCAGGCGGTCGCCGCCATACCAAATGCGGTACCCAGCAGTGTTCCCAGCGCCAGCATCGGGGCGAAAATCCCCCCCGGCGCACCGGAAGAGAAACAGAGCAGCGTGGTGATCACTCGCGCGATAAAGATAAATAACAGCAGCCCCACACTAAAGTTGCCTGCAGCGGCAATCGGAATCAGGTTAAAGCCTCCGCCCGCCGCCGCTGGTTCAATCAGTCCCAGAATGCCGCACAGTCCGCCAATCGCCCCGCCCATCAGCACCCATTTGGTGATATTACCGTGGTGAAAACGCTGGAACATATCCTGAGTACCCAGCACCAGCTTATTGAAAAACGGCCCCACGCAGCCAAAAATCATGCCGAGGATCAGATAGAGCCACAGTGTATTCAATGGCGCATTAGAGAGTTTTCCCACCTCAATGATCGGCGACTCACCGTTGCAGATGCGAAACACAATACTCGACATAATCACGCCGGTAAAAACGGCTTTGATGGAAATGAGGTTATAGCGAAACTGCGGACGCATCTCTTCGAGAATGAACAGTATGCCTGCCAGCGGTGCATTAAAGGCGGCGGAAAGCCCTGCCGCCGCGCCGGTCGCCAGCAGGGTGTGCCGTGCTTCGGCGCTGCGCATTCGGAAGATATCCAGCACCATGCGGCCAATATTGCCGCCAATTTGCACCGTCGGGCCTTCGCGACCTAACACCATCCCCGCCCCCAGCGTGCCCATCCCGCCGATGAACTTAACCGGTAACACGCGCCACCAGCGAACGGGACGCAGCTCTTCCAGCGCGCCTTCAATCTCCGGTATTCCCGACCCGCCCGCCTCCGGCGCAAATTTGCGCACCAGAAAATAGCCGACCATCGCCAGTAATGCAGAGAGAATAAACGCCAGCGGCCAGAGCAAAAGCGGATGGTCAGCCACATTTACCAGTGCGCCTATGCGCTGGTTCTGTACCCAACTCACCGCTTTTTCGAACGCCACGCCCGCCAGACCGGTGAGCGTTCCTACCACTGCCGCCATGAATAAGATCGCCAGCGGCGTTTTGTCACGCTCCAGCAGCCGACGAATTTGATCCCTGCGCCGTAAGCGCACAATTTGCTGTGCTTCAAAAGAGGGCGTTTCTGTGTTCATCAGATGATCATTAATTGGTAATACAAATGCAGAAGCGGCATTGTACTCGCCTCCTCCCCGAAAATCCCCTGCAAATCGTCATGTTTCAAATGCGCAAAACTTTCATAACCTTCGCTGAATAACTAGAATAGCGGGCATTCTCTTTTTCTACGAACCAGGAACCCATCCATGAGTAAGTCCGAAAACCTCTACAGCGCGGCACGCGAGCTCATCCCCGGCGGCGTTAACTCTCCTGTTCGCGCCTTTACCGGTGTAGGAGGGACGCCACTGTTCATCGAAAAAGCAGACGGCGCCTTTTTGTATGATGTCGATGGCAAAGCCTATATCGATTATGTCGGCTCCTGGGGTCCAATGGTACTGGGTCACAATCATCCGGCAATCCGTAACGCGGTAATCGAAGCCGCCGAACGAGGCCTGAGCTTCGGTGCGCCAACCGAGATGGAAGTCAAAATGGCGGAACTGGTCACCGAACTGGTGCCAACCATGGATATGGTGCGAATGGTGAACTCCGGTACGGAAGCGACGATGAGCGCCATTCGTCTGGCGCGCGGCTTCACCGGACGCGATAAGATCATCAAGTTTGAAGGGTGCTACCACGGTCATGCGGACTGCCTGTTAGTGAAAGCGGGTTCCGGCGCGTTAACGCTGGGCCAGCCAAACTCTCCGGGCGTTCCTGCTGATTTCGCAAAACACACCCTGACCTGCACCTATAACGATCTCAACTCTGTGCGTGCGGCGTTCGAACAGTTCCCACAGGAGATCGCCTGTATCATCGTTGAGCCGGTGGCGGGCAACATGAACTGCATCCCGCCGTTGCCGGAATTCCTGCCAGGCCTGCGCGCGCTGTGCGATGAATTCGGTGCCTTGCTGATTATTGATGAAGTGATGACCGGTTTTCGTGTGGCGCTGGCGGGCGCGCAAGACTACTACGGTGTGGTGCCTGACCTGACCTGCCTGGGTAAAATCATCGGCGGCGGTATGCCTGTCGGCGCATTCGGCGGTCGTCGTGACGTTATGGACGCGCTGGCACCAACCGGTCCGGTCTATCAGGCAGGAACCCTGTCCGGCAACCCGATTGCAATGGCGGCCGGTTTTGCCTGTCTGACCGAGGTCGCGCAGCCAGGTATCCACGAAACGCTGAATGAACTGACAACACGTCTGGCGGAAGGTTTGCTGGAAGCGGCACAGGAAGCGACTATTCCGCTGGTTGTTAACAATGTTGGCGGCATGTTCGGTATCTTCTTCACCGATGCGAAAACGGTGACCTGTTACCAGGACGTGATGGCCTGCGACGTGGAACGCTTTAAGCGCTTCTTCCATATGATGCTGGATGAAGGCGTCTATCTTGCACCCTCCGCGTTTGAAGCGGGCTTTATGTCCGTGGCGCACAGCATGGAAGATATCAATAACACCATCGACGCCGCACGTCGGGTGTTTGCGAAGCTGTAACCGAGTACGTTTTAAACCGTAGGCCGGGTAAGGCGAAGCCGCCACCCGGCTTTTTTATTGCCGGATAGCGACGTGAAGCGTCTTATCCGGCCTACACAAAAAACAACCGAATCAACGACTCTGCTTGCGCAGCAGATAAATAAAGTACGGCGCGCCGATAAACGTCGAGAGGATCCCCGCCGGAATTTGATACGGGAACAGCAGCATCCGTCCGCACCAGTCGGCAAAAATCAGTAATAATCCCCCCGCCAGCGCCGACATCACAATATGCGGCATCGTTCGACGAAAACCTAGCATCCGCGCGATATGCGGCGCCATCAGCCCCACGAAACTCAGCGGCCCAATGGTCATTGTGGCGGCGGCGGTGAGGCTGGCTGCCAGCAACAGCAGGCCAACCCGCGACGGCGTTAGCGCCATGCCGATTGCGCGTGCGGTCTCTCCGCCCAGCGGCAAAATCGTCAGCCAGCGACGGCACAACGGCGTGATCGACAGCAGAATCACCATCACAATCCCGGTACGCCACACCTGCTCAGGCGTGGCATTGTAGGTTGAACCGGAGATCCAGGTCAGCACCCCAGCCATACGCGGATCGCCACTGGCCTGCAACATCATCAGCAACATAGTGAACGCCGTGCTGAGCGCCATCCCGGCAAGCAGCATGCGATGGGGGGAAAATCCCCCACGCCCGGCGGCGATCAGAATGATTAACAGCGTAGCGGCGGCGCCGAGGCTTCCGGCAGGCAGCAGCCAGCCAAACGCATTTCCCGGCACCAGAAACAGCATCAGCACAACGCCAAACGCCGCACCGGAACTGATCCCCAGCACTTCGGGACTCGCCATTGGGTTGCCGGACAGACGCTGAATAATACAGCCCGAAACCGCCAGCATCACCCCGGCAATCATGGCTGTCAGGATGCGAGGCCAGCGCCAGGGCAACAATTCTTCCAGTTGTACTCCACTGGCCCAGTTCCAGCCCTGCGCGTCACGTCCAAACGACAGCGCAACGCCGATACCGACAAGCAAAAGCACGCCGCCCAACAGGGCATAACTCAGCACATGCCGGCGCTCTGTCGCCACACGATCGCTGACGTTCATATCGGGCGCGCTCATGCTCCGTAAACGCGGTAACAACCACAGCAGAAGCGGCGCGCCGATCAACGCCGTTACCGAACCGGTGGACACTTCCATCCACACCCGGCTCAACCAGAGAATGACCTGATCGGAAAGCCAGAGGATGAGCGCCCCAATCAGCGGCGCCAGCATCAGCCGCGCCAACAACCGGCGGGCGCCGAGCATTTTCGCCAGCAGCGGCGCGAAAAGCCCAATGAAACCGATAATGCCTACCACGTTCACCATCAGCGCGCTCAGCACAATCGCCAGCGTCAGCGCCGCCAGCCGCGCCAAAGATAATGCCAGCCCTAAGTTGCGCGCCACGCCATCATCCAGCCCCATCAGGGTCAGCGGGCGCAGCAGGAGCAAGGTGAGCATCACGCCGCCCAACAGTTGCGGCCACAGACGTTGTACGCCGCTCCAGTCGGTTTGCGTCAGCGTCCCGGTGCTCCACAAGAACATGCTTTGCAACTGATCGTGATGAAAGATAACCAGTAGCTGATTGATGGCCCCGCAATAGAGGCTCACCACCAGACCGGCGAGGATCAGCGTGACCGGTGAAAGACGCTTTCCCCACGCAACGCCAAACACCAGCGCACCGACAATACAGGCTCCGGCAAGAGCGGCAAACTGCCCTGCCAGTACGCCAGGAACCGCCCATAGCGTCGTGACCGTCATCCCTAATTGCGCCCCGGTCGCCACGCCCAGCGTGGTCGGTTCCGCCAGCGGGTTACGCAATACCTGCTGAAACAGCACGCCGACCAGACCCAGCCCGGCCCCAACCAGCAGCGAAATCACCAGACGAGGAAGAAGACTGTAATGAAAAACCATCTGTTCGATGACGTCGATATCGGGGGACCACGTAGCCTGTGACCATTGGTTACGCGACAGCGCAAGGGAAAAGTTCATCCAGGTCAGGCCAGCGGCGATAATCAACAGCAACACCAGCAGTGACGCCGGGAAGCGGGCAATACGTTGAGTCACGCTTTGCCTCCCAACGCATTATCCAGAATGCGCACAAAATTCATGGCCGATAACGTCGCGCCGTAAAACCACACCGCCGGAACGCGCTGAAAACGGCCCTCGCGCACGAACGGCATCGCCTGCCAGAGCGGTGTCGCCATCAGCGCGGCCATCTCTTTATTATTACCATGATCAAAACAGAGCACATCGGCATCTTTGTAAGCGGCCAGACGATCGATTCCCACCACCGTACTGCCCCAGAAGTTGGTTTCACCCTGCCAGGCATTGTGAATACCGTACTCGTCCAGCACCTCCTGAAACAGGCAGTTCGAACCAAAAACCAGCATATGGCGAGGATCAAGCAGGGAGAGCAATAGCAGCGGGCGATCGCCGCGCTGGACAAAGCGAGGCTTCCGGCTGGCAATAAACTGATCGTATTGCGCCAAATGCCGCCCGGCTGCCGGTGTCAGATCCAATATCTGCGCCATCTCGATCAACGACTGGCGGGCGACCGCTAACGGCTTTTTGCCGTCGCTAAAGTTGAATCCGCACCCCGGCGCAATGCGCGCAAGCGTTTCAGGGGATGGACCGTATCCCGCCGACCAGAACATGTACGAGGGTTTCATCTCGGTCAGCAGTTCAAGATTGGGTTCGGTACGGAGCCCGACATCAATCACCGACGCAGGCAGCGAGGGTTCGTTCACCCACAAGCGGTAGTTAGGAATGTCCGCGACGCCATAAGGCGTCACGCCAAGCGCCAGCAGCAGTTCCACCGGCAGCCATTCCAGCGCCACGATACGCTGCGGATCGACAGCCGCGCGCGCGGGTTTCATCTGCCAGAGCAGCGGCGAGAGAGCCATCGCCGTTAATAACCGGCGACGTGTCAGGTGGTGTAATCCGCTCATTAATAGACAAAACTCACGGGAGCGGACCCCGCCGGATGCGGCAGGATCCCCATCGGAATACCATAAATCAGCTCCAGGGTTTCGCTGCGCATAAGCGCTGCGGGCGTGCCCTGGGCAATCATTTCACCGCCGCGCAGCGCGACCAGATAGTCACAGTAGCGGGCAGCCATGTTGATATCATGCAGCACGGCGATCACCGTCAGGCCACGCTCCTGGCTGAGGCGATGAATCAACGCCAGGACATCCACCTGATGGGCGATATCCAGCGCCGACGTCGGCTCATCTAACAGCAGACAGCGGCTGTCCTGGGCTACCAGCATCGCAATCCACGCACGCTGACGTTCACCGCCGGAGAGACTGTCAACCAGACGATGCGCCAGCGGCTTTAGCCCGACCAGCGCAATGGCCTCTTCCACTTTTTCTCTGTCCGCTACGCCAAAACGTCCCAACGCCCCGTGCCACGGATAGCGACCAATCGCCACCAGTTCGCGTACGGTCATCCCTTCCGCCGGCGGCAACTGTTGCGGCAAATAGGCCACTTTACGGGCAAAGGCTTTGCTGCTCCATGTATCCAGCGGCTGTGAGTCCAGCAGGATCTCCCCTTCTGACGGCGGCTGATGGCGACCCAACATTTTTAGCAACGTGGATTTACCCGAACCGTTGTGACCAATAAGACCTGTCACTTTACCGACCGGAAAGGTTAACGACAGAGGATGCAAAAGCGTGCGACCGGGCACACGAAAGGAGACATCACGCAGTGCAAACGTGGTATCGGGATGAGAGGTCTGTTCCTGCATAGCGGCCAACTTGTAAAACGGGCACGCAAAGCGTGCCCAAAGAGAAATTAGAAACGGAAGGTTGCAGTTGCAACGACCTGACGTTCCGCGCCCCAGAAGCAGCCATAGGTGTTAAAGCAACTGGCGACATATTCACGGTCAAACAGGTTGTTCACATGCAGCGCAACGTTGGAGCCCGCCATGCCCAGACGCGCCAGATCGTAGCGAACCAGCGCATCCACCAGGGTGTAACTACCGACTTTAAAGGAGTTCGCCGGATCGCCATAGCTGGAACTGGTATAGCGAACGCCGGTTCCCAGGGTCAGGCCGGAGAGCGGGCCGTCAAACATCGTGTAATCCCCCCACAGTGACGCCATATGTTTTGGCACCTGCGCCGGGGTGTTGCCTTTGTAGTTGGTGTCGGTGGTGTATTCCGCATCCGTATAGGTGTAGGAACCGACCACGTTTACGCTGGCAGACAGCGCCGCTTTCGCTTCCACTTCCACGCCGCGTGAACGAATCTCACCGCCTTCAACCGAGAAGAACGAACCGTTAGGATCCGCCATCAGGTTGTTGGTTTTGGTCAACTGATAGACCGCGCCAGTGATGACAACTGGACGATCGTTCGGGACATATTTCACGCCCGCTTCGTACTGTTTGCCTTTCGACGGCGCGAAAATATTCCCGCTGGCGCCCGTTTGCGAAGCCGGTTCAAACGATTCGCTGTAGCTGAAATACGGTGTTACGCCGTTATCGAACAGATAGTTGACACCGCCACGCCAGGTGAACTCGTTATCATCACGCGAATCCTGAATGTCTGAAACGCGGTTCAGCGAATCCTGTTGCGCCCAGTCGTAACGCCCGCCCAGCGTCACCAGCACCTTGTCCCATTGCATCTGATCCTGCACATACAGACCTGTTTGCTTCTGTTTGTTCAGCACCTGATAAGCCCCTGACGGTCCAGGGCGTGAGCCAAAATCAAAGTCGCTGCGGTCAAGGTTGTAGATGTCAGACGGCGCAACAGAGCCCGCATAACCAAACCAGGAATCGATATCGTTACGCATACGCATAAAGTCAACGCCGGTCAGCAGGGTGTGATCGACTGCGCTGGTCGCGAATTTGCTTTGTAGCTGCGTGTCGACAGAGAAGTTCTGCAATTTTTCGTTATCAATGACGTACTGACGGGTCAGCGTGTGGTTCCAATCAGACTGCGGAATGCCAGCGCAAGGGCTGGTGCCCGGATTGCCCGAATAGAGCGGATCGGAGCACATACCGTAACCGTAGACGCTGTTCTGCGAAACCTTGTTTTCCGCATAACGCAGGTTCTGACGCACGGTGAAAGTGTCGTTGAATTCGTGGTCGAAACTGTAACCGACCATCTTCTCATTACGTGAGTAGGTATTGTTGTCCGCGCCTTCGTTGAAGTCGGTCGGCAAACGCTTCCCGTTTGGCAGCGTGCTGACGGTTCCTTCTTTCGGCAGCCAGCCGTAGTAACCGGTCTCCGGTTCGTTCTGGAAATAGGAGAGGAACGTGAAGTTCGTTTTGTCATCCGGACGCCAGCTAAAAGAAGGGGCGATGGCGTAACGCTGTTCTTCCGCGCCCTGCTGCTGCGCATTCGCTGAACGCGCCAGGCCGGTTAAGCGATAAGAATAAACACCGTCATCATCCAGCGCATCGCTGAAATCAAAGCCGGTCTGGAACAGGCTGTCAGTGCCCATTTTGAACTGAACTTCTTTCAGCGGTTCCGTGGTCGGGCGCTTGCTGACCATATTCAACAGGCCGCCGGGGTTGCTCTTACCGTAAAGCACAGACACCGGACCACGCATGACTTCCGCGCGCTCCAGCATGTAAGGGTCGATCACCGCATCGTTATAGAAGTTGCCCTGCATCTTCAGACCGTTCAGGTAGTTATTCTGACTCTGGCCGTCTGCTGCAAAACCGCGAATGATCAGGTAATCATAGGTATTAGACGCACCACGCGTGCCGACCGCCACACCAGGCGTATAGCTGAGCGCTTCTTTCACCGACTTAGGCTGGTGCAGCGCCATCTCTTCGGCGGTGACAACAGAAATAGACTGGGGAACCTTTTGAATAGGGGTATCCGTTTTGGTCGCAGTCGCTGACTGACGTGCCGCGATGGTCGCTGCCGGGCCCCACGCACTTTCCTGTGGCGCTGGTGCAGCGGTTACGGTAATCGTATCTTCTTTTTTCGGTTCAACCGCAGCCTGTGCGTAGACAGACATGCCGCTAACCGCTGTGGCTACGACGACGGCGAGTTTACGCAACGAGTGTTTTGGCTGAGCAGTTTTTTGACGCGCCATTGGTATATCTCTGATGGAAAGTGAATGATAACGTAAACGAGAATTATTATTATGACGGCAGCATAATATTCGAAACGCTGGCGCGATAGCAAGCAATACGCATCCCCACCAAAACTAAGGGGTTAAGAATTATCCAGATGAAAAGAAAGGGTTAATAAAGTGGTGTGAAATGTTTTTGGGGGGAATCGCCGGATGGCGGCGAAAACGCCTTATCCAGCCTACCAACCCAATATCTGCATGAGTCCTGTAGGCCGGATAAGCGAAGCGCCATCCGGCACGGCTGTTAGTTACCGCCAAACATGTCTTTAATCCAGCCAGCAACCCCGTCGCTCTCTTTCTTCTCTTCCTTCGGCGGCTGCTGTTGCTGCTGCTGCGGTTGTTGAGAAGACTGGTCAAACGGATTTCCGGTCGGCTGCTGCATCATTTGCCCTTGCTGGCAGAGTGAATCCGGGTCTGAAGTCCAGACCGGCAATGTGCGCATACCGCCGCTGCAAACAAAGTTGCCGTCATAGTCGACGCCCATCTGCGCAATATCTTCCGGCGGCGTTAGCGTCAGCGGCGTTGGCGTCTGGTTAGCCAGATAACGCTGATAAATCGACATCGCCCCGCTCGCACCATACAGCTTCGTCGGCTGGTTGTTATCGCGACCCACCCAGGTGATGGTCACCTGACTGCCATCGATACCGGCAAACCAGGTATCGACGTTGTTGTTGGTGGTCCCGGTTTTACCCGCCAGATTCAGATTCGGATACTTCGCGCCAAGTTGACGGCCAGTACCGCGCTGCACAACCTGCTGCATCGTCCACAGCGTCATATAGGCCGCCTGAGCCGGTACCGCACGCTCCGCCTGCGGGAAGCTCTGGTACAAGACGGAGCCATCTTCCGCAATCACTGAACGCAATGCGGAAAGCGGCGCACGGTTACCGCCGCTGGCGATCGTCTGGAACGCCTGCGCCACTTCGATTGGCGTCAGGTTCAGCGCCCCGAGCAGCATGGCGGGAACTGGATTCAGTTGATCTTTCGGCACCCCCAGTTTCAGCCAGGTATCGGTGACGGCTGGTAAGCCGAGCGCCATCCCCAGATTGACCGTCGGTACGTTCATGGAGCGCGTCAACGCATCCACTAACATGACTTTTCCGCTTTCGCTGTAGCGACGGTCATCGTTCTGCGGCGACCACACCTGGCCGTTTGGCTGGCGCAGCGCAATCGGCGCATCCGCAATCCAGGTGTTCAGGCGATAGATTTTCGGCTGGCTAAGCGCGGTCAGATAGGTCGCCGGTTTTGCCAGAGAACCAATCGAACGACGCGCCTGCATCGCGCGGTTATAGCCCGCAAATTGCGGCTCTGCGCCACCCACCATCGCACGCACTTCGCCACTAAAGCGGTCAACAACCACAATCGCGGTTTCCAGATCGCTCAGCTTGCGCTGTTTTTTCAGCTCCGGTATCCCGTCAACGGCGGCTTTCTCTGCGGCATCCTGCGCCACGGAGTCGAAAGTGGTGAAAATCTTCACACCGGAAAGATCTTTCACTTTATCGCCCAGCTTCGCCTGCAACTCCTGACGCACCATCTGCATAAACGCTGGCTGCGGTGAAATCACCCCACCGCGCGGCTGCACGCCCAACGGACGCGCGCTAAGCATGTCATACAGTTCCTGGTCGATGACCTGCTGCTGTTGCAACAGACGCAGCACCAGGTTACGGCGTTCAAGCGCCAGTTTCGGGTTCCGCCACGGGTTGTAAATCGACGCCCCTTTCACCATCCCCACCAGCAGCGCCTGCTGGTCGAGGCTCAGCTCTTCCACCGGACGGCCAAAGTAATAGAGGCTCGCCAGCGGGAAACCGCGAATTTCGTTGTCCCCGCTCTGACCGAGGTACACCTCGTTCATATACAGTTCAAGGATCCGGTCTTTGCTGTAACGCGCATCCATCAACAGCGCCATGTAGGCTTCGTTGGCCTTACGCCAGTAGGAGCGTTCGCTGGAGAGGAACAGGTTTTTCACCAGCTGTTGCGTCAGGGTACTTGCCCCTTGCACCGTGCGTCCGGCGGTCAGGTTCGCCAGCACCGCACGACCAATGGAGTACAGACTCACCCCATCATGCTCATAGAAATGACGGTCTTCGGTTGCCAGCAGCGTGTCGACCAGCAGATCCGGGAAGCCACTGCGCGGAACGAACAGCCGCTGTTCGCCGTTAGGCGACGAGAGCATGGTGATAAGACGCGGATCGAGACGGAAGAAACCGAACTGGCGGTTATTATCCATATTAACGATGGTGTCCAGACGACCGCTGTCGAACGTCAGACGCGCACGCACCTGCCCCTCTTTACTGTCCGGGAAGTCAAAGGGACGGCGGATCATCTCAATGCTGTTGGCCTGAACGGTAAACTCGCCAGGACGCGTCATCTTGCTGACCTGCCGGTACTGCGTAGCTTCCAGCAGTTTCACCATTTCGTTTTTGCTGACCGGCATTTCCGGTTCGAGGTTGACCATCCGGCCATACACCGCTGCCGGTAACTGCCAGACCTTGCCATCAATACGGCTCCGGATTTTTTGATCCAGGTAGACGCCGTAAATAGCGAGCAGTACCGCAAAAACAATCGCAATTTTCAGCAGCAGCCACAACCAGCCGCGCTTACCACGAGGCTTACGCCCTTTGCCTTTACCTTTACGCGGCATCGGTTCTTCATCCTCATAGTCATCATCATAATCATCGTCGTACTCATCATCTCTGAGCTGGCGACGACTCACCTTTTGTTTCACCGGACGCGTGGGTTTCCCTTTGCGTCCTATTGGCTCGCGGTCATTCCCGGCCATGCTTTTTCTCCGCAACATTCAGGCGCAAGGGCCTGATTCTCTTTTCTTCCGTCAGAAGACAGAAGAAGAAATCTCTCAATTATCTGGCTTACGAGTACTTTTTAGTCCGCCGCGTCGGCGCACTGTTCGCCGGATCGTCCGGCCAGACATGTTTGGGATAACGCCCTTTCATCTCTTTTTGCACTTCACGGTAAGAGCCTTGCCAGAAAGCGCTCAAATCCCGGGTGATCTGCAACGGTCGCTGCGCGGGGGATAACAGCTCCAGTACCAGCGGCACACGGCCTTCGGCAATGGTCGGCGTGGTGGCCTCACCAAACATTTCCTGCATTCTGACCGCCAGTGCGGGCGGGTTATCGTCATGATAACGAATGGCTATCCGGCTTCCCGTCGGCACAGTGTAATGTGTGGGTAGCGAACTCACCAGCCGTTGCTGTTGTGAATAATTCAGTAATCCACTCAATGCCTGGTGAATGTCCAGCGATTTCAGGCCGCGCAATGAGTGTACGCCAGCCATGTGCGGCAACAACCAGTTTTCCAGCGTCGCCAGCAATGACCGTTCGTCCACCGCAGGCCAGTCATACTCCGGCAGCCATTTCGCTGCACAGTGCAGGCGGATCCGGAGCTGTTGTGCCGCTGGCGTCCAGTTGAGCACGCTCAGCCCTTTATCGCGAATACCGTTGAGCATCGCCTGATGTAACTCATCTTCGGACGGTTTTGCCAGCGGCTGCACGCTGACGGTCAGTTCACCAATCCGCTTTCTGCGCCACGCTTTCAGCGTCCCCTGCGCCTCATCCCACTCAATGGTATCAGACTGCCGGAGCAGTTCAGGGCAGTGCTGGACAAGCGTGTCGATGTCTACAGGCTGTGCCAGCAGAATTCGCGCATCCGGTGACGCGCTCCCCTGTAACAACAAAGGCGCAATCAACCATTCATGCCGCCCCAGCGCATCGTCCGCGTCCAGCGCCGCACCCATGCCATTCGCCAACTGATAACGACCGTCCTGGTTGCGTCGCCGCGCGATGCGGTCGGCAAATCCCCGGGCAAGCAGCGGGGTAATACGTGATGCATCCACCTCGCCGTGATGTCTGTTCAGCCGTTTGAGAAGCTGCTGCCGCCGTTGCTGCCAGCCCGGATGATGGCGTGAAAACGCCACACTGAGAGCGGTATTGCCCATTCTCGGCGGCTCTTCCAGCATCGCCGCCAGCATTGCCGCCGTGGCCGCATCATCAGGCGTCGATGCGCTAACTAACATCGCGGCCAGGCGCGGATCGTTACCCAGCGCCGCCATTTTTTGTCCTGTGGCACTGAGCCGTTCACCGTCCAGCGCCCCGAGCATCCGCAATAGCCGTTTTGCCGCGTCTATGTTAACGGCAGGAGGAAGATCCAGCCAGGTTAACTGCGTGGGATCGAGACATCCCCATTGCATCAACTCCATCAGCAAACCGGAGAGATCGCTTTGCAACATCTCAGGATCGCCCTGCGCGGGCGCACGTTCCGCCTGCTCTTTCGCAATCAAATGCAGACAGATACCGGCTTCCAGACGTCCGGCGCGACCGGCGCGCTGGGTCATTGAGGCCTGGCTGATGCGCTGAGTGATAAGCCGGGTTAACCCGGTACGTGCATCAAACCGGGCGACGCGTTCCTGGGCGCAATCAACCACCAGTCGAATACCTTCGATGGTCAGGCTGGTCTCGGCAATATTGGTTGCCAGCACAACTTTACGCATCCCTTGCGGAGCCGGAAGAATCGCGCTGCGCTGCTCGTTCAGCGACAGGGCTCCATACAGCGGACATAACAACACATCGCTGCCGACTCGCGTACTTAACTGCTCCTGTACACGCAAAATTTCCCCAACGCCCGGTAAAAACAGCAGCAGCGAGCCGGATTCTTTTCGTAACAGTTCCGCCGTCGCGACCGCCACCGCCTCCTCGAAACGCAATTGCGGCGCCAGCGGCTGATAGCGGCGCTCGACAGGAAATGCCCGCCCTTCGGAAATCACCACTGGCGCATCCGGCAGGCATTGTTGCAGGCGTTCGTTGTCCAGCGTGGCGGACATGATCAGCAGCTTCAGGTCATCACGTAAACCTTGCTGCACATCCAGCAGCAGCGCCAGCGCAAGATCGGCCTGCAAACTGCGTTCATGAAATTCATCGAGGATCACAAGCCCTACGCCACTGAGTTCAGCATCGCGCTGGATCATACGGGTCAACACCCCTTCGGTAACCACTTCGAGCCTTGTTGCCGGCCCGACGCAGGACTGCGCGCGCATCCGGTAGCCCACCGTCTCGCCGGGCTTTTCATTGAGAAGCTCCGCGAGCCGCTGCGCCACGTTTCGCGCCGCCAGGCGGCGGGGTTCCAGCAGGATAATCCGTCCTTTAATACTTTTATGCGTCAGAAATTGCAGCGGCAGCCAGGTTGATTTACCGGCACCGGTTGGCGCGCTCAACAGAACCTGCGGCGCAGAATCCAGGGCAGTAAGCAATTCAGGCAGTACGGCGGCTACAGGTAATGACGTCACAAATGGCTCCGGAGGGTTAACATTCTTCGCGCTGCATTGTAGCATCGCGTTAATTCATAACCGAGTACCTGTGATGTCTGAGCCAAACCGGTTGTTCTTTGCCATTGATTTGCCCGCCACGGTGCGCGAGCAAATCATCTTATGGCGGGCAGCGCATTTTCCTCCACAAGCGGGACGCCCCGTCGCGGCGGACAACCTGCATTTAACGCTGGCATTTTTAGGTGAAGTGAGCGCCGACAAACAAAAGGCGCTCTCTACGCTCGCCGGACGCATTCGTCAGCCCGGATTTACGCTCACGCTGGATGATGCGGGACAATGGCTACGCTCTCGCGTGGTCTGGCTTGGGATGCGACAGTCCCCGCGCGGACTTCTGCAACTGGCTAACATGCTGCGGGCCCAGGCGGCGCGCAGCGGCTGTTATCAGAGTCCACAACCGTTTCATCCCCACATTACGCTCCTGCGCGATGCCAGCCACGCCGTGGCTATCCCGCCGCCCGGTTTTTGCTGGTCATTTCCGGTCACGGAATTCGCGCTTTATGCCTCGACGTTTACCCGCGGCCGCACGCGATACACGGAACTTCAGCGCTGGACGCTGACTGAATAAATAAAGGAAAAAAGTGATGCAGTTTACCCCGCCACTTCAGCGCGCCACGCTGGTTCAGCGCTATAAACGCTTTTTAGCCGATGTGATCACACCGGATGGAACCGAACTTACCCTGCATTGCCCGAACACCGGAGCGATGACCGGTTGTGCAACGCCTGGCGATACGGTCTGGTATTCGACATCAGACAATATGAAAAGGAAATATCCGCACACATGGGAATTAACGCAAACCCAGAATGGCGCGTTAATTTGTGTGAATACATTATGGGCGAACAGACTGACAAAAGAGGCCCTTGAACAGGGCCGGATTTCAGAACTTTCAGGCTATTCCACCCTTAAAAGCGAAGTAAAATACGGCGCCGAACGGAGTCGCATTGATTTTATGTTACAGGCAGATTCACGGCCTGACTGCTATATTGAAGTGAAATCGGTAACGCTGGCGGAAAAGGATTTTGGTTATTTTCCCGATGCCATCACTGAACGAGGTCAGAAACATCTTCGGGAATTGATGAGCGTAGCGGCTGAAGGCAAACGCGCGGTCATTTTCTTTGCCGTTTTGCACTCTGCCATTACACGGTTTTCACCCGCGCGCCATATTGACGCGAAATATGCGCAACTATTGATCGAAGCACAGCGTAAGGGGGTAGAAATTCTGATTTATAAAGCGGAACTTTCTGCCGAAGGTATGACTCTGACAGAGCCATTACCTATGACTTTATCGTGTTGTAAACAAGTGGTTATTTAGTATTCTGGTCGCGTGCGCAAATACGCTTTTCCTCACAGGGTTGTCAAGTGTTACGTTTAGTTAATTGCTATCCGGAAAAGCATCTGCTATTTATAGCGACCTGATTTTTCCCCCGAACATGGGGATCGATAGTGCGTGTTAAGGAGAAGCAACATGCAAGAAGGGCAAAACCGTAAAACATCGTCCCTGAGTA
>OKVW01000796.1_pt1 | contig 16018 bp, 15 predicted proteins | sample 1606991 | NCBI WGS metagenome assembly OKVW01 (sample SAMN03281021, study PRJEB24777) | human gut metagenome | isolation source: fecal sample PR177 from 1 month old male Malay infant, vaginal delivered...
GGTGAGAGCCATGGGAGGCGGGCGGAACGGCCCAAGGGAATGGGCGATATTTTGGGGCGGTCGATGGATCTTAAGGGCAAGGGGTACAGAATGGGAGGAGAAAATCGGCTTCTTCTCCAGCCGATTTTCAGGCGCCCAGCTACCGAACGGCTATAGCAAGAAGGTTACTAAGCCGGTGCCTTTCATTCTGTGCCCCTTGCCCTTTAGATCCATCCCCGTTCCAAACTTTGAGCCCGTTCCCTTGGGCCGTTCTGCCCGTCTCCCATGGCTCTCACAAACGGATGCATCATAGCACTCCGTCCGCGCAACCATTCGCGCCTAACTCCCCATTTCCCCCAACTCCAAAAAACTGGGAATATGCAATTATCCTATGCTTATTCTGTCCCTATCCCAATAAAAGAAAAAGGCCGTGAAAAAATGAAGTTAAATCGACTCCATTTTTTTCACAGCCCCTTTATTGTATATGGTAATACGCAAAGGATTAACCATTCCGATTATATCCCCTCCACAGAGAACCCCCCATAATAATCATACTTATCATAATCCCCAGCCCCCCGGAAATCATTGATCTTCTTGCCAATCCGGTAGTTTCCTGGCTCCAGCTGCCCATACAGCCATTCCCAGTCAACCTCCCATACCGTTCTGCCGTCCATCTCAATATTCCACGCCTCATCGGTCCATCCCACAGTTTCCTCCGGCAGCTTCATCTCCACCTCTGCCCACCGGCCATCTGTCTCCTTTTCAAGCCAGTAATAGCTGCCGGTAAAAAGTTTCCCTGTGGGCCGTCCGCCAGACTGAATGCACACCAGGGTCAGGCCTGCGGGCGATGCATCTGGCACCTCCAGTTTAATGCCGAGCATTTCCTCTTTTTGGAAATACCACCACTCATGATCCAGCTTCACGGCGATCCCATCCTCATACCTGGCGTATTGTGCCCCAATGCAGTCAAAATTGCTCTGTCCGTTTTCAGCGGGAATATCCGAGGGCCGGACGTTGGAGGTGACAGTACCTATGACTGCCGAGGGGGCTATTTCAACCGGCATCGGCCGTCCCATATCCAGATACAGCTCCCCTTCTGCCATTATCATGGGAATTCTGTCCGCCGTTATGGATTCTGCTCCTGGTTCCCCGCTGGTTTCCTCCTGCCCCATACCCTTGAAGGGATTACCACCATTGACCGTCTTATACCACTCTTTTCCCAGCAATATGTAATTCTCATCCTCTCCGCCCATATAATAAGAAAATCCCATATAGCTGTCTCCCAGATCCACGCAGTACACCTCGCCCCCATCGCGGTCGGACGGTGTTTCGCCTGTTTCAAAGGTTCGGCGTTCCAGCCGCAGCTCGGCCGTCCACCTCCGAAGTGTTTCCAGCTCCGCCCCCTGGACAGTGAAGTCCTTCTCGCCGCCGCAGGAGTAAAAGCTGACGTCCGCAGACCCCACTTCCTCTGGTATATACGCAACTGCCTGTTCTGCCGTCTGTTCCTTCCTCCGGCAGCCTGCCGCGCCCAGCACAATTGCCAGAACCAAAATCACCCATGCCAATTGATTCCTTCTCATATTTCACGTTCCTTTCTAGCCAAATCAAGTCTGAATATTTGCTCACCGTCAGCCTCCCCCTGAAACGAAAAGCCAAGCTTACGCAACAGGGCCTCAGAAGCCGAATTGCCATTCCGGGCCCCAGCCAGTATGCCCCCGCCCCCCTTAGCAGCCAAAAAACTGATCAATGCCTGAACCGCCTCACTTGCATATCCCTTACGGGCGTTTTCCGGGGCAATTGTGTATCCGATCCAGTATGTATCCCCCTCCTGCTTCACATACAGGTCCCCCAATAATGCATTTGACCTCCTGCATACAACGGCAAGCTGCACGCCATTGTCCAGAGCTTGCGGCCCCAAGAGGGCCTCTTCGTATTCAGTCCTTGCCAGCCCCTTAAATCCCTGGTATTTCATCCACTCCAAGTCATTCCTGTATATCATAAAGGCATCCAAATCCCTCTGTTCAAAGGGCCTGACAACACAACGCTCTGTCTCTATCTTCATTTACATCACCACCTGATCCAAAACAGGAGTACGCCGCTGCGGCATACTCCCTGCTGTCCTTAATCCAATATCAACCCTTTCACGGCCCAGTCATACCGCTGCATAGCTCCCAGCAGACCGATCTCCGCCTGGCCGCTTTTTGCGCGGACCTCCATGTACTGCGCCTGTGCATTCAGATAATCTTCCCTGTTCATGGATCCTAGATCCATCTTGTGCTGGGCTGCCTTCCAGTCCAGCTGGGCCGCTGCATATGCCGATTCTGCGGCCTGGCAAGTGGTACGGGCGGTCTGCACCTGCTGGTACAGGGCGGTGAGGCTGGTGTACATGTTCTGCTCCGCATCTTCAATGGACCGGTCCCTGCTGTGACGCTCCTTGTTGGTACCTGAGAACCCGCTGTGGCGCTGCTGGCGCAGTTCATAGCTGTTGCCCCAGGCCGTCTTTTTATCCGCTTCCAGGTCCAGACCTGCCGCCCGCTCTGTCTCCGGCGCGGGAAGGCCGCCGATCTCCACCTGAGCCCCTGCTTCATAGCCGGTCAGCATGCACAGTTCCCGCTTCAGCTGGCCCATCTCCCCTTCCAGGGACTGGACCTTGTTCTCCGCCTCCTGCCGCGCATCCTCCAGCTGGTTTACATCAGCCTGGGTCCCCATGCCCAGCCCCAGCTGGCGCTGGGCCAGATCCTTTTTATAGGCCGCCGCCTCCAGCTTGGCCCGGGCGCTGTCCAGGTCCAGTTTTAAGCTGTTCCAGGTGGTCATCACATCCTGGGCGGACATGGCCGCCGTGTCCTCGGCCAGCCGGATCTCCATGGTGTTCGATGCGCTGTTCAGGGAGCGGATCTGCTTATCCAGCTGGTCCGCGGAGTCCTTTAACATCTTGGCCTGGTCCTGGTAATGCCTGGCGCCCTCTGCATCACCGTTGTCCTTCAGCTCCTTGGCATCATCCCGCAGGTTATCCCGGTTGCTCATGATTTCGTCCCTGGCCTGCTGATATGCATCCAGCCATCTGTCCAGATCCGCCCGCTTGGCCTGTACCTGGGGATTGGACCCCTTGACCAGCTCCACCAGGGCGGCGTACTCTATCACCGGGGTCTCCGCGGTCTGCGCCCCCGCCGGAAATGCCGCCGTCCCTGACATCAGAAGCGCTGCCGCCACAAGACCTGAGACCATCTTTTTACCCTTTATTCTAATCCTGTATCCATCCTTCATTCTGATCCCTCAATCCTGATAGTCCCGCAGCCTTCCTGTATCTTCAGTTTCCGGCCTACAGACTGCCTGTGTCTGCCAGGCCGCCCACGGCCCATTGGTAATCCTCCAGCGCCTGGGTCAGCTTCAGTGCGCTGACCTGCTCGGCTGCTTCCTTCATGGCCAGACTGCTCTGTGCTTCCAGGTACTCGTTCCGTTTGATGGTTCCGTTGTCCAGCTTGCGTTTTGCCGCCTGGGCGTTCTGCTGCTCCAGAGCCAGCTGGGCCGCCGCCTGATCCTGATCAGACTGGGCCTGCCTCAGCAGCTGGTACCGGTTCTCCACATCAGCCTGGATCTTCTGCCTGGCTTCATTGACATTGACATCCAGGGCCTTCCTCTGGGCCGTGCCGTAGTTGGTGTTCACCTGGCGGCGCACACCGGCCTGCAGCATCAGGTTCTGGTCCAGGGCTTTCTGTTTGTCGGCCGCCAGGTCTATAGCGCCTATATCCACTGTGCGCACTGCCGGGATCTCCCCGATCTCTGGTATGGCGTCATAGCTCCAGCCTGTCATCACACACAGCTCGCTGCGCAGGGTGGAAATCTGCTGGTCGGCGGTCTGGATGGCCGCCTGGGCCGTCTCCACCGCCTCCTGGGCTTCCAGCACCCTGGCCTGAGTCTCCTGGCCCTGTGAGGCCCGGACCGCGGCGGACTGATGCTTTGCCTGGGCCAGCTCCAGGCCGGCCTCCAGGCTCCGGCGCTCCTTCACCTTCTGCCAGTATTGATTCATCTTCATCTGGGCGGCCTGCACCAGCTTGGCTTCCTGGCTGTCATATTCCAGTTTCTTAATATTGCCGTCTGTATTCTCTGCGTCAGCAGTCTCCTGCATCCGCTCCGCCTGGATTCTGGTCGTCACGGAGGCGGCCAAAGCGCCTGCGTATCCCGGCTGGTCGTCGTCCACATTGTCCAGAGCCGAGTCACTGGCATCATACAGGTCCTGTACCAGATCCTCGTAGTCGTTCTTGTACTTGTCATTGTCCTTGCCCCTGTAATCATCGTATGCGATCCGGTTGTTCACCACAGTGGGATTGTACTCGTGAACCAGATCCGCCAGCTCCCCGTAATCCAGCACATTGTCCCGCAGGGCAGCCCATTTCTCCTGGGTATACGCAAATTCCGGGCTTCCCGCCAGCGCGCTCCCCGGAAATGCAGCCGCAGCCACCATTCCCGCAGCCAGCGCCCCAGCCAGCCGGGACGTCAAATGCCGTCCGTGTATTCTGTTGTCTCTGTTCTTCATCAGGTATTCCTCCTACTCATAACGCAGTGCATCGATGGGGTCCGCCTTGGCCGCCTTGGAAGCCGGATACAGTCCGAAGAAAATACCCACTACGGCGGAGAAGGATACGGCGACAATGATGATGGTGGGCTTAATCACCACCCCCATCCCAAGGGCCGCGCCTCCCAGGGATACCAGACCCACACCGATCAGCACGCCGATGATGCCTCCGCAGGCCGACAATATGGCCGACTCTGTCAAAAACTGGATCAGCACGTCTCTGGTCCTGGCTCCCAGGGCCTTCCGGATACCGATCTCCCTTGTCCGCTCTGTCACGGACACCAGCATAATGTTCATGATTCCGATGCCGCCTACCAGCAGGGAGATGGCTGCAATGCCTCCCACTGCCATGGACATTCCGCCCATCATGGTATCTACGGACATCATTTCCTCCATGGCCGTGTATATCCGCATATCTTCCGGCTCCCTGCCGTGCATTTTCGCCCCGTAGGCCTTGAACTGGTCGAAGAATTCGTTCAGGTTCACGTCATCCTTGGCATACACATGCAGCTGGTAAAAATAGTCATTGGGCCAGGTCAAAATGGTGTAGGGGATCAGCGCGGAGCCGTTGCCCGACTCGCCGCCGCCCATCATCAGGGCCTGAAGGGCATTGATATCCTTCCTGTAGACGCCCACCACCGTGTATTCATCGGTGGACCCATAGATGGTGGTTCTGAAGCTCTTGCCCACCGCGTTCTCCACGCCGAACAGCTTCACGGCGCTCTTGGTATCCATCACCACATTTTTCTTCCGTCCCAGCACATCCCCCTCATTGAGGTAGCGGCCGTACACCACGTTGACCGGCTGAACATCCTGATAATTGTAATCGATGCCCTGGTAATCGAACTTTACCTTTGTCCGCTTATATTCAGCGTCCGCACTTGCGTACGAGTTGGCGTCTATGTATGCGATCTGATCTTCAAATGCCGATCTGGCCCGCTCCATCTCATCCAAGGTAAAATAATCGGTCTGCCGTGTGTCGTCCACCCAGTAGCCAATGGAAAGATAGGCCTGGGTAATTCCCACATCCTTGTACATGTCGGAGAACATGCTCCTCATGGTATCGCCGATGGAAACGATGGAGATAACGGAGCCGATGCCGATGATGATGCCCAGCATGGTCAGGGCTGAACGCATCTTATTGGCGCGGATGGCGGAAAATGCCATCTTCATATTTTCTAAGAGCATGGCGTCTCCTCCTCTCCCTCATTATGTGTATTCACAATATCACTGATCAGCTGACCGTCCCCAAACCGTATAATCCGGTCCGTAAAGGACGCTATATCCTCCTCATGGGTTACCACCACCACCGTGGCCCCCTCCCTGTGCAGCTCCCGAAACAGCTCCATGATCTCAATGGAGGAGGCTGTATCCAGATTGCCGGTGGGTTCGTCTGCCAGGATCAGAGGCGGCTCGTTGGCCAGCGCCCTGGCTATGGCCACCCTCTGGCGCTGTCCGCCCGACATCTCGTTGGGCATATGGCCCAGACGGTCTCCCAGGCCCACCCGCTCCAGCAGTTCTTTGGCGCGCTCCAGACGCTGGGCCTTGGGTCGTTTGGCGTAGGTCATGGGCAGCTCCACATTTTTCAGGGCAGAGGTCCGGGAGATCAGATTGAAGGACTGGAACACGAAACCGATCTTGCGGTTGCGGATGTCCGACAGCTGATCCGGCGTCATAGCCGCAGTGTCCTGCCCGTCCAGGTAGTAATGCCCCAGGGTTGGGCGGTCCAGACAGCCCAGGATGTTCATCAGCGTGGACTTGCCCGAACCGGAGTGACCCATGATTGCCACAAATTCACCGCGGTCTATGGTGAGGTTGATTTTTTTAAGCCCCAGCACCTTGATGGCGCCGGTGTCGTATATTTTTACAAGATTTTCCAAACGCAGCAGGGGTTCCCCCTCCGCCGACTCCTGGACCAACTGCGCTCTCCTGGGCAGGAAACGCAGCAGCCCTGACGCTTTGTTCAAAGTCTTCATATGGCCTCCTACTTCTGGGACATGACCATTACAGCCATGCCGTCCAGCAGCTGCGGGTTGGGATTGGTGACAATCTGCATGCCCTCCGTCAGCTCAGTGCCGTCCGCAGGAATCACCTCCACCATCACATCCCCGTCCACACCCATGGTTACGGGAATCCGGCGGATCTTCAATTCTTCAACTACTGCTATGTATGAGGTGTCTCCATCGTAAAACAGGGCTGAAGTGGGAACAACAAAGGCGTCCTCAGACTCTCTGATCAGGATCTCTGCTTTTGCTGTGATTCCCGCGATCAGCTTGGTATCCTGTCCGTCAATGCGGATGGTGGTTGGAATTACGCGCTCCGAGGAGCCGCCGCCTTTTTCCTCACCGGTGGGGGATATCTTGATGATCTCTCCGTCCACTGTCCCGCCGTCCAGAATATCGGCGCTGATCACTGCTTTCTGTCCCACTTTGATCTTGCCGATGGAATATTCACTTACTTTTATTTCCATTTCCAACTGGTCCAGCTTCTCGATGCTGAAGATGGGCTTATCGTCCTCCACCTTATCCGCAAACTGTCCCACCTTGGAATTGACGCGGACCACGGTTCCGTCGATTGTGCTCTTGATCTCCGCATTTTCCAGATTTTCTTTCTTCTTCTCCAGATCAAATGCGGCATTTTTAATGGCGATATCGTAGGAAGCATCGGCCTTGCCACGCCCATTTTCCACGGTGTATCCCTCCACCGCGCGCTTGGCATCATTCAGCGCGGACGCCGCCTGTTCCATCTCCACCTGGGAAATGTCTCCGGCCCCATAGAGGGCGCTGCTGCGGGCGTGGTCCGCCTGGGCCTTCTTTAAGTCCTGGACTGCCTTCTCATATCCCAGGGCCTCGGTCTTATCCTTCTCCTGTTTATTGATGACCGCCAGGTCGTAAGCGTTCTGCGCGATCTGCACTTCACGCTCCAGATCCGAACTGTCTATCACCGCCAGCACCTGCCCGTTGGTCACGTCATCGCCTTCCTTGACGTTCATGACCGTGATCTCCGCATGGATATTGGACACCACGTCCACACTGTCCGTGCCTGATACAGGCCCGCTGACTGTCAGTTTCTCCTGAATATGCTGCTTAGCCAGAGGCATCACAGCCACCATGGGAGCCATCTCTTTCTGGCCTCCTCCGCCGCATTTTGAAGCTGCCACTGCCACCACTGCCACTGCCGCCACAACCGCATACGGTAAGGGATGTTTTCCCGCTTCTTCTACCCAAGAATGTTCATTCAATTCTTTAGTTGCTTTTTGTTTCTCTGAAAGCTTAGTCTCATCAGCAGCAGTACTCTTTTTCTTCTTTTTTTTGCCGCCTTCTTCGCCGTCCTCCTCAGCGCTGGTCATGATCTCCTCCACCTGACGGTCGATCAGCTCCGACTCTGCCAGATCCATCATATCTTTTTCGCTTTCCATACAAACCTCCTGTTTTCTCCTATCATCTGTATTAATCGAATTAATACAGTTATATCATAACCATCCTGTAATTACAAGATTTATGAACAAACTGTGTTCACCTGTTCATTATTATAAGGGAGTTTGTTAAACATTTCATCTATAAAATATCTAACATTTCATAAAGGAATATTAAAGTTTTCTTAAGCCCCTTATTTTAAGGGGATTCCGTTTGTTTAAACAAGTTATTTGTGAATGCTTTTATAACTTTTTTTAGTGATATCCAAAATTGACTTTTGGGATACAATCGATTACTATAGATATATAAAATAAAGTGGTGATGAGAGATCATGCTAAAATATAAAATAAATGTCGGCGATGCATTAGAGAGAGCTGGAATAAATATGTATGTAGCCAAAACTACAGGAATATTAAGTCAGAATACATTGAGGAAAATACAAAATGAAGAGTTAAGGAAGGACAAGCAACTTTAACCACTACACAAATCGGAGGTATTAAGGATGTTAGATGAAAAAGATTTACAGGCAATTGCAGCACTGATTGAGTCCAGTGCGAAAAAAACTGAAAAACAGATTGAGTCCAGTGCGGAAAAAACTGAAAAACTGCTGTTGGATGAAATGGTAAGAACCCAGGGATATTTCGCAAAGGAAATAGAGATCTTAAAAAAGAACATGGAGGAGTTAAAACAGTATTATAAAATCGACAAACTGGAAAATAACAATACAGCTATTCTCCTTCAGATGATTCAAGATCTAAGAAAAGACTTCGAAGAATTTAAAAAGAAAACGGCATAAAAAAGTCCCATACCGGGACGGAAAAGAACAAGGGAGGGAGGGCTTTCCACCACCCCCATTCATACATGGTATATCAGAAGCGGGCTACCGGTGCAACCAGTAGCCCGCTATATTTTTCCTTTTATCCTTGCCTGCGAAGACTCCCCCCGCCGGTTTACTTTCGTGGCAGATTATGGTATTCTGGGTAGTAGTTAAGTACACATGAAAATGGAGGAATATCATGTTAAATTTATGCCCTGAATGCCACATGCCTGTCTCCGACAAGGCGGAGGATTGTCCCCACTGCGGTTATGTATTCCGCCCGCGAAGCGGGAGTCCTGCCGCGGCTAAAGCTCCGGGCAGAGTCTGTGACTACTGCAAGATGGAGAATCCGGGGGATGTTATGTTCTGCGTCAGCTGCGGAGCGCCCATAAAGGTGGCTGCTGCTGCGCCGTCCCAGGTGCAGCCAGGAGCTACAACCTCCGCCCAGCCCCTAAGCAGCGGCTATTCCCAGCAAAGCTCAGAGGTTAAGATCAAATACGAAAAGACGGAACGCACCTTCACCTCCCAGGGCGGAGTGCCGGCCGGTGTCAGCCAGCCCGCCGGAACAACTGCTCCGGTCCGGGCCGCCGTTCAGCCGCAGCCGCAGAGACCGCCTGTACAGATCACGCCCCGCACGGTCTTAAACTTTATTCTGCTGCTCCTTCAATGGGGGATCTGCCTGATCCTGACGCTGTTTGCCGTTGTGCTGGCTACCGTACCGTCCGCAAGCGCCATTGGGCTGGCCGGCGCGGCTGTATTTGCCTGCCCCCTGATCAAGAAGCTTCCTTTCAGGATTCATCCGGCACTGCGGGCTTTGGCGGTATTTGTATTGTTTTTGGTGGCGGTGTTTACAGGTTAATAACGAAAACGGTGAACCGCACGCTTTGCGAGCGCTTCACCGCGTGCAACAGAAAAACAGCAGCCGGATTGGTCATCTCACTTCCAATCCGGCTGCTGTTATTAAAATGGACTCTGACGGGGCATTCCAGCAGCTTACGCCACCGCTTCTATCGCTTTCTTAAGCCGATCCACCATCTCATCCACATCAGCCTTCTCAATCACCAGCGGCGGCACAAACCGTATCACATTGGCCCCGGCTCCGATCAGCACCAGCTTCTGTTTCAGCAGCGCCTCCTTGACAATATCACCCACAGGGACAGTGAATTCCAAACCCTGTATCATACCAAGCCCCCGGCGCTCCTTCACCACGTCATATGCATTTACCAGCTCATCCAGCTTCCCGGCCAGGTAGGCCCCCGTCTCCTGGACATGTGCCAGTATATTCCTTTTTTCGAACTGGTTCAGCACAGCCAGCGCCCCCGCGCCTACCAGCGGATTGCCGCCGTAGGTGGTGCCGTGGTCTCCCGGCACCATGGCGTGGGCCGCCTTGCCGCAGGCCAGGAATGCGCCCACAGGCAGTCCGTTGCCAAGGGCCTTTGCGGAAGTCATCACATCCGGCTTCACCCCATACCCCTGCCAGGCGAACATGTGGCCCGTGCGCCCCATCCCGCACTGGATCTCATCCAGGATCAGCAGCAGGTCGTGCTCATCGCACAGCGCCCTCACCCCTTCCAGGAACTCCTGGGTGGCTGGGTAAATGCCTCCTTCCCCCTGAACCGTCTCCATGATAACCGCGCATGTCTTGTGATTTACCAGGGCCTTCACGCTGTCCAGGTTGTTGAACTCCGCAAACCTGATCCCCGGAACCATGGGCTTAAACGGCTCCTGGTAATGGTCATTGCCAGTTACGGATAATGCTCCAATGCTGCGCCCGTGGAAAGAGTGTTTCATGGCGATGATCTCATGGTCATGGCCCTGATCCTTGTTGTAGGCATAGCGGCGGGCGATCTTCAGCGCTCCCTCGATGGCCTCTGTGCCGCTGTTGGTGAAGAATACCTTATCCATCTGTGAGACTTCCAGCAGCTTCTCCCCAGCGTCCACTGCCGGCTGGTTGTAAAACAGGTTGGAAATGTGGAGCAGCTTATCCACCTGCCCCTTCACCGCCTGGGTGAACTCCGGGTCCCCGTAGCCCAGGCCCATAACTGCGATTCCCGCGCCAAAGTCCAGGTACGCCGCGCCCTCGTCATCATAGAGGGTGACTCCATCTCCGTGGTCAAACACCACGGGGTAACGGTTGTATGTCTTGTAGAGGACGTGTTCCGCCCTGTCGATCAGTTTCTGGTCAGCCATGATTGCACCTCTCTTCCTCAGCAGAGTTATATATTACAGTTCCGATTCCCTTATCAGTGAATATCTCCAGCAGCAGGCAGTGTGGAATCCGCCCGTCCAGAATATGGACTCTGGATACCCCGTCCCGGATGGCGTTGATACAGTTCTGCAGCTTTGGCAGCATCCCGCCTCCCAAAGTGCCGCTGTCCACAAAGGCCCGGGCTTCGTCCACCATGATCTCAGACAGCAGGGAATTCTTATCGTTAAAATCCTTGTACACGCCCTCCACGTCTGTGAGAAACGCCAGCTTCTCCGCCTGCACCGCAGTGGCAATGGCGCAGGCTGCATCATCGGCATTGACGTTGTAAGTCTTAAAGTCCTCGTCAAATCCCGTGGGGCAGATGATGGGCAGGAAATCCTTCTCAAGCAGATTGAAAATGATCTGCGGGTCCACGTCTGTAACCTCCCCCACATAGCCGATATCCTCTCCGCCGGAATATTTCTTTTTACATTTTAACATCATTGCGTCCTTGCCGCTGATGCCCACAGCCTTGACGCCCAGCTCATTTACCATCTGCACCAGGCTCTTGTTCACCTTGTTTAGCACCATCTCTGCGATCTCCATGGTGGCCTCATCAGTGACCCGAAGCCCGTTTACAAAGTGGGGTTCCATGCCCACCTTTCCCACCCATCTGCTGATCTCCTTGCCGCCGCCGTGGACGATAATGGGCTTGAAGCCCACCAGCTTTAACAGGGTCACATCCTGGATCACCTGCTTCTTCAGGTTCTCATCCAGCATGGCGCTGCCGCCGTATTTTACTACCACAATCTTCCTGTTAAAACGCTGGATGTAGGGCAGGGCCTCGATGAGCACTGCCGCTTTATGCATGATTTCCGGTTCCAGATTCATAATCTCCTCCTTGATACGAGCGCTTAGCGACCGTATTGGGGCCGCTTACGTACGATTTCGTTATGAGCGGTAATCCGCGTTGATTTTCACATAGTCAAAGGTCAGGTCACAGCCCCAGGCCGTGGCCTCGGCCTCCCCCATCCTGATGTCCGCTACTGCCGTCACGTGGGGTTCAGACAGAATCCGTGTGGCAAGCTCCTCGCTGTAGTCCACGGCCACGCCGTCCGCTATGATCTGCATACTGCCCGCGGCGCTCTCAAAGTACAGATCCACCTGCTCCGGGTCAAACTGTGCCCCGGAGTACCCCATGGCGCAGAGAATCCGGCCCCAGTTGGCATCATGGCCGAAGATGGCGGCCTTGGTCAGGCTGGAGGTGATGACGGATTTGGCCAGTACCTTCGCCTGTTCTTTGGTTTCAGCACCCACAATCTTCACCTCAAACAGGGCGGTGCAGCCCTCCCCGTCCCCTGCCATCTTCTTGGCCAGGGTCTCATTGATTGTATTCAGGGCCTGGCAGAAAGTTGCGTAGTCCTCATTTTTCTCTGTGATCTCCGGATTGCCGGCCATGCCGTTGGCCAGCAGCAGCACCGTGTCATTGGTGGAGGTATCCCCATCCACGGAAATCATGTTGTAGGTGTCCTGCACATCCTGGCTGAGCGCCTCCTGGAGAAGCTCTTTGGAGATGGCCGCATCTGTGGTCACAAAGCTGAGCATGGTGCACATGTTGGGATGGATCATGCCGGAGCCCTTGCACATGCCGCCCATGGTGACGGTCTTTCCGCCTATGGTGAATTCCACAGCCGCCTCCTTGTTCTTAGTGTCCGTGGTCATAATGGCCTTGGAGGCGCTGGTGCCGCTGTCCGGGCCGCCCTGCAATGCGGGGGCCATGGCCTTGATTCCCGCTGTGATGCGGTCCATGGGAAGCTGCATCCCAATGACTCCCGTGGATGCCACCAGCACGCTGTCCACGGGTATATCCAGGGCCTGGCTGCAGGCCGCGGCAGTCTGGCTGCAATACTCCATCCCCTCCGCTCCGGTGCAGGCGTTGGCTATACCTGCGTTGATCACCACCGCTCTGGCGGAAGCGCCGCCTGTGACCTGGGCTTTATCCCATTTCACTGGAGCTGCCTTAACCAGGTTGGTGGTGAAGGTTCCCGCCGAGCGGCAGTCTGTGTCACTGTAAATCATGGCCATATCCTGGCGGTCCTTATATTTGATGCCGGCCGCAGTGGAGGCTGCCTTATATCCCTTTGCCGCGGTTACGCCTCCGGCGATTTTCTTAATCTCTCCCATGTGTGTCTCCTTACCTGACAAAATTTGTGATGTTTTCTTCATTTAATATGAACTCATAGCTGTTGATATCCATCCGCTCCGTCCAGCCGATGCCCTTCCAAAAGGCATTTCCCACGCAGTTGCTTTTAAAGGCAATCAGGCTGATCTTGCTTACCCCTTCTTTCTGCAGGGCTTCCATGGCGGCGCGCACCATCCGGTAGCCGATGCCGTGGTGGCGGTAGGCAGGTTCCACACAGACGTGATAGAAGCAGCCGGTCCGCCCATCGTGGCCGCACAGAATATTCCCCAGGATATGGCCGTTCTGCTCCGCCACCACGCTGGTGGTGGGATTCCTTCTGAGGAAACGTTCCACGCCCTCCCTGGAATCGTCCACCGTGCGGAGGCCAAAGCCCTTGATCTCCGACCACAGCCCATATACCTGGTCATAGTCCAGGATCGTCATCTCCCGGATTAAAATGTCCATTGTCCCTGCCATTTCCGCCTCAACCTCCAATTTGTCCTTACGGGAACATGGGCACCTGCTTCAGCCCTGTCTGCTCCGGCAGCCCGAACATCAGGTTCATGTTCTGTATCGCCTGGCCTGCCGCTCCCTTTACCATATTGTCAATGGCCCCCATCATCACTACACGGTGGGTTCTGGGGTCCACCTTATAATTCACGTCCGCAAAGTTGCTGCCCTCCACCCATCTGGTCTGGGGCACTGTCCCCGGTTCCAGCAGACGCACAAAGTATTCATTTTCATAACATGCTTCATAAGCAGCCCTCACCGCCTCCTCAGTAGCTCCTTCAGTGAGGGAGGCATAGGCCGTCACCAGGATTCCGCGGTTCATGGGGACCAGATGGGGAGTGAAGCTGACGGTCACCGGCGCTCCCGCAACGTAGGACAGCTGTTCCTCGATCTCAGGTGTGTGGCGGTGTATGCCCACGCCGTATGCCTTGATATTCTCGTTGACCTCACAGTACAAACTGTCCACCTTGGCTCCCCTGCCTGCGCCTGAGGTGCCGGACTTGGCGTCAATGATCAGTGTATTGGGATCAATCAGCCCTTCCTTCACCAGGGGGTATATAGATAAGAAGGAACAGGTGGGAAAACATCCCGGATTGGCGATGAGTCTGGCTGTTTTTACCTGCTCCCTGTTGATCTCCGGCAGGCCGTACACCGCTTCCCCGATGAACTGCGGGGAGGCATGGGCCAGCTTATACCATTCCTCGTACACGGACACGTCTTTTATACGGAAATCCGCGCTCAGGTCAATAATCTTCACCTTGGATAATATCTCTTCATCCACCAGAGAAGCGCACAGCCCCTGAGGGGTGGCGGTAAATATCACATCCACCTGGGAAGCCAGTTCTTTCATATTGTCATCCATGCAGGTATCGTCCACCAGCTGAAACATGTTGTGATAGACGGATGCATATTTTTTGCCAATGTAGCTTCTGGAGCCGTACCACTTGATCTCTGCATCTTCCCTCTGAAGCAGAAGCCGCGCCAGCTCTCCTCCGGCGTATCCGGTAGAACCGATTATACCAACTTTAATCATACTGTCTCCTCACCTTCACTCTTTCCTTAATACATATGCCGCTTACACCGGCGTCGTGCTCATAATTATACAACACGTTTGCATAATATGCAATATTTTTATAAATTTAATTTTTCCTATTGCATTTTATTTAATTATGGTGTATATTTATGAAAGTTCAATTTGCAAAATAAGCAAGACAAAATATAGGAATGATTTCAGGAGGATTTGATTATGAAAGAGAAAGTTGTTTTAGCATATTCCGGCGGTCTGGATACCACAGCCATCATCCCGTGGTTAAAAGAAAATTTCGGATACGAAGTAGTCTGCTGCTGCATCGACTGCGGCCAGGGCAGCGAGCTGGAAGGCCTGGAGGAGCGTGCGAAGCTCTCCGGCGCATCCAAGTTATATATTGAGGACGTTGTGGATGAACTCTGTGACAACTACATCATGCCCTGCGTCATGGCAAATGCCGTATATGAGAACAAATACCTCCTGGGCACCTCCATGGCCCGCCCCGCCATCGCCAAGCGCCTGGTGGATATTGCCCGCAAGGAAGGGGCTGTGGCGATCTGCCACGGCGCTACCGGCAAGGGCAACGACCAGATCCGTTTTGAGCTGGGAATCAAGGCTCTGGCACCTGATATAAAGATCATTGCCCCATGGCGTATGACCGATGTATGGACCATGCAGTCCCGTGATGACGAGATCCAGTTCTGCAAGCAGCACGGCATCGACCTGCCCTTCTCCGCCGACAGCAGCTACAGCCGCGACCGCAACTTATGGCACATCAGCCACGAGGGGCTGGAGCTGGAAGATCCCTCCCTAGAGCCAAACTACGACCATCTGCTGGTCATGAGCGTAAGCCCCGAGAAGGCCCCTGATGAGGGCGAGTATGTGACCATCACCTTTGATGAGGGCATACCCACCAGCATCAACGGCGAGGCCATGAAGGTCTCCGACGTGATCCGCAAGTTAAATGAACTGGGCGGCAAGCATGGAATCGGAATCGTGGACATTGTGGAGAACCGCGTGGTAGGCATGAAGTCCCACGGCGTGTACGAGACTCCCGGCGGCACCATCCTGATGGAAGCCCACATGCAGCTGGAAGAGCTGGTTCTGGACCGCGCCACCATGGACGTGAAAAAAGATATGGGCAACAAGCTGGCCCAGATTGTATACGAGGGCAAGTGGTTCACCCCGCTTCGCGAGGCAGTCGTGGCCTTCGTGGAATCCACCCAGAAGTATGTGACCGGAACAGTGAAGTTCAAGCTCTACAAAGGCAATATCATCAAGGCCGGAACCACCTCCCCCTACTCCATCTACAGCGAGTCCCTGGCC
>OKVW01000798.1_pt1 | contig 15988 bp, 17 predicted proteins | sample 1606991 | NCBI WGS metagenome assembly OKVW01 (sample SAMN03281021, study PRJEB24777) | human gut metagenome | isolation source: fecal sample PR177 from 1 month old male Malay infant, vaginal delivered...
ATTGTATCCTAAGTTTACAACAGCTTCCAAATAGGAAGTTGTTGTAATGCTAAATATCAATATGTCAGTACACTAGATGTATGTTTAATATAGAAAAAAGCATGATAAATTATTTAATATAAGCTTTTTATACTGGCAGCATTGGCAATAACCGGACTGATAACAGGCTGTACGAAAGAGGGAGAAGACCAGACGCCCTCAGGCAGGGAACATGAAAAGACGGTAACAGAGACTGCTGCTGTATCTCCCAATGAAAGGCCGGATACTGGCATTCGCCTTGGAACAGAAATTACGGAACTGGAGGCTGGCTTCTCCGCTGTAAGCTTTATAGGAGATTACTGGTTTGACGGTTTTCTAGAGCAGGGAGAGGGCACCATGTCCTGTTTCCTGTCAGCCTTTGTTATCGCAATCACCAACCCGGCCACGGTTTTATCCTTCATGGTGGTGTTCTCCATGTTCCGGATTGGAGGAACGGAATCCGTGGAGGAGAACATCCAGCTGGTGTTCGGGATTTTCTGTGGAACCTGTGTCTGGTGGTCCGCTGTCGCAGTGGTTATAAGCCTGTTCCGCAGCCGGATCACAGCCGATTTCCATTTTAAGTTGAACCGCATTTTGGGAGCGTTCATGATTCTATTTGGCATCGTGATAGGCATCAGAGGGTGCCTGCTCAGCTAAGGGCATATGCAGACGACACCCCGAAGTAAATGCGAGTATAGATGAGTCTATATCAAAAGTATTAATTTTTAGTTTATACCATAATAACATATAGGAGATTCCGAAGCAAAGGAAAGGCTGATAAACTATCAAAGAGGAGGCGAATTGAATGAAAGTATTGATGATTAATGGAAGTCCCCATGCTGCAGGAAATACATATCTGGCATTGCAGGAGATGGCCGGAATTTTTGAGATCCAGGGAATTGAAACAGAGATTCTCCACATTGGAAATAAACCGGTCCGCGGCTGTATTGCATGCAGGGGATGTTCTGAAAAAGGAGTATGTGTGTTTGATGATATTGTGAATGAGACGGCGGCTAAGTTTGAAGCCTGTGACGGCCTGGTGGTGGGCAGTCCGGTGTACTATGCGTCCGCAAACGCAACGTTGGTAGCATTTTTAACTCGCTTGTTTTTCAGCACCAGGTTTGATAAGACCATGAAAGTTGGCGCCAGTGTAGTGGTGGCCAGGCGCGGCGGGTTATCGTCCACTTTTGATGAGCTGAATAAATTTTTTACAATTTCCGGTATGCCCATTGCCTCCAGCCAGTATTGGAACAGTGTGCATGGAAGAGAGCCGGGCGAGGCGCTGCAGGATACGGAAGGGCTGCAGACCATGCGCACGCTGGCAAGAAATATGGCATTTCTGATGAAGAGTATTGCTCTTGGAAAAGAGCAGTTGGGTCTGCCGGAACAAGAGGCTTTTGCGCCGATGAACTTTATCCGCTGACCCATAGGAAGAAGGAGAGAAATCATGATGAGAAAGAATTTTGGTATGAAGACATGGATGTATCCGCTGCCGGTATTAATTGTTGCAGCTTATGATAAAAACGGCAAGGCAGACGCTATGAATGCGGCATGGGGCGGCATTTATGATACCAACCAGGTGGTGCTCTGCCTTAGCGCAGGGCACAGGACGACAAAAAATATTTTGGATAAAGGGGCATTCACAGTAAACTTTGCGGATGCTGCCCATGTAACTGCAGCCGACTATGTCGGTCTGGTTTCCGGTAATGATGAAGAAAGAAAACTGGAAAAGGCAGGGTTTCATACGGTTAAGAGCGAGGTGGTGGATGCCCCGGCCATTACAGAACTTCTCATGGCCCTTGAGTGCCGTCTGGTAAAACAGAATGAGGATGGAAATATCATCGGGGAGATTGTCAATGTCAGCGCAGATGAAAGCATTCTGGATCATGCCGGACTGATTGATGTAGAAAAACTGCAGCCGATTACATTTGACCCGGTTCATAATACCTACCGGAAGCTGGGGGAAAAAGTGGGCAGTGCGTTTCAGGAGGGAAATGCTTTAAAGTAGGAAAGTTCACGAATGATTGGAGCAGGGGATTAGGAAAAGACGGACACGCTGATATATGGAAAAAGTAACTGCAGGAATGGATCAGCCTGAAACATTTGCTCCAGAGTTTGCAGAATTAAATGATGAAGCGCTGATCAGGTATGTGCGGCATTTCATATGGCGAAAGAAATAAATATGGAATCAGACCCTATAAACCTGCCCCTTTTTTGTTTTCCAGGAAAGCTCTTGCTACTGCAAAGTGATAAAGTTTTTCTGCATTATATGGTGCTGTGGAATGTCTCCTGCACCTTGCTTAAAAAACGGTCTGCCGCTCCGGAAAAGACCTGGTACTTCTTCCATACAATATCCAGATGTGCCTCCATCTTCGGCCTTAATGGACGGAAGCAGAGGCGGCTGTGTTCCGATGTATTCACCAGCTTATCAAGGCATAAGGCATATCCCAGTCCTTCCTCCACCATGAGAGAGGCATTGTATACCAGATTATAGGTGGCCACGATATTCAGTTTCCCAAAGTCTTTTTTCAGCCAGCCTGAAAATTCATTGCTTACCGTGGTCTGACGGGAGGTGATCAGGGGAAGCTCCCTGATATCCTCAGGCAGAATAAATTCGCGGGCAGCTAAGGGACAGTCTTTGGGCATCAAAAGCCCCCAGGTGTCTGTGGCAGGAATACGGATATAATCATATTTTTTCATATCAGCAGGCTCTATGAGTACTCCAAAATCCAGAAGCCCCTTATCCAGCCGCTCTATCACATCATCTGCATTTCCGCTGTATAAATGGTAGCAGATATTAGGGCATGTCTTTTGTAAATCCGTGGCTGCCCTTGCAATCAGGCGCATGGCGTCAGTCTCCCCGCTGCCGATATAAATATCTCCGCTTACCACCTCATTCGGAGCCGTCAGCTCGGCTTCTGTCTTATCCACCAGGTCAAGAATTTCAGCCGCACGTTTGCGTAAAAGCATCCCTTCTTCTGTCAGGGTAATTCTGCGATTCCCACGGATTAACAGTTTCTTGCCTATTTCTTCCTCCAAATCCATTAACTGGCGTGACAGGGTGGGCTGGGTCATATGGAGAGACTCGGCGGCCCCTGATATGCTTTCCTCCCTGGTAACAGCCATAAAATATCTCAAAACCCGGATATCCATTTTTGTTTCCTCCCTTCTGATTGCATTTGCTCCACTTCACAACCGTGAGCAGTTCCTTTAGAACTTTTAAGTCTTGTTTCTTCTATTGTACATAAAAAATAGTATGCCTGTCAAGTATGGGACTACATTTGATATGAGTATTTGATATAAAAACTGTTTGGGCTTATAATAAGGCATAAAGAAGAGGAGGAAAAAATATGGACAACGAAAGCATAATGGGAACAATACCAATCCCGCGGTTAATCATAAAAACGTCCATTCCCCTGATAATATCATTGCTGGTCAACAATCTTTATAATCTGGTGGACAGCATCTTTGTGGCCCGTGTCAGCGAGGAGGCACTGACGGGAATTTCCCTTGCGGCGCCGCTGCAGATGATTATGATAGCCCTTGGGTGCGGACTGGCGGTAGGACTCAACGCGATGGTATCCAGATCCATGGGGGAGAAAAAGCGGGAAGAGGTAGAAAAGACGACCTCTGCAGCCATTGTCATGGCATTCGGGGCATATCTGATTAATGTAATGGTATGTCTGCTTGTTGTGAAATCATACTTTGCATGGCAGGCGGGAGGAAATGAGGCGATTGCCCGGTATGGAACCTCTTATATTCAAATCTGTATGCTCTTTTCCTTTGGGCAGATGATTCAGTGGGTATTTGACCGGTTATTAATTGCAACAGGAAAATCCACGCTGTTCCTTGCAACCCTTGGGACGGCTTCCGTCGTGAACGTGATTTTAGATCCTATCCTGATATTCGGATATTTTGGCTTTCCGGCCATGGGGACGGCAGGGGCCGCCATCGCAACAGTTACAGGTCAGCTGGCAGGCGGTCTTCTGGGCATTTATTTAAACATAAAGCGGAATCAGGAGATACCGATTCATTTCACCCTTCACATTCAAAAGAGACATGTGGTGAATATCTTAAAGGTCGGGATACCCACGGCAATCATGCAGGGAATCATGTCAGTCATGGGAATCTTTATCAACACCATCCTGTATCAGTTTTCTTCCACTGCGGTGGCGATCTATGGAATCCTGCTTAGGTGTCAGAATCTGGCCCAGATTGGGGTACAGGGCATGAACAACGGCTTGATCCCGATTATCGCTTATAACTACGGAGCAAAAAAGGAAAAGAGGGTTCATGAGACAATCCGGTATGCATTTATCTATGCGGTAATTATAATGACTGTCATACTCATTGCTCTCGAATTGATACCGGATCGGATTCTGATGCTGTTCGATGCGTCCGACCAGATGCAAAAGCTTGGCGTTCCGGCAGTAAGGATTATGTCAGTCAGCTTTTTTGTATCATCAATCGGTATTATATTTGCAGCAATATTCCAGGGGTTTGGAAACGGGAATTACAGTATGTACCTTGCCTTTATGCGTCAGGTGATTTTGTTAATTCCTATTTTGCTGATCGGGGCGTTCATGGGAAATATAACGATTATCTGGTACGGCTTTGTCATAGCAGAAGCGCTGTCAATCCCTTATGGTATATGGTTATACAGAAAAATTAAGAAGAGTACCATTACGCCTATGTCAGCCCCTCTGGCAGAAGCATTATGAGACGGACTGCTAAAAGACAGACAGGAACTGGAAAAAGCCGGAAATCCTGTAGACCGCTTATAAACTTGGAAAGAATGTCTGATAAATTTCAGACGCAGAGGAGTTGAACATATGAAAAACATTCTAATCCATGCAGGTATGATTTTGGCCCTTCTGCTTACCGCATGTGGAAACAACCCAAAAGCCGGGGCTCCTGACAAAACAGCAGCTTCCAGTGTTACTATCGGTGAAAAGGTCTATCGGGCCAGATTCTATGATAATGCGGCAGCAGAAGCACTCATGGAGCAAATGCCAATGGAACTTGACATGGAAGAACTGCATGGCAATGAGAAATATCACTATCTGCCCGATTCCCTTCCTACGGATACGGAAAGTATTGGGAGCATCCGGGCCGGAGACATCATGCTGTTTGGTTCTGACTGTCTGGTCCTGTTTTATGAGGACTTTCAGACAACCTTCAGCTATACACGGATTGGCCATCTGGAAGACCCTGCCGATCTTGCTGATACCCTTGGCAGCGGCAGCGTCAAGGTTTCCTTTGACAAGGCGGAGTAACAGGCACAAAATTTGTACTTACTATCATTGACAGTAATAACCGCGCAGAAGCGCACCCACGCGGAGCATGAAACTTGAGATGCCCGCCAGGATGTTAATTTTTAGCCGGGACAAAACAGAGAGGTTCCCGGTGCCATTTTAGAAAGGAATAGAAGAATGAAAGTAATCACACAGGAGTTTTTAACAGGAGAGCGGGCATTATTCCAGGGAAAAGATTTAGAAATTCACGATACGATTTTTGCCGATGGGGAGTCCCCCTTAAAGGAGAGCAGGAACATTGAACTGTATGGCAGCATGTTCAAATGGAAATACCCGCTGTGGTACAGCCGCGATATTAAGATGGAGGACTGTGTGCTGTTTGAGATGGGGCGTGCCGGAATCTGGTATACGGAAAACCTCTCCATGAAGAACTGTACCATCGAAGCGCCGAAAACCTTCCGCAGGGCAGCGAATCTTACCCTTGACCATGTAACCATGCCAAACGCCGGAGAGACGCTGTGGAACTGTGACCGCGTGACCATGAACCAGGTGACGGCCAGAGGCGACTATTTTGCTATGAACAGCAGCAATCTGGTGATTGACGGGTTTGAGCTGGTAGGAAATTACTCCTTTGACGGGGTGAAGAACATGGAAATCCACAATGCCAGACTGCTTTCCAAGGACGCGTTTTGGAACAGCGAGAATGTAACCGTCTATGATTCCTTTATTTCCGGAGAGTACTTAGGCTGGAACGCTAAGCACTTAACGCTCATCAACTGCACCATCGAGAGCAATCAGGGAATGTGCTATATTGATAACCTGGTGATGAAAAACTGCCGCCTGATCCATACAACGCTGGCCTTTGAATACTCCACCGTGGATGCAGAGGTGAATAGTGCCATAGACAGCGTTTTAAACCCTGGCGGGGGAAGGATTGTAGCAAAAGAAATCAAAGAGCTGATTCTGGAGAGTGATAAGGTCGATGCAGCCAAAACCGTAATTCAGACACAGGAATCCGGTAAGGCCCTTGAACTGACGCCGGAACAGCCGCTTAAAGAGGCGGTGTAACATGGTATATGATTTTGACAAATTGACGGACCGCCGGTCCAGTTATTCTATGAAATGGGAAGTTTCAGAACAGGAACTGCCCATGTGGGTGGCGGATATGGATTTTGAGACCGCCCCGGAAATCACGGAGGCGCTTAAAAGGCGGGCGGAACACGGCATCTTTGGCTATACCGTGGTGCCTGATGTGTGGAGAGAAGCCATCACCGGCTGGTGGGAACGGCGCCATGGTTTTGTGATGGAAAAAGAGTGGCTGGTATTTACCACCGGTGTGGTTCCCGCCATCTCAAGCGCAGTCAGAAAGCTGACTGCGGTTGGAGAGAATGTGCTGGTACAGACACCTGTTTACAACATTTTTTTCAACTCTATCAGGAACAATGGCCGCAATGTTTTGGAAAACAGGCTTTTATATAAGGCGGGAACCTATCAGATTGACTGGGAGGACTTGGAGAGAAAGCTGTCAGAACCGCAGACAACACTTATGATTCTCTGCAATCCCCACAATCCCATCGGTTCTATCTGGACCAGGGAGGAACTGGGAAGGATAGGGGAACTCTGCGCGGCAAATCATGTGAGGGTAATATCCGATGAAATCCACTGTGACTTAACGGACCCGGGATACGAATACATTCCGTTTGCCTCCGTATCAGAAGTATGTGCACAGAACAGTGTTACCTGTATTGCTCCCACTAAAGCCTTTAATCTGGCCGGCCTGCAAACAGCCGCCGTTATGGTGCCGGGTGAAGAACTGCGCCACAAGATGGAGCGGGCGCTGAACACGGATGAGGTGGCGGAACCGAATGCCTTTGCCATTGAGGCGGCGATTGCGGCGTTTACCAAGGGGGACGGCTGGCTGGATGCCTTAAGGGGGTATCTGGCTGATAATAAAGAAACAGTACGAAATTTTTTGAAAACTGAGGCTCCGGACGTATCCGTGGTACCGTCCCACGCGACCTATCTTCTCTGGCTGGACTGCCGCAAAATTATTGGCGACGTGTCAGAACTGTGCCGTTACTTAAGGAGCGAGACCGGGCTTTACTTATCATCAGGCATGGCATATGGCGGGAATGGAAGAGAGTTCCTGCGCATGAATACTGCCTGTCCGGAGGAACGTCTTATGGATGGCCTGAAGCGCCTGAAAAAAGGGGTTAAGTCCTATGAGGACTATGTGGCAGAAAGCTGCTGACGCCATAAAAACCGTCAAACCCAATATGCAAATTATCGTGCTCCATATTTTTAACTGCCTCAGCAAATCTTTCTACATCATCCGGTGCCTCAAGACTGTACAGCAAACCGTAAGGAATGCTGTACTCCCAGTTTACGGGAATAGTTACAAGCCCTGGATGAACTTCCTGCCAGCATTCAATCGTGAGCAGGACATTCCCGGTTTCCGCGCATCGGTTAAATACAGATAAATCATAAAAACGGGGAGTGTCCTCTATAGAAATCTGAGGATGATGTTTTTCCAGATCATTGCGAAGAAAATCATTGACTCCGGAATCCCCCCGTTCTACCATCATCAGGGTTTCCCCATATAAATCCTCAATATTAAGGATTTTTCTGTCTGCCAGACGGTGCTCCCTTGATACAGCGATCATTTTTCTGTATCTTCCGAGAGCAAGAAACCGGCATCTGGAAAGCCATGCCTTGGAATCACATACACCGATCAAAAAATCAAATTTTTTACCTAACTGTTCGATCTCAGCGAGAATTCCCTCGTGATTATCCTCAAATGTTACAAGATGCAGTTTATAGTCAGGAAAATCTTTATTTACGCGATACCACAAATCCATAAAGGGTTTCGCAGGATTTAACGGTGATGTGCCGATGCAGAAGACAGCATCATTTGCATGGCTGGCGGCTCTGGCACCTGCAATTGATTTCTTTGAATAATCAATCATAAATTTTGCGTCCTGATAAATGGCGGCTCCCGCAGCCGTCAGCCGTACCCCGGCAGGAGCGCGTTCCAATAATTTCATATCCAGATGGCTTTCCAGGGTATTCATCTGTTTCATGACGGCGGTGGGAGAAATATACAGGCGCTCGGCGGCTTTTGTGAAGCTGCCGCAGTCGGCAACCGTTATAAACGTATCCAGCATATGGTTATACATAAGATTTCCTCCTGTTTTCATTTGAGTCCTCTGTAAATCGGATTCTCTGTATAGGCGTGCTGTACACAGAATTGCATAAACTTTAAGTTAATACAATGATAACATATAGGAGATTCAAAAGCAAGATAACAGGAGTTATAATAATGTAAGAAGAGAAAGGAAGGAGGCAAAGTCAAATGGCAGAATTAATTGCATTTTTTTCAAGAGGTGACGAAAATTATGTAAATGGTGAGATAAAAATGCTTGATATTGGAAACACAGAGGTGGCGGCAGGTATCATTCAAAAGTTTACGGGTGCGGATCTATTTAAGATAGAGCAACAGCAGGCATACTCAAAGGATTACAATCAATGTATTGCGCAGGCTCAGGCAGATCAAAAGCGGAATGCCCGTCCGGAGCTTACCGGTTATCCGGAAAGCCTGGAACCGTATGATGTTATTTATCTTGGTTATCCCAATTACTGGGGAACAATGCCGATGGCAGTGTTCACATTTCTGGAGCGTTATGATTTTGCAGGAAAAACAATCAGGCCATTCTGTACTCATGAGGGAAGCGGACTGGGAGGCAGTGTGGCGGATATCAGAAAATTGTGCCCTGGAGCCGATGTAGAAAATGCGTTGGCAATTCGCGGCGGAAGTGCGTGCAGATCAGAAGGGGATATTAAAAACTGGCTCAAAATAAGGAGGAGATAAGGATGACATTAGAGGAACGGAAATGAGTGGCGTGAGCCTGTTTCTGATGAAGAGTATGAGAAACTGAGAGGAGTGTAAAAATGGAGAAAGTGACCGCAGGAAAAGAACAGCTGGGAGATTTTGCTCCGAAGTTTGCAGAATTAAATGATGAAGTACTGTTTGGCCAGGTGTGGGCGAGAGAGGATAAACTGTCTGCGAGGGATCGCTGTATTGTCACGGTAACGGCATTGATGGCGGGAGGAATTCTGGACAGCTCCTTAAAATTTCATCTCATCAATGCAAAAAAACACGGCGTTACGAAGGAAGAAATTGCAGAGATACTCACCCATGCGGCTTTTTACGCAGGCTGGCCGAAAGCATGGGCCGCGTTTAATATGGCGAAAGAGGTGTGGCAGTAATTCATAAAAAAATTATACTAAAAATCATATTAATAATAGAAAGGGCGATCTAAATATGGAATATACAAAGTTGGGAAATTCCGACCTTTTAGTATCACGTCTGTGCGCAGGCTGTATGAGCTTTGGCGACCCCGCCAGCAAAATGCATGCATGGACACTGGATCCACAGGAGAGTGAAGCGATTATCAAACACGCTCTGGACCTGGGAATTAACTTTTTTGACACCGCAAACTGCTACTCCGCGGGAACGAGTGAGGAGTATCTCGGGAGGGCAATTAAGAACAATATAGCGAGGGATAAAGTCGTTCTCGCCACAAAAGTTTATTTTAACGACGGGAAGCTTTCGAAAGAGGCGGTTCCAAGAGAGGTGGAAGGATCACTGAAACGTCTGGGCACAGACTACATTGACCTTCTGATCATTCACCGCTTCGATTACGATACGCCAATCGAGGAGACCATGGAGGCGTTACATAAGGTTGTGCAGTCCGGCAGGGTCCGGGCCATCGGAGCCTCCGCCATGTACGGATATCAGTTTATGGAAATGCAGTACGCCGCAGAAAAGAACGGCTGGACAAAATTTGTTTCCATGCAGAATCATTATAATCTGATCTACCGTGAGGACGAGCGGGAACTGATTCCGGTCTGTGATAAGCAGAATGTGGCGAGAACGCCTTACAGTCCGCTGGCCGCCGGAAGGCTGTCACGCCCCACCTGGTCCGCGGACACGCTGAGAAGCAGGACCGATGTGACGGCAAAAGGGAAATATGACAAAACCCAGGAAAGCGATATGGTGATTGCAAAGCGGGTATCAGAGCTTGCAGAGAAAAAAGGGACGACGATGACCCGGATTGCCCTGGCCTGGCAGTTTGCAAAAGGCGTCGCGGCCCCGATTATCGGTGCGACAAAGGCCCTGTATTTAGATGACGCTGCGGGAAGCTTTGGTGTGAAGCTGGAACAGGCGGAAATGGATTATCTGGAAGAAGCGTATGTACCGCATAATATTGTAGGCGCGCTGTAGTATGGCAGTGCGCAGCTGCTTAACTCGCGTGCAGCAGAAGTGGAGAGTGACAGAATGAAAAAGGTATTGATTATCTCGGCGAGTCCGAGAAAAAAGGGAAATTCAGATATACTCTGCGACCGGTTTGCACAGGGAGCAGAAGAGAGCGGACACGAGACAGAGAAGATATTTCTTGCCTCGAAGAATATCGGCTATTGCAGCGGATGCGGTATATGCAACGATACCCACAGCTGTGTACAGAAGGACGATATGGCAGACATTCTTGAAAAAATGGTTAAGGCAGATGTCATTGTTCTGGCAACACCTGTTTACTTTTATTCCATGGACGGTCAGATGAAAACCTTGATCGACAGGACCGTACCGAGATATACAGAGATCCGGAATAAGGAATTTTATTTTATCATGACTGCGGCGGATACGGAGAAATCAAGCTTAGAGCGCACACTGGAAACATTTCGGGGATTTACGGAGGACTGCCTGGAGGGAACAACGGAAGCAGGCATCATTTACGGCACCGGTGCGTGGCAGGCTGGAGAGATAAAGACGACGGCCGCCTATGAGGAAGCTTATGAAATGGGCAGAAATGTGTAGGGAATGCAATAGAGGGAATGTGATATAGGAAATGCGATAGAGGGAATGCGATATAGGAAATGTGGATCCGGGAAATGCGGATCCGGGAAACGCAGATAAATAAAGGAGAATAGAATGGAATACGTTAAATTAAGCAATGGTGTATCAATGCCGATTCTAGGATATGGCGTTTATCAGGTGACAAAGGAAGAGTGTGAAAGATGTGTGCTTGACGCACTGAAGGCGGGATACCGTTCAATTGACACGGCGCAGGCATATTTTAATGAAGAAGAGGTTGGAGCCGCTATCGAAAAATCGGGGATTCCAAGAGAAGAGATTTTCCTGACCTCAAAGGTGTGGATAGAGCATTATGGCTATGAGGAGTGCAGAAAATCAGTAGAAGAATCGCTGAAGAAGCTGCGGACTGGTTATATTGATCTGATGCTGCTGCATCAGCCATTTGCCGATTATTATGGTGCCTGGAGGGCACTGGAAGAACTGTATGAGGAGGGAAAGCTGCGAGCTGTCGGAATCTCCAATTTTTATCCTGACCGTTTGGTGGACCTTGCATCCTTCGCCCGTATCCGCCCGATGGTCAATCAGGTGGAAACGCACCCTTATAACCAGCAGATTCTCGCAAAGGAGTATATGGATAAATACGGTGCGCAGATAGAGGCATGGGCTCCCTTCGGGGAAGGCAGAGGCGGTCTCTTTGAGGATGCTGTGCTCACGGAAACAGGTGCAAAATACGGGAAGACAGCTGCGCAGATCATGCTCCGGTGGCATATCCAGCGAGGCGTGGTTGTAATTCCAAAATCCGTTCATTATGAACGGATGGAGGAGAATTTCAATGTGTTTGATTTTACGCTGAGCACAGAAGATATGGAGAGAATAACAGCTCTTGACAAAAAAGAAAACGCTTTTTTCTCTCATCAGGACCCGGCTACTGTAGAGTGGTTTGTTCAGATGGTGGAAGAGAGGAAGAAGAACCGGTAGACAACCGGTAGACAACCGGATTAAAACCGGTTGTCTATTTTTCGGCTCTGAGTCCCGGTTCTCATTTAGGGCTCATCAGTCCTGTTTCTTATCATCTTTCAGAATCGTTTGTTCAAACTCATCTGCAGGCATCGGTTTCGCAAAGTAATACCCCTGTCCGATATCGCAGCAGATGGATTTTAAAAATTCCAGCTGGGCCTCATTTTCAATACCTTCCGCAACCGTGATGATGGAGAGTGCCTTGGCGAGATGAATTATGCTCTCGATCACAACCTTTCCGCGATCTGAGGTAGACTGCTCGGATAGAAAATCCTTATCCAGCTTTAACTCCGTAATATCTAAGTCTTTTAACGTATTGAGAGAGGAGTATCCGCTTCCAAAGTCATCCATTGATATGGAAAATCCAATTTTATGGAGCTTATTGATTACCATCTTAACCTGAGCCAAATTACTCATTGCCACACTTTCGGTTACTTCAAGAATAATCAGGGAGGGATCAATATGATACCGGTCAACTATTTCATGGAATTTGTCGAGGTATTCTTCATCGTAGAAAAATACTCTGGACTGGTTTACCGAGATTGGGCTGATCTTATAACCCTGCCGGATCCAATGGGAGACTCTCCGGCAGGCCTCCTCCAGCATATACATGTCGAGCTCTGTGATAAATCCATTTTCTTCGAACACTGGTATAAATTCATCCGGATAATGAATCATACCGTCTTTCGTATACCAGCGCACAAGGGCTTCAGCGCTGTGCAGCGATCCGTCGTTCAGATAGTACTTGGGCTGCAGATACATATGAAATTCTTTGTTTGCCAGCGCCGCATGCATCTGGCTCTCAATCTCCACCCTTTTGCGAGCCTTTTCATGAAGCTCCTTATTATAAAAAGCGATGGGGTTGGAGGTGTTGCCGTTGACGCTGTTTAATGCAAGCAGGGCTCCGTTGACAGCGGTGTCGGGAGAGGTGTTATTTTTATACTGTAGATTATCCGCCCGGATTATATTAATTCCAAAATTACAGTTAATGCGGTAATCCTGGTTGGGGCTTACGGTATAGTTGTTTATTTCCTGACTGATTTTTTGTATTCGGGCAATGAGTTTCTCTTTGTTTTCGTAGTAAATCAGCATGCCAAAGTGATCGGCGCTGTCCCGGTAGAACCGCTCTCCATCCCTGACTGCATCCTGCAGAACCCTGGCAATATGCTGCAGAAGAAGGTTTCCTTTCGAAAAACCAAAAAATTCATTAACAAACTTAAATCCACTAATATTCATCAGTACCATGGCATAATCTGCCGGTTCTAAAAGCAAGGCAGGGAGATCCGTGATAAAACGGTTCCGGTTATCGGCGCCGGTCAGAATATCTTTATATGCAAATGCCTGCAGCGTGTGGTGTTCCTTCCTCAGCAGATTATAAATGTATAGAAACAGGATACCGAATAAAAAGAAAATGCAAATCATCACGCCCAAAAATACGGTAAACAGCGTGTGGAAATTATGGTTCAAAAATGATTGAGGCACCAGGCAGAATAGATTCCAGTCGTTGATACCGACGGGAATAAAGGTTACCCAGTAATCTTCCCCCATATAACGGAAGGAGGCGAAAGAGCCGCTGCCATTTCCCATACTGGCAAGTATGGATTCGCGGATGCTGTCTGCGATCTCCCCATCGTCGAAGAGATTCTTTAACTGCTTCTTAATGACCGCATGGCTGGACCGGATAATAAAATTACCTTCCTGGTCCACAATATGTACAAAGGCAGCACCGTCAAAAACTTCCTGGCTTATAATGGCGGAAAGGTTGGTAGTAAGACGAGTTGCTGTGATTGCGCCAATGATACCTCCGTCATGGGTGATGGGGACGCCGTAGCAGACGACGGAATTTCCTGAAAAACGGTCCTCCATGACCTCGGACACGACGCATTCACCGGTTAATGCCTTCTGAATAAATGCTTCTTCACTGACATCTTCGTTGAAATGCTTCACACCGTCAGTATCGATAAAATATCCAATCCGGTCGGGAGAGATGAATCCCATACGGATAAAGTCGTTGCGTCTGCTTTCTTCTTCCAGACGGGAGAGGGTAAAATTCAAATCAATGGTATCGTCATACCCTGCAAATACAGCCAGGGCGCTTAACGTCTGCAAATCTCCGTCGATCTGTGCCGTAATAATATTTTTATACTGTGAAACGATCTCTTCCATATACTTCTGCGCCTCTTTTTCCTGGGCGCCTTTGATGCTCGAATAGATAATGCCGCCTATAAGGAGCAGAACTGCGCTGATGGAGGAAACCAGAATAACAGAAACAATAATATGTTTTTTCACACCTCTGTCTTCCATCGTAATCCCCCTTCCGCAAACGATTGAATTTATAAATATTATACATGATTCAAACGGTTAATTCAATTGTTAACAGGGGGAGGAGTGAAAGAAACGATTAAGGTATTAACTGGTAAAAAATTAGCTTAAAACGTAAAAAAATCTGAAGATATAATTGACAAATAAAAAGCAAGGCCTTATGATTGTTCTTATTTAAATACAAAAAATGGAAATATTAACCTTTTTTAGTGATAAATCACAGAGAAGGAACGTGGTATTTGAGTATCCGTTTACAGCGGATATTTGAATGCCTTTTTTTGTATTTGGATAAACTAAAAGAAATAACGTTTACTAATCGGAGGACATCATGAGAAAAATAGAAAATAAAAAAAGGAAGATCGTTACAGAAGAAAGTATCAGCAGCTACTGCGTCTGGCTGGCCAGCTGCGAAAAAAGTGAAGGGACAGTACAAAAATATCTGTATTATCTGCAGCAGTTCAGGAACTATACGAGAGGAAGAAACGTGGACAGGGGAATTGTCCTGATGTGGAAGAAATATCTGAGAGGCCGATTCGCACCGGTCACTGTAAACGGAGCGCTGTCTGCGATTAACGGCTATTTCAGATTTTACCATTGGGAGGACTGTTCGGTCAGATTCTTAAAGCTCGGCAGCAGTCCGTTCTGTCAGGAGAGTCGGGAGTTGTCAAAGGAGGAGTATCAGAGACTTGTGGAAGCCGCGATGAGTAAGGGAAATGAAAGGCTTTCGCTGCTGCTTCAGACCATCTGCTCCAGCGGAATCCGTATCTCTGAACTTGCCTATGTGACCGTGGAAGCGGCGCGTAAAGGAAGGGCGGAGGTGGACTGCAAGGGAAGGGTGCGCACCGTTCTTCTGACGAGACAGCTCTGCACCATGCTGCTTGAGTACGCAATGCGCAGAGGAATTATGCAGGGAGCAATTTTTATCACCAGAACAGGAAATACACTGGACCGCAGCAATGTCTGGAGGGAAATGAAAGCCCTTGGTGCTGAGACCGGAGTCGAAAAAGACAAAATATTTCCTCATAATTTAAGACATCTTTTCGCAAAAACATACTATGAGGCCGAAAAAGATTTGGCAAAGCTGGCTGATATTCTGGGACACAGGGATGTGAATACGACACGGATTTATACGAAAGAAAGCGGAAGCCGCCACCGGATGCAGCTGGAAAAGCTGGGACTGTTGGTGACAACGTACAACCGAATATCTCTTTTGTTGTAAAAAGAGGAGAAAAACCAGTTCAAAATGGGTTACTTGCAGAAAATGCATGAAATGTTCTGGGAAAAATGCATGGTTTTTAAGCAGATCGAATTTATTTTTTTGTTCGGTCTGCTTTTTGTGTCGAAAAATAGAAAAAAAGGAAGAAATATATAGATTTAAAAAAATTTATGTAGTATAATCAAACTAAATTCATATCTGATTCAATTTATTTTTACAACAAAAGAGATATTCGGTTGTACGTTGTCACCAACAGTCCCAGCTTTTCCAGCTGCATCCGGTGGCGGC
>OKVW01000799.1_pt1 | contig 15983 bp, 13 predicted proteins | sample 1606991 | NCBI WGS metagenome assembly OKVW01 (sample SAMN03281021, study PRJEB24777) | human gut metagenome | isolation source: fecal sample PR177 from 1 month old male Malay infant, vaginal delivered...
CTTACATGGTGCGGCAGGTCGAGGCGCGCAGTGGTTACCAACTGAAGCTGGACGGGCCGCTGCGCTGGCACGTCTGGCCGCAGCTCAGCATTCTCTCTGGCCGCATGTCGTTAACGGCACCGGGCGCTGCCCAGCCGATCGTGTCTGCGGACAATATGCGTCTCGATGTGGCGCTCATCCCCCTCATTTCTCACCAGTTGCAGGTAAACCAGGTGATGCTCAAAGGGGCGGTTATCCAACTGACGCCGCAAACCGAAGCCGTCCGCAGTCAAAACGCGCCGGTCGCGCCGAAAGATAATACCTTGCCGGATGTGGCAGAAGATCGCGGCTGGTCGTTCGACATCGCCAGTCTTCGCGTAGCGGACAGCCTTCTGGTATTTCAGCATGAGGGCGACGAACAGGTCACCGTGCGGGATATTCGTCTGCAAATGGAACAGGATGCGCAGCATCGTGGCTCTTTCGAATTCTCCGGACGGGTTAACCGCGATCAGCGCGATCTCGCCCTGGCGTTCAACGGAACGGTTGACGCTTCCGACTACCCGCATAATTTAACCGCCAACATTTCGCAGCTAAGCTGGCAGTTACAGGGCGCGGATCTGCCAAAACAGGGGATTCAGGGGCAGGGGCAACTCCAGGCGCAGTGGCAGGAAGAGAAAAAAACGCTCACCTTTAGCCAGCTTAGCCTCACTGCGAATGACAGTTCTTTGAACGGCAACGTGCAGGTTACGCTGAGCGAAAAACCGGCATGGTTAATCAATTTACAATTCGCCCCGCTGAATCTGGACACGCTGTTACCGCCGCCTGAAAGTGCAAGCACCACGGCCGGTTCACAGGAGCAAAGTGCGAGTCAGCTACCGTTGGCGCGTCCGGTTATTTCTACCCGTGTTGATGAACCCGCCTATCAGGGGCTGAAAGCCTTTAGCGCGGACATCGCTCTGAAAGCGAATAATGTGGCCTGGCGTGGAATGAATTTTTCTGATGTGACGGCCCGCATGACAAATCAGTCCGGTGTACTGGAGATTGCCCAATTACAAGGGAAGCTCGACGGCGGCGCAATATCGCTGCCGGGTACGCTGGATGCCAGTGGGAAGACCCCAAACGTGGCGTTCCAGCCGCGTCTGGATGATGTCGAAATCGGTACGATCCTGAAGGCCTTCAACTATCCCATTGCGTTGACCGGGAAAATGACCCTGACAGGCGATTTTTCCGGTGCGGATATTGACGCCAAAGCCTTTCGCCATAGCTGGCAGGGCCAGGCGCATGTCGACATGCGTAATACGCGTATGGACGGCTTGAACTTCCAGCAGATGGTTCAGCAGGCTGTTGAACGCAGCGGCGGCGATGTCCAGGCGATGCAAAGTTTCGACAACGCCACGCGTCTGGACAGGTTCGTCACCGACCTGACGCTGGATCAGGGTAAGCTGACGCTTGATAACATGGAAGGGCAGTCCCCGGTGCTGGCACTGAGCGGAAAAGGAACGCTTGATCTGGTGGGGCAGACCTGTGATACCCAGTTTAACGTACGAGTGCTGGACGGCTGGAAGGGCGAAAGCAAGTTAATTGATTTCCTGAAAAATACGCCGGTTCCGCTTCGGGTCTATGGCAACTGGCAGGCGCTGAATTACAACCTGCAGGTCGATCAGTTGCTGCGTAAGCATGTCCAGGATGAAGCAAAACGTCGCCTGAACGACTGGGCTGAAAGAAATAAAGACTCTCGCGATGGCAAGGACGTGAAGAAGTTGCTCGATAAACTTTGAGACGGTGATATACCTGCCGGATAAGACGCGATAGCGTCTTATCCGGCATTCTTTCTTTATACTTCGTAATCCATCTCGTCGTCGTTATGCAAAGGGATAATTTGCACTTTTTGTACGCGATGGCTTTCTACCTGCAATGTTTTCAGCAGGAAATCCCCCACCTGAACTTCCTCACCCTGTTTCGGGATACGTTGTAGATATTCCATCAGCAGACCAGCAATGGTGTGATACTCCCGTTTTTCATCAAGCGGCAGCGGGACATACTGCACCAGATCCTCCAGCGGCATATGACCGTTTGCCGTCCAGGAGCCGTCCGCATTTTTCTGAATATCATGACGGGCGTCGATCTCCTCCGCCTCATTGGGCAAATTACCGGCGATGGTTTCGGTGACATCACTGAGTGTCACAATCCCTTCGACAGAGCCAAACTCATCGACCACAAAGGCAAAGTGCGTTCTCGCGTTGCGGAACTGCTCCAGCGCCGGCAGCAGCGGCAGCGTCTCCGGGAACACCAGCGGCTGGCGAATCAACACGCGCAGGTCAAGCGGTTCTCCGCGCAGCGACTGCTGTAGCAAATCAATGACGTGAACGACGCCCAGCAGATCTTCTTCATCGTGCCCACCGGTCACGACCAGACGCGTATGCTGGTTTTTCTCCAGCAGCGCGCGGATCTCCTCTTCCGGCGCGGTGAGATCGATATGCTCAATATCATGGCGCGAGGTCATAATACTGCTGACGGTGCGCTGGTTGAGGTTGAGCACGCGCTCAATCATTCGACGCTCTTGCGGGTTGAAGATCTGGCTGTCGTCGTGGTCAACCAACATAGAGGCCGTCTCCGCATCCAGCTCCGCGTCCTCTTTTTGCCCGCTCAACAGGCGCATTACCGCTTCAGTTGTGCGCTGACGCAGCGTGTGGTTAGCCGACAGGAAGCGGCGACGATTGAAGATAGCCAACTGGTTCAGCGCCTCGATCATCACCGAGAAGCCAATCGCGGCATACAGATACCCTTTCGGGATATGGAAGCCAAACCCTTCCGCCACCAGACTGAACCCGATCATTAACAGGAAGCTGAGGCAGAGGATCACAATCGTCGGGTGGCTGTTCACAAAGCGGGTGAGCGATTTGCTCGCCAGCAGCATCAGACTGATGGCAATAATTACCGCCGCCATCATCACCGCCAGGTGGTCAACCATACCGACAGCGGTGATCACCGAGTCGAGCGAGAATATGGCGTCCAGTACCACAATCTGCGCCACCACGCCCCAGAATTTGGCACCTTTACGCTGAGTGGGGTTGTCGCTGTCTTTCCCTTCGAGCCGTTCGTTTAGCTCCATGGTGGCTTTGAAGAGTAAGAAGAAACCACCAAACAGCATAATCAAATCGCGGGCGCTGAAGCTCAGGCTCTGCACGCTAAACAGCGGCTTCGTCAGGGTGACCAGCCACGAGATAGACGCCAGCAGCAGCAGACGCATCAACATTGCCAGAATCAGCCCGGTTACGCGTGCGCGGTCGCGTTGCGCAGGGGGGAGTTTTTCGGCGAGGATGGCAATAAAGACCAGGTTATCAATGCCGAGGACCAGTTCGATCACCACCAGCGTGATGAGTCCGGCCCAGATTGACGGATCGGCAATCCATTCCATAGTAAACGTAATACCTTTCGTTATATGACAATTGTCACAATTCGATCATGGATAAAGCTGGCGTAAATTGCAATGGCGAGAAGAGATTTATCACGTATTAATCCCGGGTAATTGCACTGATAATGACCATAAAGTTACTACAGGGAATGATTTCATTCTGCGGAATATATTTAAGAAATATCGCAGGGTGGGACAAATAAATAGATATTGTCAACATCAAGCAATTCCGAAAATCAGGTGTTTATTTCGCTTAATATTAATCTTAAAAACAGCGAATAGCAGGTATGTTACCTTGCCTGCTATTACGTTAGCTGTAACAATTCTTCCAGCGTTAATGATAGGCGAGAAAATATTATCGCGTGGTATCTGAATTCATTAATGACCGACACTCATAATACTTTGCCTGTTTCTCTTTTATGTTAATAAGAGAAAGGGGAAGTTTATAAAATCTAATCTAATCAGTGTATTGGTAGCTAAAAAGCCAGGGGCGGTAGCGTGCCTGACGCCTGAGGATGAGTTTGCAATATTCTGTCAATAGCTTACGGATGAATTCAAATTTTTTAGGACTGATGCCAGTTAAATTTCTTTTCAATTAGCTGCAATGTAAATGTGTACGGTGAAGTTGCTATTTAAATTGCACAGGATAATTACTCTGCCAAAGTGATAAATAATCAATGATGAAATCCAAAATGAAATTGATGCCATTATTGGTGTCAGTGACCCTGATAAGCGGTTGCACAGTACTTCCGGGCAGCAATATGTCGACGATGGGTAAAGACGTGATTAAACAGCAGGACGCCGATTTTGATCTTGACCGGATGGTGAATGTGTATCCCCTTACACCACGACTGGTTGAGCAATTACGTCCCCGTCCGAACGTCGCCCAGCCGAATATGTCGCTGGATCAGGAACTCGCCAGCTACCAATACCGTGTGGGACCCGGCGATGTGCTCAACGTCACCGTCTGGGATCACCCTGAACTCACCACCCCTGCGGGGCAATACCGTAGCTCCAGCGATACCGGCAACTGGGTGCAGCCGGACGGCACCATGTTCTACCCCTACATTGGCAAGGTCAGCGTGGTTGGCAAAACGCTGGCAGAAATCCGCAGTGATATTACCGGGCGCTTAGCGAAGTACATCGCTGACCCGCAGGTGGACGTTAATATCGCCGCTTTCCGATCGCAAAAAGCCTATATCTCCGGGCAGGTGAATAAATCGGGCCAGCAGGCGATCACCAACGTTCCGCTGACCGTTCTCGATGCGATTAACGCCGCGGGCGGCCTGACGGAAATGGCGGACTGGCGCAACGTCGTGTTGACTCACAACGGCAAAGAACAACGCATTTCCCTACAGGCGCTGATGCAAAATGGCGATCTGAGCCAGAACCGTCTGCTCTATCCGGGCGACATTCTCTATGTGCCGCGTAATGACGATCTGAAAGTCTTTGTGATGGGTGAAGTGAAAAAACAGAGCACCCTCAAGATGGACTTCAGCGGCATGACGCTGACCGAAGCGCTTGGCAACGCCGAAGGTATCGACCTGACCACCTCCAACGCCAGCGGCATCTTTGTTATCCGTCCGCTGAAAGGCAAAGGTCCGGGGGGCAAAATTGCCAACATTTATCAGCTCGATATGTCCGATGCGACCTCGCTGGTCATGGCGACGGAATTCCGCCTGCAACCGTATGACGTGGTGTATGTCACCACCGCACCGGTTGCGCGCTGGAACCGTCTGATCAATCAGTTGCTGCCGACCATCAGCGGTGTCCGTTACATGACGGATACGGCCAGCGACATTCATAACTGGTAACCGTCATGTTTAACAAAATATTAGTGGTTTGCGTGGGGAACATTTGCCGTTCCCCAACGGCTGAGCGTCTGCTCAGACAGTATCACCCGCAACTGACCGTGGAATCCGCAGGTCTGGGGGCGCTGGTCGGAAAAGGCGCTGATGTGGCGGCGATGAGCGTCGCGGCGGACCATCAGCTCTCTCTGGAAGGGCACAGCGCGCGTCAGGTTACCGGACGCCTGTGTCGTGGCTATGACCTGATTCTGGCGATGGAAAAAAGGCACATTGCCTCGCTGCACGAACTGGCCCCGGAGATGCGCGGCAAAGTCATGCTGTTCGGTCACTGGGACAATGAGCGCGAAATTCCCGATCCGTATCGTAAAAGTCGCGAGGCGTTTGAAGCGGTGTACGCATTACTTGAACGGTCTGCTCGCCAGTGGGCGCAGGCATTGAACGCAGAGCAGGTAAAATAATGACAGAAAAAGTAAAACAGTCTGCCGCTCCGGTAACCGGCAACGATGAAATCGATATCGGCCGTCTGGTGGGAACCGTTATTGAGGCACGCTGGTGGGTGCTGGGCATTACCGCAGTCTTTGCACTTTGCGCGGTGATTTATACGTTCTTCGCGACCCCCATCTACAGTGCCGATGCGCTGGTGCAGATTGAGCAAAACTCCGGCAACTCGCTGGTGCAGGATATCGGCTCCGCGTTATCCAACAAACCGCCCGCCTCAGAAGCGGAAATTCAGTTGATTCAGTCCCGTCTGGTGTTAGGCAAAACGGTGGACGATCTCGACCTGGATATCTCGGTCAGCAAAAACACCTTTCCGCTGTTCGGTGCCGGCTGGGAGCGGCTGATGGGCCGTCAGAACGAATCGGTGAAAGTCACCACCTTTACGTTGCCAAAGGGCATGAACGAACAAACCTTCACGCTAAAGGTACTGAGCGATAAACGCTATGAACTGAACAGCGACGGCGGTTTTAGCGCGCGTGGGCAGGTGGGGCAGACGCTGAATAAAGACGGGATCACCATGGTGGTTAGCGCGATTCACGCACGTCCGGAGACCGAATTTACCGTCACCAAATTCTCCACGCTGGGGATGATCAACAACCTGCAGAACAACCTGACGGTGACGGAAAACGGGAAAGATACCGGCGTACTGAGCCTGAGCTTTACCGGTGAAGACCGCGATCAAATCCGTGACATTCTCAACAGCATCACCCGCAACTATCTGGAGCAGAACGTTGAGCGTAAATCGGAAGAGGCGGCGAAAAGCCTGGCCTTCCTCGCAAAGCAACTGCCAGAGGTGCGAAACCGCCTGGACGTGGCGGAGAACAAACTGAACGCGTTTCGCCAGGATAAAGACTCCGTTGATCTGCCGCTGGAAGCCAAAGCGGTGCTGGACTCAATGGTAAACATCGACGCGCAGCTTAATGAGTTGACCTTTAAAGAAGCGGAAATCTCGAAACTCTTCACCAAAGCGCACCCGGCGTACCGCACGCTGCTGGAAAAGCGTCAGGCGCTGGAAGATGAAAAGGCCAAACTGAACGGACGCGTGACGGCAATGCCGAAAACGCAGCAGGAGATCGTGCGCCTGACGCGTGACGTTGAATCCGGCCAGCAGGTTTACATGCAGTTGTTGAACAAACAGCAGGAGCTGAAGATCACCGAGGCCAGCACCGTGGGTGACGTCCGTATCGTCGACCCGGCTATTGCCCAGCCCGGCGTGCTGAAGCCGAAAAAAGCGCTGATTATTCTCGGCAGCATCATTCTCGGCCTGATGGTCTCCATCGTTGGCGTGCTGCTGCGTTCACTGCTCAACCGTGGGATCGAAAGCCCGCAGGTACTGGAAGAGAATGGCATCAGCGTCTACGCCAGCATTCCGTTGTCGGAATGGCAGAAGTCGCGGGATAGCGTCAAGACCATTAAAGGCGTTAAACGTTACAAGCAGAGCCAACTGCTGGCGGTGGGGAACCCGACCGATCTGGCGATTGAAGCGGTGCGCAGCCTGCGTACTAGTCTCCACTTCGCCATGATGCAGGCGCAAAACAACGTACTGATGCTTACCGGGGTCAGCCCGTCGATCGGTAAAACGTTTGTCTGCGCCAACCTGGCGGCGGTCATCAGCCAGACTAACAAACGTGTACTGCTGATCGACTGTGATATGCGCAAAGGCTACACCCATGAACTCCTCGGCACCAATAACGTCAACGGCCTTTCTGAGATTCTGAGCGGCAAAGGGGACATCGAAACCTGCGCGAAACCGACGTCGATTGCAAACTTTGATCTCGTCCCGCGCGGTCAGGTGCCGCCGAATCCCTCTGAACTGTTAATGAGCGAGCGTTTTGGCGAACTGATGCGTTGGGCGAGCAGCCACTACGATCTGGTACTGATCGATACGCCGCCGATTCTGGCGGTGACCGATGCCGCGATTGTCGGGCGTCATGCGGGAACCACGCTGATGGTTGCTCGCTATGCTGTCAACACCCTGAAAGAGGTGGAAACCAGCCTTGGCCGCTTTGAGCAAAACGGCATTCATGTGAAAGGGGTGATCCTCAACTCCATCTTCCGTCGTGCGACCGGTTACCAGGATTACGGGTACTACGAGTACGAATATAAGTCAGACACAAAATAATAAACCGTGAGTGGCCTGCTCATTGAGTAGGCCTGATAAGCAAAGCGTCATCAGGCATAGCTGCCGGATGACGGCGTAAACGCCTTATCCGGCCTACACGTTGGGCCACTGGCAAGACTTCCTGGGAAATGAAGATGAAAACAGACAAACCATTGATTTCCATTTATATGCCAACCTGGAACCGGCAGCAGCTCGCCATTCGGGCGATTAAATCGGTGCTGCGCCAGGATTACCCTCACTGGGAGATGATCATCGTCGATGATTGTTCCTCCTCTTATGAGCAGCTACAGCAGTTTGTGGAGGGGCTGAACGATCCACGCGTGCGCTACACGCACAATGCAATCAACGCTGGCGCTTGTGCGGTGCGTAACCAGGCGATTGTGCAGGCGAAAGGGCAGTACATCACCGGGATTGATGATGACGATGAGTGGACGCCAAACCGCCTGAGCGTGTTTCTGGCCCATAAGCATCAACTGTTCACCCATGCGTTTTTGTACGCCAATGACTATGTCTGCGAAGGGGAAGTGTATTCACAGCCTGCCAGTCTGCCGCTGTATCCCAAATCGCCTTACTCGCGCCGTCTGTTCTATAAACGCAACATCATTGGTAATCAGGTGTTTACCTGGGCCTGGCGTTTCAAAGAGTGCCTGTTCGATACCGAACTGAAAGCCGCACAGGATTACGACATCTTCCTGCGGATGGTGGTGGAGTACGGTGAACCGTGGAAGGTGGAAGAGGCTACACAAATCCTGCACATCAATCATGGCGAAATGCAGATCACCTCGTCACCGAAAAAATTCTCCGGTTACTTCCACTTCTACCGCAAACACAAGGACAAATTCGATCGCGCGAGCAAGAAGTATCAGTTGTTCACGCTCTACCAGATCCGCAATAAACGCATGACCTGGCGCACTTTGCTGACGCTCTTTTCGTTACGCAACGGCAAACGTCTGGCGGACGGGCTGCGGGGACGTTAAGGATGCTGGAAGATATTCGCGCGAATAGCTGGAGCCTGCGTCCCTGCTGCATGGTGCTGGCCTATCGGGTGGCCCATTTTTGCTCGGTATGGCGTAAAAAAAACGTGCTCAATAATCTCTGGGCCGCGCCGGTGCTGGTGCTGTATCGCGTTATCACGGAATGCCTGTTTGGTTATGAAATTCAGGCGGCGGCGACCATTGGCCGACGCTTCACCATTCATCACGGTTATGCCGTGGTGATTAACAAAAACGTAGTGGCGGGTGACGATTTCACCATTCGTCACGGCGTCACGCTAGGGAATCGCGGAACGGACAGTCTGGCCTGCCCGGTCATTGGCAATGGCGTAGCGCTGGGCTGCAACGTGGTGGTTCTCGGTGATATCACCATCGGAAATAACGTCACCATTGGCGCGGGGAGCGTGGTTCTGGACAGCGTTCCGGACAACGCGCTGGTGGTGGGCGAGAAGGCCCGGGTTAAGGTAATCAAATGAACATTCTGCAATTTAATGTGCGACTGGCGGAAGGCGGCGCGGCTGGAGTGGCATTGGATCTGCATCAGCGCGCACTGCAAAAAGGGCTCTCTTCGCAATTCATTTACGGCTACGGCAAGGGAGGAAAGAAAAGCGTCAGCCATAGCCAGTATCCGCACGTTTACAAACAGACACCGCGCCTGATGTCGGTGGCGAACATCGCGCTGTTCCGCCTGTTTAACCGCGACCTGTTTGGCAACCTGAATAATCTGTACCGGACGGTTACGCGCACGCCTGGCCCGCTGGTGCTGCACTTTCATGTCCTGCACAGCTATTGGCTCAATCTGGCTGATGTGGTGGCGTTTTGTGAAAAAGTGAAAAATCACAAACCGGATGTGACGCTGGTATGGACGCTGCACGATCACTGGAGCGTCACCGGGCGCTGTGCGTTTACCGATGGCTGCGAGGGGTGGAAATCCGGCTGCCAGAAATGCCCGACGCTGGAGAATTACCCGCCAGTCAAAATCGACCGTGCGCATCAACTGGTGAGCGGTAAGCGGCAGTTATTTCGCCAGATGCTGGCGCTGGGCTGCCAGTTTATCTCGCCAAGTCAACATGTCGCCGATGCGTTCAACAGCCTTTACGGGCCAGGACGCTGTCACATTATTAATAACGGTATCGACATGGCGACCGAAGCGATTCTCTCGGCGTTGTCGCCTGTCAGTGAAACCCAGGGTAAACCGAAAATAGCGATTGTTGCGCACGATCTGCGTTACGACGGGAAAACCAACCAGCATCTGGTTCACGACATGATGGCGCTGGGCGACAGGATTGAGTTGCATACCTTCGGCAAGTTTTCGCCGTTTAACGGGGCCAATGTAGTGAATCACGGCTTCGAAACCGACAAAGCCAGGCTGATGAGCGCGCTCAATGAGATGGACGCGCTGGTGTTCAGTTCCCGCGTCGACAACTACCCGCTGATCTTATGCGAAGCGTTGTCGATCGGCGTGCCCGTCATTGCCACCCACAGCGAGGCGGCGCAGGAAGTGCTGCGCAAGTCAGGCGGAAAAACATTCGCGGCGCACGAGGTGCTGCAACTGGTGCAAATGCGCAAAGCCGGGATCGCACAGGCCGTTTTTGGCACGTCGCTCAGCGAATTTCACGCCCGCAGCCGTGCGGCATACAGTGGTCAACAGATGCTGGAGGAATATGTCTCGTTCTATCAGAATCTGTAGCTATCTGCTGCTGCCGCTTATTTATCTGCTGGTCAACGTTAAAATTGCCCAACTGGGCGAAAGCTTCCCCATTACCATTGTCACTTTTCTGCCGGTGCTGCTGTTGCTGTATGTCGAGCGCATCAGCATTAAAAAACTGATGATTGCCTTAGGAATTGGGGCGGGATTAACGGCATTTAACTGGCTGTTCGGCCAGTCGCTGGATGCCAGCAAGTACGTCACATCGACGATGCTGTTTGTCTATATCGTGATCATCATTGGTATGGTCTGGAGCATTCGCTTTAAAACCATTTCGCCGCATAACTACCGTAAAATTCTGCGTTTTTTCTATCTGGTGGTCGCGCTGGTCGTCATGCTGGCGGCGGTGGAAATGGCGCAAATTATCCTGACCGGCGGCAGTAGCCTGATGGAAGCAATTTCGAAGTATCTTATTTACAGTAACAGCTATGTTCTGAACTTTATTAAGTTTGGCGGAAAGCGAACCACCGCGCTCTATTTTGAACCGGCATTTTTTGCTCTGGCGTTAATCTCAATTTGGCTCAGTATCAAACAGTTTGGTATCAAAACGCCTAAAACCGATGCTATGATTCTGGCAGGAATAATATTATCAGGATCGTTTTCAGGGGTAATGACATTTATCTTGTTTTACCTGCTGGAATGGGCTTTTCAGTATCTGAATAAGGATGCGATAAAGAAAAAACTGCCTCTGGCGATAATCTCATTAGCCGTGTTTTTAGTGGGGGTGATATTTGCCTTTCCGTATATTTCTACGCGTCTGGGAGATTTGGGGACGGAAGGGTCGTCTTCTTATTATCGCATTGTCGGTCCGTTAGTGATGGTCGGTTATTCTTTGACCCATATTGATGGCGTAGTCAGATTCGGCTCACTTTATGAATATGTTGCATCATTCGGAATCTTTAACGGTGCAGATGTCGGGAAAACAATAGACAATGGTTTGTATCTGCTGATTATTTATTTTTCCTGGTTCGCTGTGTTAATGACACTGTGGTACATGGGGAAAGTTTTAAAAATGACGCTCAATGCGTTTGGCGATAATCGGAATTTCCGGGTGCAGCTCTATCTTTTTACACCGGTATCATTGTTTTTTACCGGTTCGATATTTAGCCCGGAATATGCCTTTTTAATCGTTTGTCCGTTTATTTTGCGCAAGGCGCTGAATATTACAAAAGTATGATGAGGTTAATCCTATGCTGCTCAGTATTATTACCGTCGCGTTTCGCAACCTGGACGGCATCGTCAAAACCCATGCGTCGCTGGTGCATCTGGCAAAAGCCAGCGATATCCAGTTTGAATGGATCGTCGTGGATGGCGGCTCTCATGACGGGACGCGGGAATTTCTGGAAAACCTTTGTGGCAACTACAACTTACGCTTTATCAGCGAGCCGGATAACGGTATCTATGATGCGATGAATAAAGGTATTGCTCTGGCCCAGGGTAAGTTCGCGCTGTTTCTGAATTCCGGCGATACGTTCCACCCGGATGTAGCCCACTTTGTGCGTCAACTCCAGACACAAAAAGATGACGTTATGATTACCGGCGATGCGTTGCTTGATTTTGGCGATGGTCATAAAACAAAACGTCGCGCGAAGCCGGGTTGGTATATTTATCACAGCCTGCCCGCCAGCCATCAGGCGATATTTTTCCCGGTAGCGGGTCTGAAAGTCTGGCGCTATGACCTGCAATATAAAGTTTCATCCGATTATGCGCTGGCCGCCAGATTATATAAAGAAGGTTATAACTTCAAAAAACTCGACGGTCTGGTCTCTGAATTTTCCATGGGCGGCGTGTCAACGACGAATAATCTGGAATTATGCGAAGACGCCAAAAAAGTGCAGCGTCAGATATTACGTATGCCAGGTTTTTTAGCTGAATTATCGAAGCGATTACGGTTGCGTACAACCGGTAAAACGAAAGCCTTATATAACAAAGCCTGAAATATAAGAGTTCATTATGCAGGATCTCAGTGGTTTCTCTGTGCCGAAAGGGTTCCGGGGCGGCAATGCAATTAAAGTGCAATTGTGGTGGGCGGTGCAGGCCACATTATTTGCCTGGTCGCCACAGGTGTTATATCGCTGGCGCGCTTTTTTGCTCCGTCTGTTCGGCGCAAAAATAGGAAAAAACGTAGTCATTCGTCCTTCCGTCAAAATTACTTATCCCTGGAAATTAACCATTGGGGATTATGCGTGGGTCGGCGATGACGTCAATTTATATACGCTGGGCGATATTACGATTGGCGCCCATGCGGTGGTTTCACAAAAGAGTTATTTGTGTACCGGTAGTCACGATCATACCAGTCCCCATTTCGATATTAACGCCAGCCCGATTGTGATTGGCGAGAAATGCTGGCTGGCAACGGATGTGTTTGTGGCGCCAGGCGTCACGATAGGCGATGGCACCGTGGTCGGTGCGCGTAGCAGTGTTTTTAAGTCGCTACCGGCAAACGCGATTTGCCGGGGCAATCCCGCAGTGGCAACGCGTGAACGCGTTACAACGTTACACCCTCATGGGATCAATTAAGAGGTAATACAATGTCAAAAGTCGCGCTCATCACCGGTGTAACCGGGCAAGACGGTTCTTACCTGGCGGAACTTCTGCTGGAAAAAGGGTATGAAGTTCATGGTATCAAGCGTCGTGCATCATCATTTAACACCGAGCGTGTCGATCACATCTATCAGGATCCGCACGCAAGCAACCCGAAATTCCATCTGCATTATGGTGATCTGACGGATTCCTCCAACCTGACCCGTATTTTGCAGGAAGTGCAGCCGGATGAAGTCTACAACCTGGGCGCGATGAGCCACGTCGCCGTTTCCTTCGAATCGCCGGAATACACCGCCGATGTCGATGCCATGGGGACACTGCGCCTGCTGGAAGCGATTCGCTTCCTCGGGCTGGAGAAGAAAACCCGCTTCTATCAGGCATCGACCTCTGAACTGTACGGTCTGGTGCAGGAAATCCCGCAGAAAGAGACCACGCCGTTTTACCCGCGCTCGCCATATGCTGTCGCTAAGCTGTACGCGTACTGGATAACCGTCAACTATCGCGAATCCTATGGCATCTATGCCTGTAACGGCATTCTGTTCAACCACGAGTCCCCGCGCCGAGGCGAAACCTTCGTCACCCGTAAAATCACCCGCGCGATCGCCAACATCGCACAGGGCCTGGAATCCTGCCTGTATCTCGGCAACATGGACTCTTTGCGTGACTGGGGCCATGCAAAAGATTACGTCAAAATGCAGTGGATGATGCTGCAACAGGAACAGCCGGAAGATTTCGTTATCGCCACCGGTGTGCAGTACTCCGTGCGCCAGTTTGTTGAAATGGCCGCCGCGCAACTAGGGATCAAACTGCGCTTTGAAGGTGAAGGTGTGGAAGAGAAAGGCATTGTGGTTTCTGTGACCGGTCATGATGCGCCGGGCGTGAAACCGGGTGACGTTATTGTCGCCGTTGACCCGCGTTATTTCCGTCCGGCGGAAGTGGAAACCCTGCTGGGTGACCCGAGCAAAGCGCATGAGAAGCTGGGCTGGAAACCAGAAATTACGTTGCAGGAGATGGTCTGTGAGATGGTGGCAAAAGATCTGGAAGCGGCGAAGAAACACTCCTTGCTGAAATCTCATGGCTACGAGGTCGCCATCGCGCTGGAGTCCTGAGAATGAGCAAACAACGAATTTTTATTGCCGGTCATCGCGGAATGGTGGGTTCCGCGATCCTCCGCCAGCTCGAACAGCGCGGTGATGTGGAACTGGTCGTGCGCACCCGCGATGAGCTGAACCTGCTGGACAGTAAAGCGGTACGGGATTTCTTTGCCACGGAACGCATCGACCAGGTTTATCTGGCGGCGGCGAAGGTGGGCGGCATTATCGCCAACAATACGTACCCGGCAGACTTCATCTTTGAAAACATGATGATGGAGAGCAATATCATTCACGCCGCGCATCTGCACGACGTGAATAAGCTGCTGTTCCTCGGCTCCTCCTGCATTTATCCGAAGCTGGCGAAACAGCCGATGGCGGAAAGCGAACTGTTACAGGGGTCGCTTGAGCCGACCAACGAACCGTACGCCATTGCCAAAATTGCCGGCATCAAACTGTGCGAGTCCTATAACCGCCAGTATGGTCGCGACTACCGCTCCGTGATGCCGACCAACCTGTACGGACCGCACGATAACTTTCACCCCAGCAACTCGCACGTGATCCCTGCGCTGCTGCGACGTTTTCACGAAGCCACCGTGCAGAATGCGCCGGATGTGGTGGTGTGGGGCAGTGGAACGCCGATGCGTGAATTCCTGCACGTCGACGACATGGCGGCGGCCAGCATTCATGTAATGGAAATGGACAGTGAAGTCTGGCGGGAAAACACCCAGCCTATGCTGTCACATATTAACGTCGGAACGGGCGTGGATTGCACCATTCGCGAACTGGCACAAACCCTCGCCCAGGTGGTGGGCTACAAAGGTCGCGTGGTGTTCGATGCCACAAAGCCGGATGGAGCGCCGCGCAAGCTGCTGGATGTGACGCGTTTGCACCAGTTGGGCTGGTATCACGAGATAACCCTGGAGGCGGGCCTTGCCAGCACTTACCAGTGGTTCCTTGAGAATCAGCATCGGTTCCGGGGGTAAGCATGTTTTTACGTCAGGAAGATTTCGCCACCGTCGTTCGCTCGACGCCGCTGATTTCCATTGATTTGTTGGTGGAAAACGCGCAGGAGGAATTTCTGCTCGGTAAACGGCTAAACCGCCCGGCGCAGGGCTACTGGTTTGTGCCTGGCGGTCGGGTGCAAAAAGATGAGGCGCTGCATGCGGCCTTCGAACGCCTGACCCAGGCCGAACTGGGTATCCGTTTACCGCTCTCTGCCGGGGAATTTTATGGTGTCTGGCAGCACTTCTATGACGACAACTTTTCCGGTGAGGATTTCTCTACCCACTACATCGTGCTTGGTTTTCGCCTGCGCGTGCAGGAAAGCGAACTGCAATTGCCTGACGCGCAGCACGATGCGTATCGCTGGCTGACGCCTGCGGCGCTGCTGGCGAGCGACAACGTTCACGACAACACGCGCGCGTATTTTTTGCCACAACAGCAGGCTAAGGTGCCGGGGCTATGAAGATCCTCGTTTATGGCATCAACTACTCGCCAGAGCTTACTGGTATCGGCAAATACACTGGCGAAATGGTGGAGTGGATGGCGCGCCAGGGACATGACGTGCGGGTTATCACCGCGCCGCCGTACTACCCGCAGTGGAAAGTGGGCGAGCGTTACTCCGCCTGGCGCTACCGTCGGGAAGAGGGGAACGCCACCGTCTGGCGCTGCCCGCTGTATGTGCCGAAGCAGCCATCCACCCTGAAGCGCTTACTGCATCTGGGCAGCTTTGCCCTGAGCAGCTTCTTCCCGCTGATGGCGCAGCGTCGCTGGAAGCCGGATCGCATTATCGGCGTGGTGCCGACGCTGTTTTGCACGCCGGG
>OKVW01000802.1_pt1 | contig 15973 bp, 14 predicted proteins | sample 1606991 | NCBI WGS metagenome assembly OKVW01 (sample SAMN03281021, study PRJEB24777) | human gut metagenome | isolation source: fecal sample PR177 from 1 month old male Malay infant, vaginal delivered...
TACAATCAAGAGAGAATACATTTCAGCAAGTTGTACGGAAAGAAAAATTAAAGCAATTCCTTCATGAAACAACCCTAGTTGATAACTGTAACAGTATCAAAAGCTACCCTTACATTCATCTATAATGCCTCTTGATATAACCTTGCCATCTCCTCACGTGTAAACACAACCGGATGTCCCGCAATTCCTGCTGAGGATACCTTATAACAATTTTCAACCAGCCACGGGATATCTTGCCGGCAAATACCAAATTCTGATAGTGTCTTCCTCAGACGCAGTCTCTGTAAGAGTTTTTCCAATTGTTCCACGCAATCTCCTGCGCCTTTTCCGCCAAGCTTAATGGAAATCTGACTATATTTTTCCGGTGCACCAGGTATACTTGCCTGCGCAATCACCGGAGTGAGTGCCGCTAATCCCTGACCATGAACAACATTCTTCTTCCCGCTGACCGGGTGCTCCATCCCATGTGGCAGAGTGACTCCCGCAGTATTGATAGCCATACCCCCTAATGTACTTGCCCAGGTAACCGCATCCCATGCGGCAGAATCTTTATCACCCTCATATACCCCAGGCAGATATCTTCCAATCAGCTCCATGGCATTCAGGCTCATCATATCTGTAAAAGGCTGGCTATATCTGGACAAAAAAGCTTCCATAGAATGACAAAGGGCATCAAACCCAACGGATGCCAATACCTGTTCGGGCATAGTTTCCATAAGTTCCGAATCTACAATGGCCGCTTTGGCTGACATGGCATTGCAGCGCAGTGATTTTTTGTCACCATTTTCCGGATTTGTAAGCACTGCAAAACCATTTGCCTCACTCCCGGTTCCACAGGTAGTTGGGATCTGTATCAAAGGCAGCGCTCTGTCACCAATCCTGCGGTTAAAGATATAATCATTGATATCTCCATCGTTCACACTTAAAAATGCAATGGCTTTGGCACAATCCATAATACTGCCACCGCCCAATCCCACAATTACCTGGCATCCCAGCTCGCGCGAAACCGCAGCACCTTCCAGTGCAACGGTCGTCGTTGGGTTTTGTGACACCTTATCAAATATCGTCACCTCCAGACCCGATTTTCTCAATATGCCGGTTACTTTTTCAAGAAGACCGGACTTCTTCGTGCTTTTTTGTCCCGTGACCAGCAGTACTTTATTCCCCCACATAGCCGTGATTGCGCCAGCCTCCTCTGTACGTCCTCTGCCAAACACCAGATTTACCGGGAGAAAATAGTTGAATCTCATGAACACTGCACCTCCTGTTCTGCCAGCGTTTCTACCGTCTCCCGAATAATCTTAAATGCTTTGTCACAGTCTTCTTTAGTTATAATCAGCGGTGGAACCATTCGGATAATACTGGATCCAATTGCTGTAATTAACAATTTCCGATGGAAACAGCCGTGTTTTACGTCTGTTCCATTCACAGCCCCGTCAAACTCTACGCCTACCAATAAACCCTGATGCCGGACCTCTCTAACATGAGGCAGTGTTTCCAGAAGACTGCAGAAATAGTCTCCCATTATTCCGGCATTTTCTGCACAGTCTCGTACCAGCAGTTCATTTATCTCTGCAAGTGCCGCTGCACAGCAAACAGGATGTCCTCCGAAGGTACTCCCATGTGATCCTTTGGTAAAATATTCAGCCACCTCTGCCGTTGCGCAAATTGCACCGATAGGCATTCCTCCTCCCAATGCCTTTGCCATGGACACCACATCCGGTCTGATTCCATAATTCATATAACTCATGACCGCTCCTGTCCTGCACCAGCCAGTCTGAACCTCATCCAGAAGAAGCAGCAGTCCCTTCTCATCACACAGCTGACGCAGTCCATGCATAAATTCCAGTGTAGCCGGGTGCACTCCGCCTTCTCCCAGAACCGGCTCCACCATGACTGCAATCGTATGATCGTTGACAGCCTCCCGGAAAGATTCCAGATTATTGTAGTCTGCATAGGAAAATCCGGGTGTCATATCTCCAAATCCTATCTGGCAGGCATTGTCAGGCTGCCCTGTTGCGCTCATTGCACCGAATGTTCTGCCATGAAAGGACATTCTTGCCGTCACAATATTATATTTATGGTGACCGTATCTTTCCACTCCATACTTTCTGGCTATCTTTATCATTGCTTCATTTGCTTCCGCACCTGAATTCTGGAAAAAGATTTTATCCATCCCAATTGTTGTGCATATTTTCTCTGCCAGCAAGGCCTGAGGGATTGTATAGGGATAATTGAACGTCTGCATAAGATCCCCGCATTGTTCTTGCACAGCCTTAACCACCTTCTCATTACAGTTTCCGGTACTATTAACGGCAATGCCCGCATAAAAATCCAGATATGCCGTGCCGTCAGCCCCGTACATATACATATCACGGGCTGTCTCTGCCACAAAATCATAACGCTCATAGGTTTCAATCATATATTTATGTACTTTATCCTTAATATCCTGCTCTGTATATCCTGTATCTTTTAATCTCATTTCTACCTCCACACAATGTCTGCCTTGCGGCAATTATTTACACGTTTTGTACTATTTCAAATTATACCTTTTATTTTCAAATATGACCTTAGAACCTTCACGCAATTATCCATTCCCACCTTCTCGCTGTTCAGAGTCATATCGTAATTAACCGGGTTAGTCCAATAATTTCCATGAGTATAATATTTATAATAGTCCGCCCGGTATTTGTCAGTATGTTCAATCGTGGCATTTGCCGTCTCTTTCGTCACTCCCATATGCCTGGTGGTTCGTTCCACGCAGAAATCCCGGGGTGCCTCAATGTAGACACTCACCACATTGGGTCTCCCTCTTAGAATCCAGTCCGCACACTTTCCCACAATCACACAGGATTCTGTTTCCGCCAGGTTCTCTATAATCTTCCTCTGATATGCAAACAGCGTATCGTCCGAGACAAATTTCTCATTTCTCGTTATATAATGACGGGATCTGGGAAGTCCCCTCAGAAAACCTGAAAAACCTCCGTTGGAACGAATCTTTTCATTTACTCCGGCAAACACATTTTCATCCAGTCCGCTCATCTGTGAAGCAAGCGTAAGTATCCGGTTCTCATAACAATGGATTCCAAGTTCCGCCGCCAGTTTAGAGGCAATTTCCTTTCCGCCGGTTCCAAATCCTCTGGCAAATGTAACTACATATTGTCCCATCTCATCCTCTCCTTTCATCAGCCTGCCATAAACCTGCTTAAAAACTCCCTGGTTCTGGGATTCTTCGGATTGGTAAACATCTGCTCCGGAGAATCGTCCTCAGCTATATATCCCTTATCCATAAAAATTGTCCGTGTGGATACATCTCGGGCAAAGCCCATCTCATGGGTCACAATGATCATTGTCAGCCCCGTCTGCGCCAGCTCTTTCATGACATTCAGCACATCACCCACCATCTCCGGATCCAGTGCACTGGTGGGCTCATCAAATAGCAGAACCTCCGGGTTCATGCACAGAGCCCTTGCTATTGCCACCCTCTGTTTCTGTCCACCGGATAACTGTGCAGGATATGCATGGATAAAGGGAGCCATGCCTACCTGTTTCAAGTGTATGATAGCCCGGTCAAAAGACTCCTGTCTGGACAAATGCAATACCTTCCTGGTACCCGCCATGCAATTTTGCAAAACGGTCATATTTTGAAACAGGTTAAAGGACTGGAATACCATGCCCACTTTGGAACGGTACTCATTTACTTCCTTTTGTATATCTCTCACTTCCCTTCCGTGGTACAGAACCTTCCCTGTTGTCGGATGTTCCAACCGGTTAATACACCGTAGAAGTGTTGATTTTCCTGACCCCGAGGATCCCACAATGCAGATTACCTCCCCTTTCCCCACAGAAAAATCAATCTTTCTAAGCACTTCATGATCTCCAAAGGACTTGCCCAATTCTTCTATACAGATTATTTTTTCATCACTCATTGCTGCCTCCTTCTGTCATACTGATTCTATGTACTTCATGTCATTGCTCTTCCATATACTCTGCCGCCAAAACATAATCCCTGTTTCCCGCCATTTTTTTCTCCAGCAGCAGAAACAACCGGTTAAAGATAAAACAAAGCACCAGGTAAATAACTGCGATCACCAGATAAGATTCGAAATATTTATAATATGTCCCCCCTGCTGTCTTAGCCATCATAAACAACTCCGACACACCGATTACATTCAGTACAGAAGTCATTTTAAAGTTCGTCAGAAACATATTTGCCATTTCTGGAATTATATTCTTAAACGCCTGTGGCAGAATTACCTGAAACATGGCCTTCATAGGCGACATTCCAAGCGCCAGCGCCCCTTCCCTCTGCCCGGCATCAATAGATTTAATGCCAGCGCGAACGGTTTCTGACATATATGCCCCTGTATTCAAAACAGTGACCAGAATACCTGCCGTAACAGATGCAATCTTCACATCTGCCTGGAGAAGCCCATAGTACAGGATCATGCCCTGCACGATCATTGGAGTTCCGCGGAACACCTCTACATAAATCCATGAAATCCCCTTCAAAATCCATACAAGGACCTTTTTAAAGATATGATCTTCCCTATTTAATTTCACATCTTCTATAATTCCAACCAGATATCCCAGCAGAAATCCTGCAATTGTCCCGGTAACTGCTACACAGAGCGTATTCAAAGTCCCCTCTGCAAACAAGCTGGAATATTTTTTTGCCAGGAAAATCATCCACTCCAGAGAATTTGCAGGATCTGCTGAAAGCAAGATTACAGAATTCATACCATATTCCTCCCATCTCTCATTTCCATTCTTTAGTTTGCCGCCGGCTGAAGTTTGACTGCCTCACCCATCATTTCATCCATTTTAGCTTTGTCATTCCATGAAAGCTTATCCATTGCCCCCTGAATACTGTCCTTCAACTCTGTGTCCCCTTTTCGAACCGCAATACATACATTTGTAGAGCCTGTGGGATCTTCAATTGTGTCTCCCTCGTCCAGATCCAACAGCACCAGATCCTTATTTGTCAGAGATGCTGACTGTGATGTTGGAAGGTCTATCACACAGGCATCTGCCGCACCATTTGACACAGCCATAAAGCACTCAGCAGTAGTTGCATAATTTGCTCCCAATTGTGCATCGGGAATCTGGTCCAGCAGATTGATCCAGGCTGTACCAAGCTGTGTAGTCACTGTGATATCCTTCCCCTCAAAATCGGACAGCTTCGTGATATCTTCCAGACCGCTGCCCTTCCTGACGGTGATACAGATATCTCTGAAATAGTAGGGTTCTGTAAAATCATAAGCCTGCTCCCGCTCTTTTGTCTTACCCATACCAGCTATAATGCAATCATATTCCTTAGAATCAAGTGCCATCCCAATGGAGTCCCACTCTACTTTATGTATCTCTAATTCCCAGCCCAACTCATCGGCAATTTTCTTTGCCATCATTACATCATAGCCATATGCATAATAACTGGTTCCGTATATGGATACCGCCTTATCTCCATTAGCCACCTCATCAGACTCCTGAGTCCAATTGAAAGGCGCATAAGCACATTCCATACCCACTCGCAATACTTTTTTTGAAGATTCTGTTGTATTCACGGGGCTGCTGCCTGATTCAGCGGAAGATGTCTCTCCATTGGGAGTACTGCCGCATCCTGCCATTAACCCTGCCGCCATCATCACCGCTATTACCATACACATTGTTTTTCTTTTCATAAATCTCCTCTCTTTCTCCTGAAAATCAGGCACACAGAAAAGGCGCTTACTTCCCTAAGAAGTAAACGCCCTTGTTCACGTGTTATTTATATTCTCAGCCTTACGATATCGCTGAAACCACATTGAGCTTCATCCTGACTCATCCGGCTTTGATTTAGTGCAAGTATAGACCTCGCGCTTTATATTGTCAATATTTTTTTATAAAATTCTTGATTTTTATTAAATTAACCAAATATATGTTAATTTCAATAAATTTTTTCTACATGTTCGTTTTATTGTGCATTATTTTGCTTTTGGTATTCTAAACTTGACAATTCCCCCTTCGCCTCTATCTTCACTATGAACGGCAAAGACCAAATTCATTATGCAGTTCTGCTCTCATATTAGCCAGCCTGTATTCCCTTGGCGAAACTCCCTCTTGCCGCTTAAAAAAAGCAGACAGGTAGTAAGCATCACAAAATTGATACTGCGCTGCCAATTCTTTAATAGTTTTATCAGTGGTTACCAGTTCCTGGCGGAGTCGGGCGGAAAGCAGTTTTTCCACATATGTTTTGATGCTGCAGCCGAAATCCTTTTGAAATGCCCTGCTGAGAGTGGAAGGATGCCAGCCGTGTCTATCAGCGATTTCGCTCATCCGCAATGCTGCTGAAAGATTTACATCAATATCATCTAAAATAGCCCTATGACGCATGATCTGACTATCTGGAGATGTCCAGTTCTCCGGTATCAGGAGTGAAAGAAGCTTTAACAAAAAAGCATCATACCAGAGCTTATCGCAGAAGGAATTGGGTTCCAAAACAGTAAATGCCGGGGTATCCCCAGCGGAAATTGGATTGCTGCTGCGGCTGATCACAGCCAGAATCTCATCCCGGGCAAGGGACACAGAAGCAATCCCATTCAAGGCACCAAAAATATCCAGTCCAGGCAGCAGTTCAGCGTGTAAATCGATATATATCTTTTCTATATAATGACTGCACCTGCAGGAAAACTGTGTGTTTGGCGGTATTAAATACGCATGTTCCGGCAGCAGACGGATCATATGGTCACCAATAAGAATTTCACCATCACCGTCCAAAACAAGATAAAGCGTATTATAGGGATAGATATTTACAGGATAGTTCCAGTCTTGGTTATTGCGGTAATATACGCAGTGGATAACTTTTGTAATGACATCCGGAAAAGTCAAAAAATCACATCCTTTCATTATAATATTATATTGCCTTTTTCCTGATGTCAATCTTATAATATTGGTATGTTAACATGAAAAATTATAAGTTCTACTTATTCAAGCACAAAAAATCAAAGGAGATGCCGCTATGTATGATACAAAACAGAAATGGTTTAAAGAAGCGAAATACGGAATGTTTATCCACTGGGGACTCTATTCCATCTTAGCAGGAGAATACAACGGAAAAGTGACAGATAATATTGCAGAATGGATAATGAACGATCTGGATATCCCTATTCCAGAATATGAAAAACTGGCAGCCCAATTCAACCCGGTAAAATTCAATGCCGATGAATATGTCCGCAAGGCACGGGACTGGGGGATGAAATACCTGACATTTACTGCAAAGCATCACGATGGATTCGCACTTTATCACTCACATTGCTCTTCCTATAATGTTGTAGATGCAACGCCTTTTGGACGTGATATCGTTGCGGAACTGGGAGAAGCCTGCCGCAAGTATGATGTGAAATTCTGCCTTTATTACTCTCAGGCACAGGACTGGCATCACCCTGACGGATATATACACAAGAAAGATAACAGCGGAAAGAACTTTCGCCGTTATTTGGATGAGAAATGCCTCCCTCAGATTAAAGAACTGCTTACCTGCTATGGTGATGTCCACATGCTCTGGCTGGATACTCCAATGGGCTGTACAAAAGAAGAAAGTCAGGAGATTTATGACCTGATTAAATCCATACAGCCTGACTGCATAGTCAGCGGCAGAATTGGCAACCAGATTGGTGATTATATGACAACAGGGGACAATGCAATCCCTTCACTTCCATTTCACGGAGATTGGGAGGTTCCAGCCACACTAAATGATACTTTTGCTTATAGTAAATATGATCATAATTGGAAAAATCCGGAGCAGATCATACACTTAATGCTTAGAATCAACAGCCGCGGCGGTAATTACCTGCTGAATATCGGTCCAAAAGCTGACGGAAGTATTCCCGAAGAAAGCTGCCGCATCCTTGATTGTATAGCGGAATATCTAAAATGCAGTGGAGACAGTGTTTATGCCACAAAGCCTGTTCCTCATTATGTCTATGAAATGGACAATGTGATCTTTACCGGCAAAGATTACCGTTTATACATTCACTTGAAAAAGCCTGTAAAGAAACTGTTGCTGAACAATATTGCCAATACCATTGAAAAAGCTTATCTGCTTCACAGCGGCAAACCGGTTACCGGCAGGTGTGTTAAAAGCTGTGAAGGGGACTCTTGCTGGATGTTTGATATCTCTGAAAATGAGTCTGATTTCCATCCGATCGATACTGTTATCTGTGTTGAAATGGGAGAAAAGGATCTGATACTTGAGTCACTGAAATAAAAAATTGGGGCTGGCGCTTTACGATTTATGTATCGTAAAAGCGCCAGCCGTAAATAAGCATATTGCTCATTCTCTTTGGTATTCTAAAGGAAATGTAACTTTCCAGTTTCCTTTCGTTATAGTACCTGAAATCACAAAATCTCCATATAAGGTGTAGCTTGCAATTTCACTTTGAGGGATATCATTTCCCGGATCTGATTTGCTTTAACACCCCACCTTCAAGGTTCAACACCACATCCGCCTGATTCGCCACATCCATGGAATGGGTGACGATGATCACGCACTTATCCTCAAGGAGGTGCGCATGGTGGACTAACAAATTCGTGATGGCGTTTGTATTCCCTTCGTCCAGATTCCCGGTGGGTTCATCTGCTATCAAGATAGAGGCATCAGAAATCAACGCTCTGGCGACTGCCACACGCTGTTGTTGACCTCCGGAGAGTTTTAGCACGTTTTGTTTTGCCAATTTCTTGTTGATCCCGACCTTTTCCAATACGGGAAGCGCATCCAAAGTGGAAACGAGATTTAAATTCTCTTCGGCGGTGAGATAATCGATGAGGTTAAAATTCTGAAAAATGAAAGCTACTTCTTTCCTCCGATAATCCGGGAGTTCTTTTTCAATTAAGGGTCTGCCATTTAAGAAAATGGTACCCTCATCCGGAAAGTCCAATCCTCCTAAAAGTGATAGCAATGTGGTTTTTCCACAGCCAGAAGAGCCTATAATGGCATAAACTTTTCCGGGATAAAAGGCTGCATTTATATTCTTTAAAACGAAGGTGCTGCGATTATATGAGAAACTGATATTTTTGAGTTCTAACATAGAGATACCTCCTAAATCTATATTTTAATGAGTTCATTTGGCTTCTTACGCATATATGGAACACTTACGGCGATGACGGATACCGTCACTAAAGCGAATTCCAAAAGGGCGACACTCCACACTGTGGCAGGAGAAAGTGTAAGCCCTGAGTCTGCCGTCAAAGTTCCTGGTTCACTATGGGATGCAAAGCCGTTTTCAGTTGTTTGATTTACTGTGGTATTTAACAAATAGTCACTCCCACTCTTTACGATGCCGCCGCTTAAAATTATGGATAAGAGGATTGCCGCAATGGTGGAAAGCAGAGCCTCGGTGATGTGCTGTATTACGATGGAATTCGGAGTGATGCCAAGGGCTAATAAAATACCGATTTCCTTCTTTCGCCTCTTCACCCCATAGGAGATGATGATGATTAAGATCAACAGGCAGACGAGCAGAATAAGCAAAAGCCCTATTTTCAATAAATCTTTTAAAGAAGAAAGTGCATCAATCGTCGGACCGTATTCATTAATATCAGACCAAATACTGCAGTTAGACCAATCGATCCATTCCAGATTTTGAATCACGTTAACGACATCGGCTAACTGGGCAGAATTAGATATTGTAAACGTTACTTTGTGAAAAAAAGTGCTCCCTTCTAATCCAAATAAGGAAGAATAGGTGTTCATATCGATATAGCAGTTATTCTCGTAGAGCAAATGGGATAATTGCAATCCGGCAGCCTCATTCACCGATTCTGCTGTCTGAAAAATACCAACGATTTCCACATTGATTCGTTTTAAATCCATATTTGCCGTGTCATAATCTCTGGAAAGGTCTGTAACGATCTCCTTTGGAAAATCCAGTTCCATACAATCTCCTACGGATAACCCGTTAGATTCTGCTAAATTTCCATGAATCAATACCTTCCATTTGTCGTTTTTATTAAGATGTCTCCCGGCGGTCAGCTCAAATGTCCCGTCGGCGAACAATTCATCCTGTTCTGAGGACGAGTTGCTCCGTATCGTCCCCGCATGTTCAAAGCCCGGACTCACCAAAGTATCCTTTTTTGTGTATATATTTAATGGTTTCTCTTCATGATTTAACAATCTTGCGGGCAGGGTGTTGGAGAGACACTTGTAATTAACGATGTCAGCCATGTCAGCGATCTTCAAGATGTTTTCAGGAGTAAGAACATCTGTCGAACGATAGGTGGACAGGGTGATATTTTTGCTGAAACTATTTTTTATCTGCTGAATATAATGGTTCGCTGCGGCGGTGGTGGAGAGCACAGTCAAAATTAAAATGGAGATTGCAGTCAATATCAGGATCATTATTGCACTGTGGGTTGTTTTACGTGTGAAATAGAGAAACGCGCGTCTGATTGGGTTCATAATGATTCCTCCTGTCAACTCAATTTAACAAAGATGTCCCTGGGCTTCGTGTTAAAGAGCCGGAGGCTGGATGCATAAGTGGCGATTATGATTAAACATAAATTCATCAAAAGAACAGTTGCAAAAACGGAAAGCTGTAGTTGCGGTGAATTTCCACTTATTTGTATATAATGCTGAGCCTTCAAAAGAAAAGCGCTGATAAAAGGTGCGGGCAGCAAGGATAGTATTGCCGGCAACAGGATTTCGACAAAATGCTGAATCAGGATCCGTCCTTTATTTACACCGAGGGATAAGAAAATTCCCACTTCCGAAATCCGTTCTCTGGACTGTAAAGTTAGGATTAGTGTAATGATAAAGAAACCGATCAGTATTGTGAGTACCGTCAGCAATAAAAATAAGTAGGCAAGATTTTTAATGGCGTCACTATCCACAACGGATTCGTTAAAACCATCGATTAGGCTATAGTGATTCCAATTGATATCGAGGTCTTTCACGCCTTTTATGACATCACTGAGTGCGCCGGCATCAGATACATAAAATTTAGCGTATGTCGTACCGAAATCATAGGAATCTAAATCGGAAGCGGTTTGAAAATCGATATAAATATCATTTGATGCCAATGCATACGGCTGCACTTCGTCTCCAGTATTTAAAAATTTAGGCTCAAATAACCCGATAATCGTAACCTCAGCGCTGACCGGTGTTAGTGCATCATCTGAGGAATTACCTTCCGAAGTTAACCGCAAATTATCGCCGACGCTTAAGCGATTCAGTTTTGCGTATTCCGTACTTACAATCGCCGATAGCTGGGAGTTACTTTCGATATGCTTCCCTTCTTTGAGCGTTATGGTGTCATCATATAACAGCTTAGAATCTGAGACACCACGGACATAAGAAAACCAACTGGAATCTTCAATGTCTTTTGTTGCTTCCGGGCTGACCATTTTTAGGGGGTGCCCATTTGAATCCGAAACTGCAGGTGTTATTACCTGATATTGGTATGCATATTCGCTAATGGATTCCGTCACAGTGATTTTCTTTAAAACATACTGCGTGATAGGAAATGGTGCTGTTAACATGCTGATGGTGCTGCCTTCCGATATCACCGCTGCGGAATCATAATCATATTCGGAAACGATGGAAAAATAATTTTGTTCCTTGGGTGCCAGTTCAGAAATTGCATTATTCGCCGAATGGTAAATGGATAGCATCGAAAAAATTAACGTATTCATAATCAAAAATGTGAATATAATGAGAAACATTCGGCTTTTCTTGTGTAATAAATATTTCATTGCCAGTTTGAAAATATTCATAAAAATCAACTCCTCTTTATTTAATAAAATAAAGATACCAGTAAAAAGTATGGAAAAAGTATGGAATCAAATATTTTTTCAGGAATTTAAAAGCTGAACAAGAAATATTTAAGAAAATGATTAGGATCAGGGATACATTGGGATCTGAGGTGCATATATGCATATTGGCGTATCAAATATTAATAAGTTAAGAGGAAGTTCCCCTATCTGTTAGGGGCATTATAATGGTGAACAGCACACTGTTTTCCTGATTGATGATATCATATTCAAACCCCAGCGCATCGAGAAATGTTTTCACGATGTATAAGCCGATCCCATTCCCGGTGCCGGAACGCGACTTATCAATTTGATAAAACGGCTGAAAGATCTGATGGATTTCATTTTCGGGAATATGGGCATTCGTATTTTCAATCGTGAGAATGCATTTTTCTTCGGAGCGGCACATTTCAATGAGAACACTGGAATTTTCTTCGGAATGTACAATGCCGTTATTGATTAAATTGAGAACGATCTTGTTGAATAGTTCTCTGTCCAGTGTAACGTAGAGATCGGGAAGGAGCTTATGTTGTAGGTTTATTTTCTTAAGTTCAACAAAATCCCGCTCTTTTTCGATTGCATCTAAGACTAAACTTCGAATATCACAAACAGATAGATGGAGCAGCTTTTCATGAGTTTGAAGCTGAGCGGTTGTTAAAATATCCTGCACTAATTTTTCCATCGTTTCGATCACTTGCAACGAATGGAGCAAATATTTATCTCTGTTGTCAAAAGGCTCAAAATTTAGTAACATTCCTTCCGTTTCCCCCTTTAATATGGTGAGGGGTGTTTTTAATTCGTGAGAAATCGCCATAAACAAATTAGAACGCTGCAAGATCTGTTCCCGTTCTTCATCCATTTTGTCCTGGAGTATAGTGTTCGATGTTTTCAAATCATCAAGGGTGGATGTGAGCTGGCTCGACATATTATTCAAGCTATCGGCAAGCAGTCCGATTTCATCCGTTCTCTTGACATTGCATTGCCATGTCATATCAAGGACTGTCATTCGTTTCGCTATGTTACTGATATCCACAATGGGTTTCGCAATAAATTTCGAATAAATGAGGGCGATCACCATAGAAGCGAAAAATATGGCTCCGCAAATCAGCGGATACAAACTTATGATCGTGTTCACGATATCGGCTCCTCCCGTGTGGGAGATGGAGATATCCAGACGGTAGAGCTTATTGGAATTCATGAATTCCCAAGAGATCACCTGGCCGATTGTGGCGTCTTTCGTCAAGATACTCTTCGAGAAATCCACATTGTAAATTTCGTTATGCTTATCATCATAAAGTTGCGCTTCCATACCGTTTTTCAGGCAGAAAGCATTAATATAATCTTCTAAATTCGATTCAGGAGTATTCTCTAAGTTCTTGACTAATTCTTTTGATTCTTCGTTTAAATCATCGAATATTTTATCAATATAACGGATTGGCAAATAGTGTTGGATTGTCATCACAATTACAACGCATGTGATGGATAATATACAAAAAAGCTGAAGGAATAATTTAATGCTTAAGTGATTCCTGATTTGGGTTACCAATCTTATAACCCATGCCCCAGACCGTTTCAATAAGTTCCATATCCAATTTCTTTCGGATGTTTTTGATGTGGTTGTCGATAACTTTTTCATTCCCATAATAGTCTTCTCCCCATAGAATATCCAGTAGATGCGTGCGTGTGAACACTTGATTTTTATGTTCCAGCATGAATTTGATCAGTTCATATTCTTTCGGTGTGAACTTAATTTGTTCCTCTTTGTAATAAATTTCAGCGCTACCGGTCTCAAGCCTCAAATCACCGTAAATCAGAGCCGCATTCTTATCTGCTGTGATATTCTTCTTATTTCTTCTAAATATCGCTTCAATTCTTTTCATAAGTATCGGATAGGAAAAAGGCTTTATGATATAATCATCCGCCTCTAAATCAAAGCCGTGAGTCTGGTCTTTTTCTTTGCCCAATGCCGTTAACAGAATGACGGGGACATCGGAAAAGCCTCTGATTTTACCCAATAATTCATAACCATTCATTCCCGGCATCATGATGTCTAAAATGACTAAATCGGGAGAAGCCTCCATGAATTTATGATATCCGTCAATCCCATCATTAGCAGTTATTATATGATATCCATGTTGTTTGATGAAGGATTTCAGAATATTCCTGATGCTTTCATCATCCTCAACAATTAAAATGGTTAATTCGTAATTGTCCATAAAAAGCCTCCTTAATAATATAAAGCATATAAACTATAATGCAAATTTCTATTAAATTCAATAGAAAATCATGAAATATGTATGGTTGGAGTAAATTTTTTGTTGCAGGATTTTTAGACGATGATTTGTACTTTAAGGAAAATGTCTTGCTTTTTGAGATTACGGAGACAGCCATCGGGAAGCTCGAGGCTTCTGCTCCCCCTGTTGCTGTAGTATCATAGCTTAGTCTCAACCTTCTTAACCTATAAAAAGTATACCATAGTTCATCTGTACAATCGATAGAAAACTGCTTCACGCTATCCAAATATAAAGTATACGTTTCTGTAGACAGATGGTAATGGGATTATGTTCCTGTTAAAAAAAGCAGTCGAAAGGAAACACTTTTCCCCACAACTGCAGGCACCACCACCGAAACCAGTGTCCACTTTATGCTCTGCGTCTCCTTGTGTATGGTGAGGCACGTTGTGGAGCAAGGCCAGTGCATCAGCGTAAACAGCATGGTGCTGACTGCTGTTACCCAGGTCCATCCATTCTGTACGAGAAGCTGCTTTAATACATCCAGGTCATTTATTTCCATCAGGCTTCCCTGTGCCATATACGTCATGGTCATGATGGGAATTACTATCTCATTTGCAGGCAGGCCCAGTATAAAAGCAATCAGTATCAGGCCATCCATGCCCAGCATCTTGGCAAACGGATCCAGCGCTCTTGTACAATGGGTTAAGATCGTCATATCTCCAGTGGACAGATTTGCCATCAGCCAGATCACCAGTCCCGCAGGTGCTGCAATCACTACCGCACGTGCCAGTACAAAGATTGTCCGGTCAAAAATCGAACGCACAATCACCTTTCCGATCTTGGTCTCCGGTAAGGCGGTAGTTCCAAGGTAAAAGAAGATGGCATTGCCTAGTACAATCATGCCTGCCAAAATAACTGCTGACAGCAGAGATGAAAATACACCGGTGACCTTTCCTACAAAAAACATGGAGACTGGTGAGAATAAAGAAGATATTTATTATTATTCTGTTTTTTAATTGCTATTCTTCATCTTTCTTCACCCCACTTTCTGTATTCCTGGGGTTTCATGCCAACATTTTTGATAAACAGTTTGCTGAAGTACTGGCTTGTTTTATAGCCAACCAGTTCGGCAACTTCATATACGTTTTTATCGCCTTCTCTCAAAAGACGTTTTGCTTCTTCTATACGACAGTTGGTCAGGTATTTTAAAAATGTAATTCCTACCTCTTCACGAAATATCTGTCCAAGATATACCCCGTTCATTTGGAACTCATCTCCAAGCAAATCTAAGCTTAAATCTTTATCATAGTTTTTCTTGATATATTGCCGGACTTGAAGCACTATCTTAGAATAAGCCTTTGCTTTTCTTCCCTGGATCTGCTCATATAAATCTTCAATATAATCAATATAATACCGTTTTATTTCCTCCAGTTTACATATCCGAGGTAATAATATACTTGGAATCAATCCCTCCCGTTCCACCAGTTCATTCAGCATACTTTCAAGCAATTGCAGCAATTCTTTAGCAGCCCGTAAGTTGTATAGGGGATAAACTGTCGATTCAATAAGATAACAAACAAATGCTTCTGGTACTTCTTCTCCATCATAAATACCATTGCGTAACTCAAGTATTTGATCGTTCCAAAATTTTTTTTCCTCATTACTAGCTTCCGGCAACTGTTCAAGTGCATATTCTTTACGACGTTTCCAGAAAACAGCATAACGGATATGTTTTGACATTTGTTGGAATACTGCACTGATTTCGGAAGCTTTTATTTCAAAACTATAAATAATATTAAATTCGCAATCAGCAATACATTTTAAGCAGTTACGTATTTCCTCTGCCCTTTGCTCAATAAGTCTGATCACCTCATACTTACTTACAATTTCTTCAACTTTATATAGTATCATCATATTGTTTGGAGTTATCTGCACATCCACAACGTACCGAACAC
>OKVW01000805.1_pt1 | contig 15961 bp, 17 predicted proteins | sample 1606991 | NCBI WGS metagenome assembly OKVW01 (sample SAMN03281021, study PRJEB24777) | human gut metagenome | isolation source: fecal sample PR177 from 1 month old male Malay infant, vaginal delivered...
TCATTGGTCCCAGTGGGCGTTAGCAATCATATAGATGGGGTCGTCCTTGCGTTCACAGTTGACCAGCACGTCGATCATCAGCGCGTCGATCTCCGGGTCGTCCTTGATCTGGTCCAGTATTTCAAAGGCAGCACAGCGCAGCTCCATCGGATAGCCCAGCGCAACAAAGGCCATGCCCAGGCTCTTATAATATCTACCCCGACCTGGCGGGAGGCATACCGCAGGAGGCGGGCTGCTGAGGCGACATCCTCATAGTCGTCCCCCATCGCCAAAAGGTGCAGCCCCTCCGCATTGAGTTCCGCGCCAGGATAAAGCGCCAACGCACCAGCGTCACCACAGGTGGGATACCGCCGCGCAGCTGCCACGTACTCCACGGACCAGGGACGCCGGAAGCGGACGCGGCTCTCCGCCGGGGCCGGGCGGGGCACCCGTTCCGCCTCGCGGTACTTGGTCAGCGCTTCAATCTGATTGTAGGAAAGGAATTCTCCAGCGGGGCACTCGCTGCCATCAGGCCAGACAAAGCACGGAAGCTGGTTGCGCCAAAGGAATCCAGGGTGGGAGATGGTAAGGCAGGGCACCCGCTCGCCCTCCAGCGCACAGGCGCAGGCACGGTGGTGGCCGTCCAGTAGGACGCTCATGTAACCCCAGAGGGAATAGGCCAGAACCGGGGGCGGCATCTCCCCCACACCCATTCTCTCTCGGTAATACTCCACGCGAGACTCGTCAAGCTTGTCGGCAGATTGCGTGGGATAGAGATAGCAGGGGAAGCTGGGAAGCACGCGATAGGTGTCTACCTCGTAAATCTCTGCTGTGGCCGGGCAAGGAGTTAAGTCCTCGGGCACATCCCAAAAGAAGTTGCCGCTGCCGTCAGTGGGGCAGTACTCCGAGTTAGACAAGATGTAAAGCCCCGGCGAGAGCAGACCCAAGAGGGGGCGCAGACGTTCCAGTGCGTCATCAAGCCCCGCATAAGGCCGGCACATCTGCTCACGAGCCAGAGTGAGCTCGGGACTGTCATCAGGTAGGCCATACCCAGCTGCGAGCAGACTGGCACAGGTGGGGCAGCCTGAGCCCTGTATTTGAAGAAGCGGCGTGTCGTCCAAGAGAAGCGCGCTGCGCGCATCCTCGTAAGGCGGGGCGGTCTTGGACTGCGCATACCAGACCACGCGGAGCCTCCCTACGCTATTTTGCACCGAAAAGAGCAGATGCTCGGACGGAAAGGCAGTCAGCTGGCCTGTATGGGCAGTGATAGGCTCCACCTTGGCTTTATGAAAAAACATGACTTCCCCCCCTCCCGTTTTCCACCAGTATAGCACATACGCAGGAGCTGAACAATGGAGTGCACATCCCTCCCCTCCTTTTACGGGCCTTTTTGACGAATTATCCCCGCCTCGGACCTGCTCTATGTAGGGCGGGCCATGGAGCAGCGGCTGGAGCAGTACGGGATACGCACCATCGGGCATCTGGCCCAGGCCAGCGATGTGCTGCTGCACACAGAGCTGGGCAAGATGGGACACGTGCTCGCCGCCTTTGCACGCGGAGAGGACCGCAGCGACGTCGTCAAGCTGGGGGACGAGGCGCTCGTGAAAAGCGCGGGCAACGGCGTGACGGCTCAGCGCGACATCCACAACACGGGAGGATGCAAAAATCATCTTTGGGGTGCTGGCTGAGAGCGTGGGAGAGCGACTGCGGGAGCTGGGGTTCCTGGCTACCACCGTACAAATCGGCGTGCGGGACAGCGAATTGAAAGCGCTCAGAGACGGCTCCAAGGGTGGCAGGTATGCAACCGCGCTGCCATTGCTCCTCCGCCTGCTGTGGGCTGTATGAAAGTCCGCTGATCAGCTGGTCCAGCACCAGACCGTTAAAGCGGCGGGTAGCGTTGTTGATCTCGTTCTGCTTCGTCGTGTTCAGCGCTATAAGCAGCCCTAGCTGCTGAATCACGGAAAGGGCCCTGTTTATCCACAAAAACACCTTGTGGGCAGGTTGGAGACGATTGGCAAGGTGTTGGGGTGCAACGTAGACAACGCCGAGGACCTTTTCAATATTCAGCTGGCCCTATAGCTGCGGATGTCTAAGCTGCTCAGTAGAAATGGCTGAAGGATGAAGCCGCCACAGCCACGACGCGGAAGCGGGCTGTCGCTTTCGGCATGGAGAGAAACGCCATTGGTCGTATCTCCACAAAAGAGAATAGAGCAGGACCGGACGCCCGCTCCTGGCGTCCGGTCCTGCTCTAAGGAAAGAGGGGACAATGAAATGAAAAAGAAACTGTCTCTTGCAGATACTAAGATACGCTCCGATTGTTAAGAATGAAACCGCCAGTTGTTACAGCATTATGAAATCTTTGCGTGCCAACGTAATGGTACGGTAAAATATGGCCAAAGGAGGCTGATCGTATGCTCGTCGCAGTCATGACACTGCACCTGTATGCGCCCTGGGTCCATTCCCTGAAAGAAAAGCGCATGGAGCTCAAGAGCCTGCTGGCGAAGATCCGGGGCAGATTCAATGTCTCGGCCATTGAATCCGGTGAGCAGGACATTCACCAAACCCTGGAGCTGTCCGTTGCGGCCCTGGCGGCTGATTCGGTTCAGGGCGACAGCATCCTCGATAAACTACTCGCTTTTGTAGAGGCCAGCACCGAAGCGGAGGTCTGCAGCATCGAGCGGGAGCTGCGCTGAAATAATGCGACCCGGCGCGTGCGGTGTCTATCGGAAGGGCCCGGCGGACCACTCCACCGCAGCAGCTGCTTCAATTTCGACGCAGGAACCCGCGCGGTTACGCGCACTTCGCCCTTCATCCAGGCCTGCCGGTTGTTTGCTCTCATAATCCCGCATGAGCCGGGAATCTTATAAGAAAAGGTTCGGGAGGGTTTATTATGGCACGAGCTGCCCACAAAGGCGCTATCAGTGTTGCACTGCTGCATATCCCCATCGCACTTTACACCACCACCCAGGAAGTCGATATTAAATTCAACCAGCTGTGCCCGGACGGCAGTCGCATTCAGTACAAAAAGGTCTGCGCCGGCTGCGGCAGCGAAATTACGGATGCGGATATTCAGCGTGGCTTCCAGATCAGCGCCGACCAGTATGTTATCATCACGGACGAGGATATCGAGGCCGTCAAGACGCCGGAAGACCGCACGCTCCAGATCCTGCACACCTGCGACCAGGACGCGGTACCGCGCATCTACTATGAGAAAAACTACCACACGCTGCCGGAGCCGGGCGGCGACAGGGCCTATGAACTTCTGCGTGTGACGCTCCTCACAGCTGGTAAAATCGCCATTGGTAAAACAGTCATGGGGAACTCCGAGGTGCTGTTTGCCCTGGTTCCTACCGAGGAAGAGCTGATGGTGCAGACCCTCTACTTCGAGAATGAGGTCAAGGGTATGCCCAAGGCGGCCCGCCAACCGGAACTGCGGCCGGAGGAGTTGAAGCTGGCTGAGCAGATCATCCTCAACCTTGACAAGGAATTTGTGCCAAGTGATCACAAAAACGAGTTCCAGGCCAAACTCCGTGACATGGTAGAGGCCAAGGCCGCCGGAAAAGAAATCGTCGCCACACCCGACGTGCCCCAGGACAATATCATCGACCTGATGACCGCTCTGACCGAATCGGCACAGCAGACAGGCGGGGCAAAAAAAGCGAAGAAGAAGCCCGCGGCGCCGCGGAAGAAAGCTTCTGAAGATAAGCCCAAGTCCCCCGCAGTATGAGCTTATTTGATGACAAGGGCATCAAGCCTATGTTGATGGGCGAGAACAACGCCCCATTTGATGACCCGGACTATATTTACGAATTGAAGCATGACGGGCTCCGGTGTATCAGCTACCTGGACCCAGCGTCTGAAACGGACCTGAGGAATAAGCGGGATATGAAGCTCCTCCTAAAATTCCCCGAGTTGGCGGAGCTCCATAGGCAGGCCAAGCACCGGTGCATTTTAGACGGTGAGCTTATCGTGCCGGGAGAGGGTGGCAAGCCGGACTTCTACGCGGTCCAGCACCGCTTCATGATGTCCAACCCAACTAAAATTGCTTTTGCCGCAAAGAGGCAGCCGACCGTCTTTGTCGCGTTCGACATCCTCTTCCTGGGTGAGGAAGAAGTTAATTTTCGACCCTTGATGGAGCGCAAGTTCCTTCTGTCGGACGAGGTCCGGGAGGGCGGCCAGCTGGCTGTTTCCCGGTATGTCGAGGAGAGGGGCGTCGCTCTTTATCAGCTGACGGAGGCCAAGGGCCTGGAAGGAGTCGTCGCCAAGCGCAGGGACAGTAAGTATTTCTTCGGCCGCACAACAAAGGACTGGCTGAAAATCAAGCACCTAAAAGACGACGACTATGTGATCTGCGGCTATATCAACAAGCCCGGCGGCATGACGAGCTTGATCATAGGCCAGTATGAGGGCGAAAGCCTTGTGCACAAAGGGCACGTTACACTTGGGGTCAGCGGTCAAAAAGTCCGGCCGATCAGGGCCCAGCCGAAACTCCACGCACCCCCCTGCCCCGTACCGTCCGGAAACGAGCGGGCCGTGTGGATCGAACCGCTGGTAGGCGTGGTATCCTATATGCCCGGGGACCATGAGGGACTTCGGCAGGCCACTTTCAAAGGATTGAGGACCGATAAGCTCCCCATTGAATGCAAAGTGAACAATGCGCTGTAATGTAATGGTGCCACATTACCAATGATGTTTGGAGGTTTTTAGAATGAACAAGACCGAACTGGTCGCTGCGGCCGCCGAGAAGACTGAACTGTCCAAGAGAGACACTGAGACGGCGATTACCGCCGCCATCGAGGTCATTACGGAGGCCCTCGCTGCCGGTAATAAAATTCAGCTGGTGGGCTTTGGCGCTTTCGAGGTCAAGGCGCGTGCCGCCCGTACCGGGAACAACCCCAAGACCAGGGAGCCTATTACCATCCCCGCGTCCACAGTGCCTGTGTTTAAGCCGGGCAAGGTTTTGAAGGACGCCGTCAACCACTGAGAACAAAGAAAGGGCGCCTATACTGGGCGGATTCCCAACAAGGAAGTATTGAGGAACATTTAAATCGGGATGCGACAACAAAAGACGGGCTATCGGCAAAAAGCTGATAGCCCGTCTTTTGTATTGAGAGTGCCACGCGGTTTACACTATCCGCACGGCTTTTCTTCCGAATCCAGAATACGCGCAAGCTCCAAGACACTACGAAAGGGGATTTGCCCCTGTCTGCCCGCCAGCCAAAGCGTACCCTGCCAGGTGGCGTTCTGCCGCTGCAGGATATGGATATAAAAGGTGCTGACTGCCCCCCTCCGTTCTCCGTGAGCTTTCACGCTCAACACCTGACGCTCCGCAGGGGACTTTTTCCGTGCGCCCCGGTGCTCAAAATACGACTGTGGGTGGTTTAGCTCGTCAAAAAGCCAGTCCATCTGGATCATCAAGTCCATCTGACTGGAAAACGGGAAGGCATCCTGCAAGTATAAATGGTAGAACGTACCTGTAAACCGCTTTTCTGTCCATTCGTCCACACACACCAACACCAGTGCGTCCCTTGGCTTTATGGACGGCACGGTATATTCGTCCTTCATACGCCCGCCTCTGACTTTATTCCGCCGCCCCTCAACATACATGGCGGTTTCCCCTCGGATATCGGGCCACTGAGAACTCCCGATAACTCCGCCGCAGTATACTCACGCGCATTAATAATTGGCTGACATACATAGTGGAATTCCTCCTCGCCGGCGATACATTGTTTTAACTCGTCCATTCCTGCTCGCTCTCCTGTTTTCTCTATAAAAGATCGGCCTGCGTAATCGCTTCGAGCACACTGTTCCTTTCATTTTTACCCGCGCCCTCTGGCCGTTAACGGACACGTATTATCAACGGCCACCCTGGGGCTGTGACAAAAAGGCGGTCATTATAGTTACGGCTGGCCGCTGCCCGGGCAAAGAGGAAGATACTCATAATCAGTAATTCCTTTTCCAGTTGTCCGCGAATGGGGTTGTCTGCCCACTCTACCTCATCTAAAGGCCCACGGAAGCCTGAGCACCACTCCCACTCCTCCGTGGGGATCAACTCACCGGGCCAGTACACCCAGTCCTCTTCCCCTCTGGGACAGATTCGCGCAGGGGTGAACCAGGTGGAGCAGTTCTTTTTCGGGTCTATTACAAAGAGGTGTGGTCCTGCCGGATACAGGGCCAGAAGCAGATTTTTTATGCTGCTGGAATAGGAGTCAAAGCAGAACATCCTGTTGTATTCCAAATCAAACTGCGCGGTGGAAAGGAAGGGGAGGGCCGGCAGTTCCCATTTTCCGACGACGGTCCAAAGCCGCAGCCGCTCGGCCAGATCCTCTAGTTCCCTGGTTGTAAATACTCCGTCCCGGGTTTTCTCCGGTGGCCGAACGATAAGTCTCGGTCTAACGGAGGGAAGGCGTTCTATTTTGATTTTGATCGTAACCACCTCTTTGCTTTAAGCGGTCAATTTACTTTATCTAATCAGCCACTGCTGTCTAGTTTGCCGTGCTTGAGGCCGAACCCACGCACGGGCAGGTCTTCGTCAGCCACAGCTGCTCGAATTCCAGAACTGGCATAGGCCGGCCAAATAAATAACCCTGCCCCCAGGGGCAGCCACATTCTATCAGAGACTCCCGCTGCTTCTGGGTCTCCACGCCCTCGGCAATCACGTTGAGTTCCAGGTCCTGGCACAGGGCGACCATGTGCTTCAAAATCGCCCGGTTGGCGGCTTCACTCAAATCCCAGATCAGGCTCTTGTCCAACTTGAGCAGATGGAAGCTGCTGTCGGACAGCATGGAAATATTGCTGTACTTCACCCCGAAATCGTCCAGGGCCAGATAGAACCCCGCCTGACGGAAGCTGTCAATCACCTGGCTCAACCTGCCTTTTGTCTCGGCAATTGCGTTTTCGGTAATTTCTATTTCCACACAGCTGAGAGGCAGCCCATATCTATCCATGATTTGTTCCGTGCTGGACAGAATATTGTCCTCCATCAGGGTGGGCCGTGAAAAATTGACGGATATCCGCGGGGCAGCCACCCCGCTCTCACGCCATGCGGCCAGCATCTGACAAATCTGCTCCAGGACAAACAGGTCCACATAGCGGATCAGCCCGTTTACCTCCATTTGTGGAATAAACTCAGCGGGGGAAACCAGCCTTTCGGACCTATCCCGATACCTGATCAGAGCCTCCGCACCCACCAGCGCCCCGGAATGCAGATGGACTTGCGGCTGGAGGAATATCTCATAGCAGCCGTCCCGGATATCTGTCATCAGAGACTGAAGCAGTTGGAGTCGATCCGCCGCCCGCAGGATTTTCCCGCCCGACAGGATGCCTTTGTGGTAGCCCCGGTCAGCCACTGCCTGTTCGATCAGTTCCGGCAGGTGCTTCTCCACGTTGTCCCAACTGTATCCAAGCGTCACCCGGTATTCGATCAACTCCGGCGCCTGCAGCAGCTTTTCCTCCAACTCCTTGCGGGAGATATCCGGTACAATGACTAAAAACTCATCACCACCAAGCCGGTAAAGGTACTCGCCACCGAACAGCCGCCGCAAGCCGTCCGCAAGGGCTCGCAGACAGAGGTCGCCGGCTTCACTGCCCTGGGTACGATTGATCTCGGAAAGGCCTACGATATCCGCCGTAACAACCCCAAGAGACGTCACTGTCTCTCCGTCAAACCGCTTTACCGCTTCCTCATAGCTGTTTCGGTTCAAGACGCCGGTCAGGACATCATACTGATGCGCGTACAACAGCGACTGATACATCCGCCGGTTTTTAATCTCACTGACAACGAAGCCGGAGATCGCCTCTAAAAAAGAGACGTTTTGGAGATTGGCGGCGCTGTTCGAGACGCTGATATAGCCATAGTCTTCGCCTCCAAAGCACAGCTTGACCCACCGCTGGTTCCTGATGTCGCTATCCCGCATGAAGTGGTAGAAATCGTAGCATTCGCCCAGTACCATTTCGGGGCTCTCGATCATCACCGGTCCCGACCACGACTGGCCGGACAGCCAAAGCGAGACTGTCCGGCAGATGTGCTCGTCCACCGCAACGGGCCTGCCCGATTTTGCCCACCGGCAGGCACAGCGATAAAAGTCCCCATCCTGACCGGACTCCCAAAGGTCCACCGCGTCCGCGCCCAAGAAGTAGCCGATAGACTCCAATACGCTGACCATGGCCTGGGGCAGGGTCTCGGCCTCTTTCATGAGCTGCACGGCGCTGAGCAGGCTCCGGCTCTCAGATGTGTCATTTTCCAGCGAATCCACCACGCTCTTATCGTTTGAGATGTCTACCGCCACAACGAGCAGCACATCCCGGTTTTGCCAGCGCACCAGTTTGTGCTTCATTAAAAATTCCTGTTCCAGGCAATTGTTAAAGTCCTTCCACAAAAAGAATTTATCTGTGGACCAATTGGCCCGGGCGCAGAACGGACACGGGCTCTTTCTCCCATGCATCAAGTCGTAACAGGTCCGTCCCTCACACTGCTTTTTCGTAAGGCCAAGCCGCTCATAGAATGATTCGTTGCCAACCAGCAGCTTCAAGCTCTCCGGGTCGACCAAGTAGGCGATGTCCCCTTGGGCGCCCATAAAAGAGTCAAAATCGTCCCGCAGCTTTTCCATATCGTTGTCCAGCGCCGTTTTTTTCCTGGCATTGATGTTCTGAATGTACATCAGAGCCATCAGATGCCCCTCCATTGGCTCCTCAAAGAGGCACACGCCCAGTTCCATCCACTCCATCTTGTTCTGCTCAACAATCCGGCGAAATTCGCATCCCAGGCGTTTGACCCCGCTGCGGTAGGCCTGAAATAAATTTTCCCGCCGCATCAGCTCCAGATAGTGAGCCCGGTCCACCGGGTGGACTACCTTGTTGATAAACTCCTCTATCAGATTTGAGTACGACATGGTGTCCAGCAGCTCGTTATATAGGTTCCAAAGACCGCCTACCATCAAAATTCGGTCCTCCGTTACATCCAAGTGACCGTATGCTGTTTTCTCCGCAAGCATCGTATGGTAGAACTGGGTCTCAGTGAGGTAATTCAGTGTCAGTTTCCTCTCCTTGGTGATGTCCTCCAAGGAACCATAGACCTTGCTTCCATCTCTTTGGAGGGACAGCCGGCTCCAAATTGGGCCGCCGCTTCTGTGCGTGTGCTCAAGCTCACATGCCGCGCCGCCATCGCCATTTTCCAGCCGATCCATAGCGTCCCACAGCCGGCGAATGCTTTCACCGCCCGCAAACGTGTACTCCAGGTGGGCGCGAAACACTTCATAAGAAGAAAAACGGGGGATGCCCCGCAGAGCGCGCAGCGCCACGTAGACTTCCACCCGCCCTGAACTTTGGTCCCATTCAAACAGCTCGATATTCAGCCGGGCTGCCATCGTACGTATTGAGGCCTCAAGTCTGTCCGCCGCCGCCAGCCTCACCGTATAGTCCGTCACATCCACAGATAAGCAAAGGAATAGCACATCGAAGGACCTCAGGAACGTACGCCAGGTACGAACCGTCCCGTCCTCCGCAGGGACATGGTGCTCGAACGCCTCTGACATAGATGTGTCCATCCCCGCCAGATAGGGGCGTACATCCATAGCCGCCGCTAACCGGCCGCCACAGCGGTATTGAAATTCTTCCTCATTGCAGCCGAGCTGCTCGTAGAAGGCGTGATTCGCGCAGACGACGGGCATTTCCCCTTTGCCCTGTATCAGATAGGCCGCACAGGGCAGCTGCTTCACGAATTCCTGATAGCACTCCTGATCCATATGAAGCCTCCTTTCGAGCCAGCCGCTGACAACAGTCTGCCTCTCTCCTACTCAGGCCAACCGGTCCGTTCGCCTCCAGCCCTGAGCTTCTGTATTTGGTCATACTGAATGTAAAGCCGTTGTACTCCGTTTTCCAGGTGGTAATAATGGACGAGATAGGGCACCAGCAGGAGGAGCAAAAGTCCCGTCAGCAGAAAAAGAGAGGGCAGAGACAGTACAAGTGCCGTAATGAAACTCAACAAAGTAAACAGGGCGAAAGCCAATGTAACAAGGAGATGGATCAAGCGCTCGTGCTGAAAAAAACCGATTTGATCCCGGTGTTCCTCAAGCAAGAGCGCCTGATCCACTGCCTCCGGACTTGTCAACAGAGTATCCACATAGGCTGAGTAGCTGCGTAATCGCTTCCACAAAGTGATCCACCTCAGCGCCGTTTTCGTCCAAAAAACACGATGGCGTCACCCTGCGGTCCCAAGTGTGTGGCGAGGGACGGGCCGATATCGAACACCATCTGAGGTCCGTACCCAAATTTTTGAGTACACTCGTCCACCAAAAGCCGGCCATGATCAGACATGGTGGTCCCCACCAGATAGGGCTGCCGCTTGTCGATCCTATTCAACGTATAATCGCACATAGCCGGAATGACGTTCTTGTCACCCTTCACGCTTTCCTCCGCCTTGGACACGCCGTCGATGTACGACATCACGGGCCTGATGCGGAAAAGGTCACCCACAAACGCCGCAAAGCCCTTCGTTCGGCCGGACATCTTGAGGTACTTGCAGGTATAGGCGGCAAATACCAGTTCGATGCGGGAAAAGCAGTCCTCCATGTACCCGACCACCGCATTCACGTCAGTACCCTGCTGCAGCATAGCGGCCGCCACGCAGATCGGATAGCCGTAGGCCATGGAAAAGAGCTCACTGTCCAAAATATGAATCCGCAAGAGGGTCGCGGGGTGCAGTCCGTAGAACCGCGCCAGGGCGAGGTGGGCGTTATTGTTGGTCTGGGAGACCGACGACGCCACAGTAACGACGATAACGTCCGTGTACTCCTCCTCCATGTAACGCTCGAAGGCAGCCACGAAGTCGTCCGGCGGGATCGGGGTGGTGGAGGGCGCGCTGCGTGCCGTCTCCAGCATTCTGTAATACTGCTGGGGTGTAAAATCAAGGCGCTCCGTGTAAGACCGGCCATTCAATGTGATTCGGTAGTTCAATATCTCAATCTTGTAATTCTGCTGCAGCTCAGTTGGTAAATCACAAGTGGAGTCCGTTAGGATGGCGGCCTTTTGCATAGGAACTCAATCCTCTCTTGTCAATGTAATCAGGATCTGTGCCGGGGCGCTGCCGGTCAAACGGACTTACGATGGTCTCTGTCCAGGCCCTCTGAGCCGCCGTACCCCTGAAGGACCTCTAAGGCAGGCGGCATTTTAGGGGATTCAAGCCGCTCCCGCGTGCCGCCGGTCATCCGGTCCAAAGCAGACCGCGTGCGGTCCAGCTCCTGGGTCGCACGGGCCACGCTGTCCGATGCCTCCTGCTTGATCTTCTCATAGTTTTCATTCATCTCACGCAGCCACTGCTCCACCTCGGCGCGGACCTTGCCGGCCTCCAGGTGCGCTTCGCCAAGTATCCTGGCCGCCTCGTCGCGGGCCTTGGTCTCGATTTCCGCGGCCCGGGACTGCGCCGCCTCCAGGTCCATCGCAGCCCCGTCGTAGCCGGCAAGGCGGCTCTGGAGGGTGGAGAGCTCGCGCTGCAGGTCCTCCATCTCCATGCCGCGCCGGTCCAACTCCGCTTGAAGCCGCTGGGCCTCCTCGGTCTCCGCGCCGCGCTGGTCCAACGTCTCGCGCAGCATCAGGTTTTCCCTGCGCAGAAGGGGCAGCATCGTGTCGGCGTCCTTCAGCCGGGAGCGGAGTTCCTCCAGCTCCTTGGAGGATGCGCCGTCAGCGCCCGCCGCCTCAAGCTGCTCCACCTTGGCCTGCAGGTGCTGGACCTCCAGCCGTGCCTCTATGAGCTCCCCGGCAAGGCCGTCGGCGTCCTGTACGGAGCTCTCCTGCAGACGCCGCACCTCCGCAAGGGCGTCTGCAAGCTGGTGTTCCGTCTCCTGGGACTGGAGCGTCAGTTCCTCCAGCTGGTTTTGGAGTTGGGACACCTCGCCGCGAAGCTGCTGCAGCTCAGCCTGGTTCGAACCGAACTGGCCGTTGAACTTCTGGAGCTTGGTCTCCGCGTCCATTCGCGCCGCTTGAGCGGAGGACAGGACTCGTTCCAGGGAGTTCAGCTTGGAGCGGTACTCCGCGTCGATCTGGTTGATATAGTCCAATACTTCCTTTTTCACAAACCCGCCTACGGACGCGGTCCGAAATTGATTTTCACTGATTCCCATAACGACACCTTCTTTCATGATTTGCAAAACCTGTCCATTATTGTATGGCCGGGTAGAATTGATATAGGTACTGCTGCTCGTTTCCATTCGGCAGGTAGACGGTCAGGTCGGCTTCGTAAGAATCCACCGCGCCGCCGCCGCTTCTCAAAACCGGAGTTACGGTAAGATCCACGGTCAGGTCGGAATACATACCGGGCGGCAGCAGCTTAAACTTACCCGTGGTCGTATTGACCCAAACCATCCCCATTTCACAGAATAGCGATACCTGAGCCCCGTAGACGGGGCTCTGGTAGGTAAAGTCGCTCCCGGTGGGCGAAACGGAAACGACGGTGGCGTAGCGGAGCTCGCCCGAAAGCGCCTTATAAATCGTGTCCGCCAGGACCGAGGTCTGCGCGGCCGTCAATGAATCGTCCAGCGCGGGCGCGGCCACCGTGGTGCTCGCCGCGATCCCGGCAGCCAGAAACCCCATCAGGGCCATGGAGATCAGGAGTTCCACCAGCGTCATGCCCCCGCGATCCCTCAGCTTCCTCTGCATTGCCACTCCCCCCTCTCTCTTATGATGCGTTTTATGGGAGCCGGTACGCGGTAAGATCCTTGTCGGAGGTCTCCCGATACAGCTCCACGCCGACGCTTGCAAAGGGGGATGAGAGAGTACCTCCCGTGCCGACCTTACAGAAGGAGACGCTCATGGTCCCCGCGGGCGTCCCCGCCATCCCCTCCGCCGACTGCAGCTCTGACATCAAAGCCGTCTGGCTTTCTCTGGCATTATAATTAATGGAAAACGCAGTCAAGATTCCCGTACTGAAAACGCCAATGCTCATCCCCATGATGGCGAGCGCGCAGAGTACTTCCACCAGAGTGAACCCCTTTTGGTTCTTTAATATCCGCCTCATGCCGTATCACGTCCCCCGCAGTTCTGTTTGATCCAGCTTCCAGCTGGTCCAGGAGATGATCGTCGTCGTTTTCAAATATTCCACATCTTTGCCGCCTATCACTGCGGAGCCAGTGCTTTGGCGGTTTTCATTTACGGTGGGCGATGCTATAAACACCATACGGTGGCTGCCCGACGACGACATAGCCGTGATGGTGGCGACCCAGTCCTGCGGATTACTGGAATTTGCAAACTCCAGCGTAATATTCACTGGGGGCATTTCTCCCCCATCCGGCTGTACTTGAAAGGTATAGCTCAATATGGCCGGAGCGGAGGGAACGGTCCGCATGGGGTAGCCCAAATAGACCACGCTGTCGTAATAAAGCTCCCTCAAATCGCTCTTATAGAGCCCGCCGCTCAGGGTCTCCCCGTTCACAAAGGAGACATTCCTGCCGCTGGCCGGGAAATCGACCTCCCGCTTTTGCACGGGAATCATTCCGCCGCCCGACGGAGTCATTTCCGTCCACGTTCTGTTGACGATCTCATATTCCCCCACAAAGCTCTCCCGCGCCACCATATCGGCCACAAGCTGTGCGGCGGAGCGGACCGCCAGATAGGCCTGCTGTTCCTCCCGGACCTTTGCCGCCTTCCCGGCGTTGGTCGCCGCCGCGGTGACCGCCAGAGTGCCAACCAAGGTACACAAAAGAAAGAAGAACAGGGCAATCACCATGGCGGCGCCCCTTTGCCGCCTGAGTTTTCTATGGCAGTGCCTCATGCTCCGCCTCCCTTCATCAACCGGAAGTTCCTTTAGGGAATGATCTGGTTGATGGTAATCGTACTGTACTGCGTCTGAATGGACCAATTTCCTTCGTTAGCGGCCCATTGTCCCAGTGACTGGGCGTGCCCTCCGCCGCTCAGCTTATCCAATTGGATTTGACAGTTATCAATTAAAACCTGATCCCCATATCCAATCAGGCCGCCTAAGTTCCGGGTCTGATTCGCTGTGCTAGCCACCTGGCCGTTCCCGGTGATTTGGCAGTTTCGGATATCAAGCCCCCTGGTGGTTCCAACCAAGGCGGCACAGGTTTCAATATAATATCCTCTGGCGCGCACGTTCGGGCTCTCCAAAACCACGTTGGTAAGCTGGGCGCGCTGGGCGTCGTGGAGTGCGACGCTGGAAATGGTACCGAACAGCGCAACGCCGCTGGAGAAGTCGCTGTCGATAACCAGTCCCCGGATGGTAAAGCTATTTCCGTTGTAAAAACCCAGCATTTTGCTGTACAACGGCACAAAGGTCTTGCCCGGATACTGGGCGCTCCACTCGCTGCCCGCCCCCATATCCACGTCGCCGGTCTGCTCGGCGGCAAAATAGTCGTTCACTCCGGGTATGATATTGGAAAGGTACTGCTTGGTGGCATCAATGGTGCCCGGATTGTATATTCCGTAGGCAAGGTTGCCGATATTCTGCAGGTGGCGGCCCGCGGAAACACCAAAGCAGAGGTTCTGCCCGCTCAGTCCCGACCGTGTCTCCGCATGGACCGACTCAAAAAGGCTGTTCCCGGTCGCGCTCACCGTAGTCGAGGGCAGGAGGATGTCGGCGCCCGGCCGCGCGGAGGAGGTGGGCGTCAGCCGCGCCGAGACCCGGATATCGGCCCCCGGCGTAATGTTGGGGCAGACTGCGGAGAATGCCTTACCGGCATTCAAACTGTCCAGTACCTTAACATATGCGGTTTTCCCGCCGGACACCGTCGTCTCGTCAAACCCGCCGGACCCGGTCGTGAAGCTCAACACCAAATCCTGCCGCTGGGTCGTAATGTTGGCGTTTTCGATGCTGCACTCCAGTTGGAGGACGGACGGGTCGGTGGCGTTGTCGGGGAGGATCACCACCATCAGCAACCGCTCTCCGTTTTCCAGCAAAAGCTGCACCGGGTCCAGCGTCACGATGTTGGGGGAGTCCGTCGAGCTGTTATAATAGCCGATCCGTTCTCTCCGCCGGACGGCCTCGTCGCCGCGCCAGGTATCCAGCTTGGCCAGATCGGCCGCGGAAAGGGGCTTCTCAGAATAGAAGGTCTCCTGCAGCAGTCCTGTGGACTGGTCAAACACCACGATGTAATGGTTATTCAAGAGGCTGGCGTCCGCGCTTCCCACCGGAAGCACCTGATCCACCGCCCGGGTACCGGTGGCCGCCGACGGCGTATCAAAGCTGGCGACCACCCCGTAGTTCGTCCCATCGGGGAGAGGCGCGCTGTTTGGGACCGCGTTCGACACCAGCTTCAGCGTTCCGGCGCTTCTCACGCCCAAAAGCCTGTTCTGTGCAGAGAGGAATATCTGCTTGGCCCCGTGGTCCAGCCGAACCATTTCCCTGCTTTCCAAAAAGCCGGCGAGGGCGGGGACTGCAACGGCCGTCATGATCCCCAGCAGGGCGACCACCATCAGCAGCTCAACCAGCGTGAAGCCCGCCCCGGCCCATCCGCGCCTATGCCGTTTTATCTGTTCCACGGGCGAGCCTCCTTTTCATCTCCGTTCAGCTCAGAGCGACTCAAAATACGTGACCACCACGGTGCCCGCCACTTTTTCGATCAGCATATTCCCCACCTTGTCTTTATCGTCCTCGCTGTTGATGACGTCGAACACGTCGAGGATCGGAGTCTGCCCGTCCTCTTCCTTTTCAACGCGAAGATCGGCGACGCTGACCTGCAGGCGGAACGGCAGCGCATGGAGCTGATTGATCAATCTCTGTGCCACATAGTAATTGTCGCATTTAAATTCCAGGGTCAGCGACCGCCGCGCCATAGCCGCCCCCTCCTCAATCTGGGGCTCGTTCTGCTCTATATCGAATTCAATGCAGGGCTGCATGATGCTGTTGAGGGAGGCGGTGACCAGCTTCTGATTGTCGAAGGTGGGAAAGGGCACATTGTCCTGCCGGAGCTGTTCCAGCTCCCGCTGTATGCGCGCCAGCTCCGCCTTTTGCAGTTCGATGGCGTCCAGCTCGATC
>OKVW01000806.1_pt1 | contig 15959 bp, 12 predicted proteins | sample 1606991 | NCBI WGS metagenome assembly OKVW01 (sample SAMN03281021, study PRJEB24777) | human gut metagenome | isolation source: fecal sample PR177 from 1 month old male Malay infant, vaginal delivered...
GTATATCATGAGAATATAATAAGGTAAAATTATTAATTTTTATTCATCAATAAGTTATTTTAATGGCTCTTTTGTAGGCAGTCCAGCCTTTCTTGGGTACTTCTTAGAGATCCCCTTGACCTTGTGGATCTTAACCAAAGTCCTCATAGCCTCAGCCCCAGGCAGTGTAAAACGTTCTACACCTGTGATCTGCCCTCCCAGAATTTTCACAGCCAGTTTTCCTGCAGCCAGTTCCTCCTCAATCTCCCCGGACTTGTATGGCACAAACCATCCCCCCACTTTCACAAAGGGCATACAGTATTCTGCCAGAGATGACATATTGGCAACTGCCCTGGACACGCACACGTCATATTTCTCACGGTGGACGCTGTCCCGGCCATAATCCTCCGCCCGGCCATGCACCGCGCTGATCCCCGCCAGTCCCAGCTCCTCACAGACCTGGTCCAGGAATTTCACCCGCTTATTTAAGGAATCCAGAAGAGTTACCTGAAGCTGTGGAAATGCAATCTTTAAGGGAATTCCCGGGAAACCTGCCCCTGTTCCCACATCCATCACCGACTGGTCTCCCATCTCCAGGGCCTTCACCAGGGCCAGACTGTCCGTAAAATGCTTTGTCACCACATCCTGCTCCTCAGTGATGGCAGTCAAGTTCATCACCTTGTTCCACTCCACCAGCAGCTCATAATAGCGGTAGAACTGTTCAATCTGATTATTGCTCAGAACAATTCCCAGGGCCTCCGTCTCTTCACTCAGCTGTTTCTCAAAACGCTCCGTCATCGTATCAATCTATTCCTTTCCTTTAAGCTGCTCCATATGCACCAGCAGAACCGAGATATCCGCCGGGGATACCCCTGAGATGCGGGACGCCTGCCCTATGGTGGCCGGCCGTACCTGATTCAGCTTCTGAACTGCTTCACGTCTCAGGCTCTTAACCTCAGAGTAGTCAAAATGCTCCGGCAGAACCTTGCCCTCCAGCTTCTTAAACTGGGCCACCTGCTGCATTTGACGTCTGATATACCCCTCATATTTAAGCTCAATGTTAACCTGTTCCTTCACATCCTCAGGAAGCTCAGGACGGAAGGGGTCCAGCTCTGCCAGCATATCATAGTCCAGCTCCGGCCGCCTCACCAGCTCTGCCAGGGTGCTCCCGGACTTAAGCAGGGTGCTCCCACGGTCCTTCAGGAAGTTCTGAACCTCAGGATTAGCTCCCACGTTGGTTTTCTCCAGCCTGGCAGTCTCCTCCCTGATCTTCTCAACCTTCCACAGCATATGCTCATAATCCTCATCACTGACCAGGCCGATGTCATGGCCAATCTTCCGGAGACGGATATCCGCATTGTCCTGACGCAGCAGCAGACGGTATTCCGCCCTGGAGGTCATCATCCGGTATGGCTCATGGTTCTCCTTTGTCACCAGATCATCAATCAGCACGCCGATATAGGCTTGAGAGCGGTCCAGAACCACCTGATCCCTGCCAAGAATCTTCATAGAAGCATTGACACCGGCCATGAACCCCTGAACTGCAGCCTCCTCATAACCAGAACTGCCGTTAAACTGCCCTCCGGCATACAATCCCTCCAACTTCTTAAATTCAAGAGTCGCCTTAAGCTCCAGTGAATTAATACAATCATACTCAATCGCATATGCATTTCGCACAATTCGCACATTTTCAAGCCCCGGCACAGTCCGGTACATGGCATACTGCACATCCTCAGGAAGAGAGCTGCTCATACCGCCCAGATACATCTCATTGGTATACAGGCCTTCAGGCTCCACAAACACCTGATGGCGGTTTTTATCAGGGAATTTCACCACTTTGTCCTCAATAGACGGACAGTATCTGGGCCCTGTGCCCTCGATTGCGCCGGAGAACAGAGGAGACCGGTCCAGATTCTCCCGGATGATCCTGTGAGTGTCCTCATTAGTGTAGGTCAGCCAGCAGGACACCTGGTCCTTCTGCACGCTCTCCGGGTCCGTGGAAAATGAAAAGGGTACCACCCGCTTGTCCCCAAGCTGCTCTTCCATCCTGGTAAAATCAACGGTTTTCCCATCCACCCTGGCCGGAGTCCCGGTCTTGAACCGGAACATCTCAATCCCATTGGCCTTCAGGGAATCCGTCAGATGATTTGCGGCCTGAAGCCCATTTGGTCCCGTGGGATTGCTCACGTCACCGTAGATGCACCTGGCCCGCAGATAGGTCCCCGTACACAGAATCACTGCCCCCGCCAGATACCGGGCGCCTGAGAATGTCTTTACACCGCGGACTTTTCCTTCCTCCACTATCAGCTCCGACACCTCCGCCTGGCGGATGGTCAGATGATCCGTATTCTCAAGGGTCCGCCGCATCCGGCGGCTGTAGTCCTGCTTGTCCGCCTGGGCGCGCAGGGAATGGACAGCCGGTCCCTTGGACTCATTGAGCATTTTGGACTGGATAAATGTCTCGTCAATATTCCTGCCCATCTCGCCTCCCAGGGCGTCCAGCTCCCGCACCAGATGGCCCTTGGAGCTGCCCCCCACATTGGGATTGCATGGCATCAGCGCAATACTGTCCACGCTGACTGTAAACATGATGGTCTCCAGCCCCAGCCTGGCGGCTGCCAGAGCCGCTTCGCATCCCGCGTGACCGGCTCCCACCACCACAATATCATAACGTTCTTCTAAATAAGGCATATACTTCTGTTCCTCTTTCACTTGTGCTCTATTTTCCCATACAAAATCTGGAAAATATCTCGTTCACTACATCATCATCCACCGCTTCACCGATAATCAGCCCCAGCTGCTCATAGGCGTCCATCAGATCGATGGAATAGAAATCCTCAGGCAGCCCCTGATCCACGCTGTCCTTCACCATCTCCAGGCTTTTCAGGGCCTGTGTCAGCGCCTCCTTATGGCGGACGCTGGTGATATAAACCTCATCGTTAAATGTCAGCCTGCCGTGGTAGAACATGCTCTTGATCTCCTGCTCCAGCTCTCCGATCCCCTGCTCCTCCTTGGCGGATACAGGGATCACCCGGCAGCCGGTCTCCTGTTCCAGGGCGTCTCTTTCCACACGCATCTCTAAATCCGTCTTGTTCAACAGCACGATAGCCCTTTTGCCCCGTATAAAGTCCATGATCTCACGGTCATTCTCATCCAGATCCCTGGACCCGTCCACCACATAGATGATCAGATCCGCGTCCCTGGCCGCCTTCATGGCCCGGTCCACGCCGATCCGTTCCACCACGTCCTCCGTGTCCCGGATTCCCGCGGTATCCACCACATTCAGGCTGATTCCCTGAAGATAGATGTGCTCCTCCAGCGTATCCCTGGTGGTTCCCGCAATCTCCGTCACAATAGCCCGGTCCTCCCCGATCAGCACATTCATCAGCGAAGATTTACCAGCATTGGGCTTGCCCAGGATCACTGTCTTTACGCCCTCAGTCATCACGCGCCCGTCATCCGCCGACTGCACCAGCTTCTTCACCTGCCCAATCATTTCCCGGACCTCCCCGGACAGCTTCTCGCCAAACCCGTCCAGAGAGATGTGTTCCGGATCATCCAGAGCTGATTCGATAAATGCAATCTCATAGAGAATCCCCGCTCTCAGCTCCTTTACCTTCCTGGAGACAGAACCTCCCAGCTGGCCAATGGAATTCCTCAGCGCGTAATCATTTTTGGCATGAATCACCTCAGCCACTGCCTCAGCCTGGGACAGATCAATTCTCCCATTTAGAAAAGCCCGTTTGGTAAATTCACCAGGCTCCGCAGTTCTGGCTCCGTTCTTAATCACTGTCTCCAGAATCTTCTTCACCATCAGTATGCCGCCATGGCAGTTGATCTCCACCGTGTCCTCGGCCGTGAAGCTGCGCGGCCCTCTCATGACCATCACCAGCGCCTCATCCACCATCTCATCCCTATCGTAGATATATCCATAATGCACCGTGTGGGACGGCTTCTTCCCAAGCTCCAAGGGCTTACCGTTCTTCCCTCTGAAGATCCTGTCTATAACCTCAAGGGCCTGATCCCCGCTGATCCGTACGATTCCAATCCCTGAATTGCTCATTCCCGTGGCAATTGCCGCTATGGTATCTGTCCTCATATCATCACTCCATATTCCAAAAGAGGCCGTCGCTTATTCTGCAACAGCCTCTCTCTAGTGCCTCCCGACGTATTTACACCGGGAGGTGCTAACTCAAACTCATTAATCTGTCTCGGACTGTGCCGGTGTCCCGCCGGATAGCTCCGCTGCCCTGTACGTATTGCCGCCGGAGCGGTTCTCGCTGTTGGCACGGTATCCGCCGCCGGAGCGTTTCTCACTGTCAGAGCGGTATCCGCCGCCGCTTCTGCCATAACGGCTGCCGCCGCTTCCGCCCTTGTCATAGCGCTCTCTCTTGTTATTCACCGGAACTTCCTTCTTCAGTGCAATCACCACATGGCGGAAGGGCTCCTCGCCCTCGCTGCGGGTCAGCACATACTTGTCGTTCTGAAGGGCCGCGTGAATAATCCGGCGCTCATATGGATTCATGGGTTCCAGAGACACAGGCCTCTTGGTCCTCTTAACCTTGTAGGCAATGTTCTTGGCCAGGGTCTCCAGGGTTTTCTTGCGCTTCTCACGGTAATTCTCCGTGTCCAGCTTCACCCGCAGATAGCCTTCGCTGTTCTTATTCACAATCAGGCTTACCAGATACTGAAGAGAATCCAGTGTCTGTCCCCGCTTGCCAATGAGTATTCCCATATCATCGCCTTCCAGATTCACGGAAAGCTCCTTCTCCTCATCATTGTAAGCGGCTGTGATATCCACCACCATGTCCATGGCCTTGAAAATGCGGGCCAGGAACTCAACGGCGCTGTCCTGAATAGACTCTTTCTTCTTGGCGCGGATAATGGCCGGCTTGGAGCCGATTCCCAGAAAACCTGCGCTGCCTTTATCAACTACTTCATACTCCAGCTTATCACTGGTGGTTCCAAGTTCGATTAATGCTTTTGTAACCGCTTCGTCAACCGTCTTAGCAGAAAATGTCAACATATCCATATATAGAACCCCCTTTATTTTTTGCCGCCCTTGTCATTCTTCTCATTGTACTTGCTAACCATATTGGCTTTTGAAGCCAGGCTTCCAGGTTTCGCATCCTTGTTATAGTAGCTGTTGGACTCTGCAACCTGGCTCTTGCTCTTGGCGATCTTCTCCATGCGCTGAAGCTCTTCCTTCTCCTCCTTGGCCTGGATCTTCTGCATCATATCGTCAACATTGCCCACTCTTGTGGGAGGAAGGCCCTTCTTGGCACGCTTCTTGTTGGTCTTTTCAACATTTTTCTGAACCAGATCGTCGATGTCAACCTTCTTTAAGTAGGAGTTGATACCAACCTGCTGAAGGATTGTGAACACACTCTGCGCCACCCAGTAGAGGCCGATACCAGTTGCAAAGGAGAAACAGAAGAACACGGACATCAGAGGCATCATCACGTTCATGGACTTCATCATGTTGGCGCTGGGATTCTCATCACCTGCCGGAGACTGGGTGGTGCTCATCATCAGCTTGGAGCTGTACCACTGGCTGGCGCCTGCCAGCAGGGGGATTGCAACAGCTGCAATCATGGTGCCCACGGTGGTTCCATCCACATGGCCGAAATAGTTACCGATAACCTGCATTGGTGTATAAGCAATATTTAAGCCGAAGAAGGTCTGCATGTTCTCAATTGCATCCACAACCCTTATTCCGGACTCGGTAACCGCCTGTCCCACCTGGCTGAAGCTCTGCACCAGTGTATCCCACTGCTGCCCTGTCAGCTTATATAATAAATCAATTGTAGTATTTACACTGTTAAAATCAAATTTGTCAACAGGCATCTTCTGAGCCGCAGCCAGGTCGATAAATGCCTGCTGGGTCTGATAACCTGCCGGAAGATGGCTGATCACAGTCTCATAATATCCGCGCACGGTCTGAACATATGCAGGAATATTATAGATTACGCGGTACAGCGCGAAAATGATGGGAAGCTGGATTAACATAGGAAGACATCCGCCTGTCATGGAAGTTCCGTACTTCTCATATACAGCCTTGGTCTCTGTCTGCATCATCATCATTGACTTCTGATCATCTTTACCCTTATACTTCTTCTGAATTGCTGTCAGCTCCGGCTGCATAACAGCCATCAGCTTAGAACTCTTCTGCTGTTTAATGGTAAGAGGGATCATCAGAACCTTCGTTACCAATGTAAACAGAATAATACACAGACCGATACTCTCGATCCCGAACATACTGGTGAAGCGGAACAGCTGATCCATGATCCAGCCCAGTATATCTCCGATCGGTCCCAAAACCCCGCCTGTTTTTGTCAACAAAACTACGCCAACTAAACTATCCAATGAACTACCTCCTTAGTTATAAGCACCTGCCGCCCATCCCGGCCGCCTATGTGCTGATGGCTTAAAGAGCGCGCTGCCCGCGTCTCTCTTCTACGGAACTGGATCATAACCGCCTTGCGCAAATGGATGACACCGAAGGATCCGTTTGCAAGCCAACCATGTACCTTTTAACGCACCGTACTTTTGAAGTGCTTCAACGGCGTATTGAGAGCACGTCGGTGTGTAAATACAGTGAGTTCTTATCTTGAGGGGAGATAAATACTTCTGGTATACCCTCACTAAAAATATCAGCAGCTTAACTACCATAATAAGTTCACTTCGATTCCTTTTTTGTACGCCTCATGGCTTTTCACAGTTATTTTTTTATGTTATGCAGTCCGCACAAGTGCAAATAAGCACTTTCCAAATGTTTGTAATCTGATTCTTTGGCAGCCGGTCTGGCTACCACTACGATGTTTAATCCTGTCTGAAGCTTGTCTCCATTTAACCGGAATATTTCCCTTAATAACCTTGTAATATGATGGCGGACAATACTGTTTCCCACCTTTTTGCTGACCGATATACCGATCCTGTTGGTATCTTCCCCGTTTCTCACCACGTACATGACCAATAACCGGTTGGCCTGCGAAGCTCCACCCCTGTATACCTTCTGGAACTCGCTGTTTTTTTTAATGGACGGAAATCGTTTCATTCGAAACTCCTCGCATCTGTAATTCAAAAGAAAAGGCCACAATAGTCTGTGGCCTGTGTTCCTTTGATTTTAAGCTTTTAATTAAGCACTCAGTCTTGCTCTGCCTTTTGCTCTTCTGGCTGCTAAGATTTTCTTGCCGCCTGCGCTGCTCATTCTTGCTCTGAAACCATGAACTTTCGCTCTCTGTCTTGTTTTAGGCTGAAATGTCATCTTCATGAGAACCATGCACCTCCATTCAATCTTCTTATCTGACAATGTGAAAACACACATTTAGACTAGTATAATTAAACATCTTCTCAATTATATAGAAGAATTGGCGCTTAGTCAAGACATTTTTCCTAAAAAAGTATGAATTTCCTAGGGTTTTTATACCAGCTGGCGCTTCAGGCGCTCCTCCTCGGCCTTCTTATCCTCCACCGGATACCACATTGGGTCCGCGATCTCAATACAGCAGGCCTCCCCCGGGGCAAATACAACGCGGTGGGGCGTCTCCACCTTCACCAGCTGATCTCCCACGGGCACCAGATATTCCGTTTTGTCGGTGAGGAAGATCCGTTTCTCCACATGGGTTCTAAAGCCGTAGTCCGCGCTCATATTGATGGCGTTGGGTCTTGTGGCCACCACCATCTGGCCGGCCGCATCCTTTGGCACCTGCAGATCCAGGGCCTGGGAGTGGTTCCCCTGTGGATATGCCTTCCCGTCCTTTATATCCACATTGATAAATGTGGACTCGCCCAGGAAGCTGTGGACAAACCGGGAATTTGGCTTGCTGTACAGGTTCTTCGGAGTATCGATCTGCATGATCTTACCCATGTCGCAGACCATCATCCGGTCTGAGATTGCCATGGCTTCCGACTGGTCGTGGGTCACGAAGATAATCGTAAAATTAAACTTCCGCTGCAGCTCTTTAATCTCAAAACGCATGGATTCCCGCAGCTTGGGGTCCAGATTGGACAGCGGTTCATCTAACAGCATGACCTTGGGGTTGGTCACAATGGCCCTGGCAAGGGCAATACGCTGCTGCTGCCCGCCGGACAACTCCGATGGATACACCTCCTCCAGACCATCCAGGCTGCAGTGGTGAAGGGCCTCCTTCACCCGCTTGGCCGTATCTGCCTTGTTCAGCTTCTGGATCTTCAGCGGAAATGCCACATTGTCAAATATATTCATATGGGGCCACACGGCAAATGCCTGGAATACCATTCCCAGCCCCCGCTCCTCCGGCGGCACATAGAGGTTCTTGGACTTGATGGAAACCGGCTTCCCGCACAGTTCTATCTCCCCCTCGGACAGATCCTCAAAGCCGGCGATCATGCGCAGCGTGGTGGTCTTGCCGCAGCCGGAGGGGCCCAGGAAGGAAAAACACTCCCCCTCCTGAATATTCAGGTTGAAATCATCAACCGCGGTAACCGTTCCCATGGTTCTGGTTGTGAAGCGCTTTGTTACGTGCCGTAATATTACCTGATCCTTCGCCATATCCTTACGCTCCCTTCCTGTCTTTTGTTATTTCCGTAACAATGGTGTTGCATATGATGATAATTAAAATCGCCAGCGAGGCAAGGGCCGAGGCCTGGGGTATCATTCCCGCATCCCGGAGTGAGTAGATCTGAACGCCCAGAGTCCTGGTATAAGGCCCGTACAGCAGGATGGAGGTGGTCAGCTCACGCATGGCGGGCAGGAAGATCAGGAAGAATCCCGACACCATAGCCGGCCGGATTAAGGGCAGGGTGATATCCTTTAAGGACTCCGTGTGGGTGGCACCGCAGGCCCTGGAAGCCTCCTCCAGCGAGGAATTGACCTGCTGCAGGGACGCCGAGGCGCTCTTCATGGAGAAGGACAGATATCTGGCCATGTAAGCCACCAGAATGATCCAGATGGTGTTATACAGCTTGATCCCGAAGATAGAGCCGGACCAGGACAAAATCACGCCGATGGCCAGCACAGTGCCCGGAATGGAGTAAGGAAGCACGGACAGGATTTCCAGGATTCCTTTGCCCTTGGGTTTAATCCTGTTGGTCACATACGCAACCATAACGCCCAGGAACATACACACAACGCCGGCCACCACGGACAGGAACAGGGAATTCTTAATAGAATCCAGGGTTGCCGGTGAGGTCAGCACCTTCTGATAGTTCTTCAATGAGAAGTTCTCAGGGGTAAGGGGCAGGCCGTAAGCATTTACAAGGGCTACCAGGAAGATCATCACCAGGGGGACCACCACAATCACCACCAGGGTGAGGCAGGCGAACATCAGTAACGGATACTTGGCTCCCCGCAGCTTAATCAGGGTGGGACGCATGGATTTACCCTTGATAATGTCATAGCTGCCGGAGCTTAACACCTTCTTCTGGATCACCAGAGCCAGGGACACCACAGCCACCAGCAGAATGGACAGGGCCGCGCCCTGGCGTATGCCCTCAAAACTCCCCGACGACTTGTAGATCAGGGCATAAATCATGGTGGGCAGTGTATATATGTTCTTGGAAAATCCAAGAATAGACGGCACGCCGAAGTGGGCCAGTGAAGAGATCAGGATCAGCAGCGCGCCTGCGGAGATAGCCGGCTTTACCAAGGGAATGGTAATCTTGGCAATTACCTGCCCCTGCTTTGCCCCTGCAATCCTGGCGGACTCCTCCAGCGTGGGGTCCATGCGCTCCAACGCGCTCACCACCTGCATGAACACAAATGGGAAGTAGTAAGAGCACTCCACGAAAATGATTCCGCCGATACTGTTGATGTTGATGGGCGCGCTGGCCAGGTTAAATGTGGACATCAGCCATTTATTCACATAGCCCGCCCTTCCTGAGAACAGCAGATCCCACGCCATGGCGCCGAAAAACGGCGGAAACATGTAGGGGATGGTGAACATTGCCCGCATAAAGCCCTTGGCCGGAATATCACTCCTGCCCAGCAGCCAGGCATAGAACAGGCCCATAATGGTACCAAACAGTGTTACGGCCAGGGCAATCACAATGGTGTTCCACATGGCCTTTAAGTTGTCAACATTTCCAATCACTGATATAAACAAGCTGATATCAAATGCACCCTTGTTGAAAAATGCATTATAGACGATCATAAATATAGGAATCGCCACAATGATCAGCAGGAGCACAAAGCTCAGCACAGTCATGGCCTGATCCAGGCCGAATTTTCTGCCTTCCATGGCAGCCAGCTCGGAACCTGCCGTGCCGCTGCGTCTTTTTCTCAATGTCATACGGCCGCCCCCTCTCTCACCGGGTAGAACTCAGGACTTATAAATGCCAGCCCCACCTGTTCTCCCTCCTGCTCAATCCTTCCCGCCTTAATGGCGTCAAAAGCGTTCTTCTGAACCCGGATTTCCATTCCCTCGAACTCTACAAAATAGTCATACTCACTGCCCAGGAACACCGACCGCTTCACCCTGGCCTTAATGGGCGAGGACGGATCAAAGGTAATGTTATTGGGCCTTATGCCCATATCCACAGTACCCGCCTTCTCAAAGGCGGCAGGCACCTCCCCGTGATAGACAAGGTTTTTGTTGCCCTGGAAACACCAGTTATTCCCTGTTTTTTCCAATTTAAAGAAGTTGGATACTCCAATAAACTCAAATACAAACCGGTTGGCCGGCTTCAGAATGATGTCCTCATCCGCCCCCAGCTGGCACAGTTCCCCGGACGCGTTCATAATTGCCATCTTATCACAGAGCTGCAGGGACGCCTCCTGGTCATGGGTAATATAAAAAATAGTAGTTCCAATATTCTTCTGAATCTGCCGGATCTCAATGAGCATCTCAGATCTCAGCTTCGCATCCAGGTTGGTAATGGGTTCATCCATCACAATGACCTCATCCGAGCTGACCAAAGCCCTGGCAATTGCCACTCTCTGCTGCTGTCCGCCGGACAGCTGGCTGGGCAGATAGTTGGCATACTCGGTCATCCGCACCTGCTTTAAGGCATTTTCCGCCTTCTCCTTGATCTCATTCTTGGGAAACTTACGTTTTTTCATGGGGTAGCATACATTTTCCAGCACAGTCATATGGGGCCACACCGCATAATCCTGGAACACCACGCCCACATCCCGGCGCTCCGGCGGAATATTGATTCTCCGCTTCTGTGAGAACACACACCTGTCCCCGATCCAGATCTCGCCTGTACTCGGCTTGTTAAAGCCCAGAAGGCAGCGGATCAGCGTGGTTTTGCCGCAGCCGGAAGGCCCTACCAGGCACATAATCTGGCTGTCGTCCACCTCCAGGGAAAAGTCTTTCAGTATCTGCTTCTCTCCATAAGAAAAAGACACATTATCAAATTTAATACTAGCCATTGAAGTCCTCCTATATCTCTCAAAAAACACGGGGCCGGAACACGCCCAGCCCCGTGTAATATCAATTCTTATTTGAAAATGTTGTCAAATGTCTCAATAATCTGATCAGAGTTATCGGAGAGGGACTGTAGATCCACCTGCATGGCTGCCTTTGCAATCTCATCTACGCTGGCGCCCTTCTGATCCACATCGTTTCTCACAGACAGCAGGTTGTTCTCAACCAGAATCTCCTGTCCTTCCTGGGAAAGGATAAAGTCATACAGCAGTTTTCCGTTGTCCAGGTTAGCACAGCCCTCTACCAGGCCGATTGGAGAGAAGATGGATACCAGGTCAGAATCCAGATACTTAAATCCAAGGGGTGATCCCTCATCCATCAGGTTCTGTGTCACATAGTCAAGCATGATTCCTACCTTATAAGCGCCTGCAGCCACCTGGTTGTGGGTTGCGGTTGTGCCGGATTCCAGCTCGCATCCGTTCTCTTTCAGCTTCTTAAAATAGTCCTCGCCGTAGTTGGGATCAGATAACAGAGCGCCCACAAAATACTTGGTTGTTCCTGCACTGGATGGGTCTGTCATAACAATCTGATTGTTCCACTTTGTATCCAGAAGATCATTCCATGTAGACGGAACCTCATCCTCAGTGACCAGTGTGGTGTTATATCCTATGGACATGTTCATCATACGGGCACCTGTATAGAAGCCGTCCGGATCGATGAACTTGTCGGCAATTGCCGAAGCCTCGGGGGAGCTGTATTTTGCAAGAATCCCCTCATTCTTAAATCCAATATAATCGGAGGGGTCTCCCACCCAGATCACGTCCGCCGCAACCTGGCCGGATTGGTGCTCTGTGGCAATCTTGGTGATCACCTTACCGGTTCCTGCAAAGTAATAATCCATCTTAACATTGGGATACTTCTTCTCAAACCCTTCCTTAATGGCCATCAGCTGGTCTTCCTGCATGGAAGAATACAGCATCACGCTGCCTGAAGCCTCGCTTGCCCCAGCTTCCGCCTTAGGAGCCTCTGTCTCAGCCTTAGATTCTTCCTTACTGCCTTCCTGTGCTGCAGGTGCCTGGGTTGTGGCCGCCTCCTTGGCGCCTCCTCCACAGGCTGCAAGTGAAACCACCATTGCTGATGCGACCATGACTGCTAATGCTTTCTTTTTCATAAAATACCTCCCTATTCATTGTTTAAATTTTGCATTGTGCAATTTGTTAGCTTTGCAGTTGATTTTATTCTAATTTTTGTGCTAATATATGTCTGTCTCTTATACACATCTGACGCTGCCGACGAGCGATCTAGTGTATGAAAAATATGGAAGTAGGTAGAAGTACAATTTTTAAACTCTGCAAATTCTAAACCTGCTTAGAAAAGGTAATATGACTGAGAAATCAACTACTGCAACCAAGAAATTCAAACAACTTTTTCATATCCTGTCAATTGGGACAGGATTCATTGTGCTGCTCTCCCTGATCTTCTTCACCTTGTTCCGGATCTTTGAGCGGATCACCTATGATTCCATCTCCGACCTGAACAAGGACTTCGCTATACAGATTGACTCTCTCACCGAGTCCATCAATTCCACCATTGTCAACTACGGTATGCAGCTCTTCTACTCCGAATCTGTGAAGAAAATGATGGGGGCCGCCCAGTTCAGCAACACGGACCGGGTCTACATGACCAGAGATTTAAACACCTCCCTGTCATCCACTGACTTTGCGGAGTCCATTGCCATCCACAACGGCTACACCGGCCGGGTCTACTCCACAGACCCCTCCTACCCCAACCAGCGTCTGGAACAGCTCAACAAGGAAAAAATCCGCAGCTTAATCCTAAACCGGACCAATGAACAGCGTTTTAAACCCATTTACTGTAAAGAAGCTGCGCCCTCCAACAAGGAATATTACACCTTCATGTTCTACGAGCTGTATTCCGACGGAACCCCCAAGCCCAGCACCCTGATCATCACCGTCAAAAGCGGCTGGTACAAGAAATCCCTGCTGGCAGCCAACCCCTCCTCAGACCTGATCGTAATTGACAAGACGGGATCTGTATTGGTATCTGCCAATGAATCCTTAAAAACAGAGTATCTGGATTACTATCCCCTGATTACCAAGGAGAAGGACAGCGGATACATGATCAACCACAAAAAGAACCAGATCTGCATGTACTATGAATCCGTTACCACAGGACACACCTACATGAAGATTTCCTCCCTGTCCAAAATGCTGCCCCGGTTGCTGTATTTTCGTAAAATTGTAGTTTATTTCCTGGCCACGATTATATCCGTGTTTGGGGCAGGACTGAGTATTCTGCTGATCTTTGCCCTGCTGCCCATGCTGAAGCTTAAAGACGCCATCAAAATCATAGATAAACTTCAGACCGGAGATGGCGGCCCTGCGCCGGAGTCTCCCCCCATACCGCTAAAAGAACAGATTGACGCGGTGGTGTCCCGGTCGGAGCGGGCCCGCCTGGAGGGACTGTTCTACGACATGCTGGCCTCAAAGCTGGAACCGGATTCCACCAAGCTGTTTAAGGATATCCAGGGGCATTTTGGCCTTATGCTGATCCACGCCAAACACAGGAAGGACATCTACGAATCCATAGAAAAGCAGCACCCCGAAATGGTGGTCGCCAAATCCTCCCATATATATGCATTTCTTGGACTTTATGAGGATGACCTGCAGTATCTCGCATCCGCAGAACATATTAATATGGATCTGAACTGCAGATGCTACCTGAGCCAGCTATTTGACGATTTCTCAGCACTGATGGAACATTTTAACAACTTAAACGAGCTGCGCAAGCTGAGCCTGACCCTCTCTGACGGCTGCTACATTGTCCATGAGGAAGAACTATACGAAAAAGCTGCCGCCAACACCATCACCACCAAGGACTTTACAGACCTGATTGTGAAATTAAAATCAGGCAGTGTAGAAGCCGGCCGGTCAAAATTAGGGGAAATTCTGGGAACTATTGAGAATTACCGTTATGAAGATTTCCAGTATATACTTTACAGGACAGAGGATACCATCTGCAGTCTGCTCAATGAGTTTTCCTCAGATTTAGTAAAAGAGGGGAAAAAACTTCTTCCGGAGTCATTAGAACAGATTAAAAGCATGGATGAGATCAGGACGGCCTTTGACACGGCAATTGGAGCCATCAGTGAGAATTACAGCGAGAAAAAAGCTGAGAAGTATTCGGAACTGGCAAGGCAGATCCGCATTCTGGTTGAAAGCCATTACCATGACGGTTCTTTGAATTCCCAAAATATTGCGGACATGATCAACATGAACAATGCCTATCTTGGAAGAATGTTTAAGAGCGCTTACGGGTGTTCCATTAACGATTATATCAACACCTGCCGGATTGAAGAGAGCAAGATACTGCTGAGGCAGACAGATGAGCCAGTGGAGGAGATTGCCAAAAAGGTAGGATTTTCAAATATCAAGTATTTTTATGTGCTGTTTAAAAAGGCAGTAGGAATCACACCGTCAAAGTACAGGGTTGGGGAGACTTAAAATCAAAGTAAGAAACACCCCAGCCCCGCACGCGCTCCCCCTCACAAAAAAGCAGGAAAGCCGCCCCAAATCCCGGGGCAACTCTCCCACTTCCTAATCTCACTTCTTAATCTTACTCCCTAATCTCACTTCTTAATCTTACTTCTTAATCTCACTTCTTAATCCTACTTCTTAATTTTACTTTTTAATCTCACTTCTTATTCAAAACAGGGATCAACACTCTGCCAATAATGGTCACCAATATGGCTGCCACAATCGCCTCCGGAATCCCCGAAGCTGTCACAGTCACCATAATCAGACCCCAGACCGCATCAATCGCCACTTCTTTAACCTGAGCGTACTGGTTCATAAACAGAACATAAATACTCCCCATAACAAAAACGGTATTAACCATGGACCCCACAAAACCAGCAATCGGCAGTGCAACCATCATGTTAATATGAATCTTCTTAAATAAGATCCACAGCCATCCGGCGATGACGCCGATCAAAATCCGGCAGCCCACAGAGATCCAGATTGCCTTAAATGCGCCCCCGATTCCAGCGATATTAATACTGAGAAAGGGCGAAAACGCAAAGGACAGCAAAGTTGGGGCCATGGTGTTGCTAATCAGCGAACATATCCCAAATGCTGCTCCCAAGATACCTCCTGCCAACGGCCCCAGCACAATCGCGCCCAGGATGACAGGGATGTGCACAGTTGTAGCCTTAATCACCGGCAGCTGAATCATTCCCAGAGGCGTATTCGCCAAAAGGACCACGATTGCAACCATAAGTGCCACACTTGCAAGCCAACGGGTGTCTTTTTTTCTCTTATTCAATTTTTTTCCTCCTGCTACTGTTCTTGTAAAAGATACAATGCATAGTTACGACCTGATTATAAACAGGATACGCTCCGCAGTCAATGCCTGCAGGTGTATAAAAATAAATACTTGTGGGGGAGTTAGGCGCGGAAGGGTACGCGGACGTTGGCTGGTGTATTGGCCGTGAAAAGAAGAAGGTTGGGGCTGGGAGGACAGCGGAGGGGCAGGCTCCTGGTTACGGAGAGCGTGTCTCTAAGGCCCTGATGATTTGCTAAAAGCGCCGGTCCAAAGAAATTAAACTCG
>OKVW01000807.1_pt1 | contig 15951 bp, 25 predicted proteins | sample 1606991 | NCBI WGS metagenome assembly OKVW01 (sample SAMN03281021, study PRJEB24777) | human gut metagenome | isolation source: fecal sample PR177 from 1 month old male Malay infant, vaginal delivered...
CGTTCGTGGCGCCATCAACTATGACACTCAAATTCAAAAGCTGGATGAAAAGATAGAGAGATATACCAATTTGCTCTCTGGCCTCAAGGCGCAGAAGCAGGAGCTGCTCACGAAAAAGCAGGAGAACGATATGCGCGACCTCTATGCATACATGCAGGAGAACGGCTTATCAGCCGCTGATGTGATTGCTCAGCTTGAGCCTGTTGATGTGGTCGCCGCCTCTGGCAGCGCTACAGAAGAAGAGTGTGTTTGACCTCAACCCGTCCAGCTTCGGCTGGACGGGTTTTTGCTTACCAAGCGGTTCTTCTTATAGGTCAATCTTAAGATCGCCTGCCCAGCTATCGCTTACTTCGCCCGTACTGCGATAGCCAGAAACGGTTTTACTCATAGTCCTATATAGCGCGTCGGTTCCAACCTTGGATGCTGTAAAATTCGCGGCGAAAGCGATAGGGATACCAATACTCTCAGCTTCACTGGCGGCGTCAATATTTGCGCCAAGGAACATGAACTGCCAGTTGTACTTTTCTGTCTGATGGGTGATCATATCCTTAATCTGCTTCTTAGAAAATTCCTTACTGGCATTCTCCATACCGTCGGTCGTAATGACCACGACGACCTTGCCGGGGCGCTCAGCTTCGTCCAACTTGCTCAGTCGATTTCCAACATCGTTGATTGTGCGCCCGACCGCATCCATAAGGGCGGTCGTTCCACGAGCAAAATACTCCTTATCAGTCAGAGGCTTGACATCCTTCAGGACGACACCGTCGTGCAGCAGCTCATACTTATCATCGAAGAGAACGGTCGTCAGCATGGCCTCGCCAGGTTCCTTCTTCTGCTGTTCGATAAATGCGTTGTAGCCGCCGATTGTGTCATTTGTCAGGCGTGACATGGAACCGCTTCGGTCAAGGATAAATACGATTTCTGTAAGGCTGTCTTTCATTCTTCAATCTCCTTTAATAGTCATAGAATATCCGTTTCATATCTTTCGCCCACACTGGGGGCAAAACACAGCATCACCATCGCAAGTTTCAGCGAGCACAAGATGCTTGACAAAATTTCCATCTGGCATAGTACAAAGAGCACAGCCAACATTAGCCTCTAACTTCTCATTCACAAGAGCTCTAATACAATCTCGTTTTGCCTTACCAAGAGCGGGATGTGGTTGCCGCTCCATAATGTTTAGTTCCTCAAGAACCTGATTTAAAAGCGCTGGTCGCATCTTCCCGCTCATTGTTCCTCCTTATGAAATAGCGATTTCACTGATGCTCACACATCTCTACGATATGGTCACAGAGCCCGTCAGGAATCACACTTCTATCAATAGCGCCCTTCAGACCTTGCGTTCCAGTTTTAGCTCCACGGGGAGCTGCCTCATGGCAGGGGTCGCCGTTGTGGCACATTGGGCGGAAGCGCGGATCAGGGTGGTTGGTCCAGATATCTGTGGGCTTCATGCGGGTGTCACCGTATTGGCAGTAGGTCACAGTATACCGAGGCAACCCTCTCATGAAGTCCATTTTTCTCATACCGCCACGCGGATTCTCAATGAACCAAAACTGTGGATCCAGCTTATTGATAAGCTCTAAAGTATGAATCACCAGCTTATCAGACAGCTTTGCAAATTCACTCTTTGGAGCTAGATTCCCACTCACCTCTTTGGTGCGATGATGAGATATGGCTGCAATGCTATAACTTGTACAAGGCGGAGATGCCCAAATCACATCTGGGTGTCCAAACCGCTCTATGATATCCTCCGCCGTCACATCTAAGATATCCGCATACCAACTGATATTAGGATGAGTCCTATCGAGTTCGATCGTGTAAGCCTCATGTCCTTTTCGCTCAAAGGCTTTTGCGATGCTTCTGGTTCCACTGAACAAGTCTAAAACTTTTATGTATATACCTCCCACGTCTGGGAGGCCGGCGCCGTTTAAAGATCTACCTCATTACATAATTTCTTATTTGCTGGATTATGAAATCTTGGTTTGGTCTAGATCACTAAGTTATGCATCAAAAATCTGATAATATCAGATGCGTCATTTTGAAGCTTGCCAAAGCAACCTGAAAGGTTTCCTCTGCACTTTCCAGAGTACCCACGACTGTAACATGATTTGCATGTATCGGGGTCCCCATCACACTTATCCAGCGCCCTAAGTACCTCATCAATTTCGGATGTATTAAACTCTCTCAGATGTTAGCCCTCCTTATAAAATTCCCATTTGGTTGTCATTGTCCATTCGAGAAATGCACTCTGGGCAATGCTTATACAAGCATATTTCCATTTCGTCTTCTGTTGCAGGTAGTGGAATTTCAAATCCGCAGACACTGCATTTTTGGTAGGGAGCAAAATGCTCTGTGTGTATAATCCATCTGCCATGCTTAACTTCTACGGCATCTACAGTTGGAGCCTCTTCAATATCTCCAATATCTACAACCTGCACGTATCCGCAACGGGTATCAGCATTCCATCGTTTTTCCAAGAGTGCGTCTGCGTCGATCAGCCTAATTCTTAACACCACCAAACTTCTATTTGTTCTTGTCTGCCACGTATCTGTCTACAGCTGCGCTGGCGAATCTCTCTGCGTCATCCTCCGAAAACTGCTCCGCGCCAATGTTCTGCATATGGTGTCTAAACTCGTGTGCGATATTGGAGAGCGCAGTGATGACCATATCTTCTTCACTTAAATCAAAAGACACCTTCATCTGATTTGGGTCTGCGCAGATAATTGACCTTGTCTCTGGATTGTAGGCGGCAAACCCATCTCCGTCGGCCCCGGCATCTATAGAATCGAACCCATGTAGAATCGATATTGAGACGTCTTCTGCTGGATAGCGTGTGCTCAGCCAGTCGCAAAACTCTACAATATATTGATCCGCAAATTTAATCATCGTTTCTCCTTGTATATGGTGGTTCAGCACCATGCCCACAAAAGGTTGTGGGCAATCGTCCACAACGAGCACATGGCCGCCGGTCATCGTCAATCTCGTTGTTGTCTGTATACCTCCAGACATCACCATCAAAATAAGTCTCGTGCCCACGAGAATGAGATTTTACCAACTAAGCACCTCCACTCAAACAAACTTTCCTTTCATTCAGTGTCATTTTATTAGTTCTTGGAGTTCGCACGAAATTGCATCCAAGAGTGGGATTCCAGCATCCACAGATTTAGTCTTTGCCCTCTTCACAATTTCATCTGAACAAAGGCCAATATCAGATGCAACTTCCCTACATCTATTCAAAGCACTGTCTAATTCCAGCGCCTCACTAATACATCTATTAATAAAGTTCAAAGCGTCCTCCTTTCACATGAAAGTGTCATTTTGTTGTGTTCACTTGACATCAACATAGTCGATTTTTCTCTCGATCTTTTTCATGTTCGGTGGCAGTGGAAGTGTGAAAGAGCAAAGCGGTATTTGAGATAGAAATCCGTGGCATTCTGGACACACGCCTCTGCTGCCAGCCTTAAACCCCCTCAATACTTTTTTACTCCAAAAATGATATTCGGTAGAGCAGCCATCGCAAGCTAGAACATACTTGTAGCGCACCTACTGCCACTCCTCGCCAGCTGCTAGCCCAGCATCAAACCCGTCCTGGTATCCGCCGTCATAGCCGCCGTCTTTAATTGCTTCATCACGTTCTTTAACAGCATCATTCCGCGCTTCGATGATTGAATTGACGTAACTGCCGGCATCCCGGCCTAGCCGCTCATCAACCACGCTGACAAAGTCTTCGTCGCAGAAGATTTGGACCGGCTCTGCGGTTGTAATATCGTTGCCTATGTAAAGTGTATGGGTCAACTATTCATCTCCTCCCGCACCCAGAGGTCGATGTCTACCTCACATTTATCTAGCACCTCACCCCAGTTCTTTCCGCTCCAGACGTAGTGTCGGTGAGGGCCAAGCACATAACAATGCAATGTGAGCTGATAAAAATCAGGTGCTGCCGTTGCCATTTCATCATCAAAATAGCTGGGGTAAGAAATCAGCATCTCCCACGTACCCTCATAGGACTTATGCCCGCAATCATCTTGCAGATAATGTCGGATCGCCTGTGCTACTTTCTGACGCAGGTCTGCGAATCTTTCCTGTTCGCGTTCTGTCAATTGGACACCTCCATATTTGGTAAAATAGGACTTTCATTGGCTGTGCTCCGTTCGTTAATCCTTTGCGTTGCTATCTTTGCCCATGATATACCAAAGTTGGAACCAGGCTTCTCGCATACGCCATTGTCCATTCCGATGTAGTGGCGGCCTTCCAGCTTTGCTGCCAGCGGAATGCTGCCGGCGCCGCAGCAGTTATCCAGAACCAGATCTTTAGGATTACTATAGGTGCGAATGGCATACCGGCACAACTCGATAGGCTTCTGCGTGGGGTGTAGCGCCTCTTTTTGCTTGTCTGTGGCAAACCTCCATACGCTGGTTGGAAACCGCTCCGTGCTGTCATAAGTATGTAGCCCATAGTCGCCATAATCGGAAGATATAACGGAGTTTCTTTTGCGCTGTGCTGTACTTACCTTTCTCTGGTGCCCGGCCGTTTTCTGCGGGTTGTATGTAGGTAAGTTTTTATAGAAAACCATGATATCCTCATGGGATCTCAACGGCATTCTATTGGCATTTAGGAACCCCGTTGGCGTTGTCTTCTGCCAGATGATGTTGTAACGGTGAAGCTTCTCATTCGACAACATCATTCTAGCTGTGAATTTGTCCTGCCCAAAGAGAAGAATTGCTCCATTGGGTTTGATAATTCGCTCGTACTGCTCCCAAAGTTATTTGTTTTGATGTCTGAAATCCCGCTTAGAATGTGCTTGATTGTCTCTTTATTCCACCCGTTCCCGCAGAGAGAATATCTAGTGGAGTCACTATATCCGGCTGTGAAGTTATCTGGCAATGTCTGGAGCCGTTCATACTCTACCGGAGTCAGCTTCCTTGCCCTGCCACAGTCCATCACCTTCTTCTCCTGATATCCCCCATTGACACAGGTGAGTGTGGCACATTTGAATGCCGGATTGTAGATGCGCTTTAGCATGTCGTGTGTGTTTACATCGAGAGTTCCGCATACCTTCTTCTGCATATCTACATCTTTTACGCCGCGTTTGTAGAAATACTTCTCTGGAACATTACGCTCCATCACATCCGCCAAAACAGAGGGGCTTCGCTCTGGCAAAGGCTTGATTTGAATGTTCGTCCAGTAAAGACGCGGGCGATCCTGAGCACTAAATAGGTTACTATTGATGAGTCGCGGTTCTACTCCAAGCATTTCAGATATGACAGCAGCATCTTGCTTGTCCTTTGGAACAACGTTTTCCAGCAGGAAATATTCCGGACAGATATCTTTTACGGCCCTGATGTACTCCATAACGATACCAGACTTACCATCCAGTCCAGAACAGTAGGTGTCGTTCTCCTGCTTGACGCGAGATAAGCTTTGGCAACACGTCCCAGCCACGACAAGATCGAATCCACAAAATTGTGAGAAATCTGCGTTCACGACATCACCATGATGGACAACGAACGGAAAGTGTTTTTTGCTCAGCTCAATGGCTGGTTCAAAGATTTCGTATGTATGATAGGCGTCTACTTGAATGCCCAATTCTTGCAACGCTAGAAGCCCTGTTTCGAGGCCTCCACAAATAGAGAGAACTTTGATTCCTATGTAATTTACCTCCTACGTCTAGGAGGCGGTCGACCTTTAAAGCGCTACCTATATTTCTAAAAATGAGCGCAAAAATACCCCATGATATTTCTGCATGAATGGTCTTGAAGATTGAGTTTCGGTGTCAGCTTCGCTCAATCCTTATGTATCTACTGTGCGGCTCCGGTGTCAGCAGAGCCGTAAGCAATCAGATTTCAACATCAAAGCTATCAACTTCTTCAACGTCATCAATCCTGGTGTCACTGTATACTGTGTCATCATCCAAAACTTTATCTCCAGCCTTGTCTGGACTATCAGCTTCTACATATGCAAATCCGCTAAAATTTACTTTGTACTTCATGTATCCTCCTCGACTCATGAAACGTTTATTTGTTGTTATATCCACTTGTCTCTGTCTATGTATTGCTTTTCCCACTCTGGTTCATCATTAATTCTCATTGGGAATGCTCTAATTGAGCCGTCGTTGAGCAAACACTCCATCCGCTTACTGGCAATGTATCTTCTACGAGATGAACTTGCATAAACTGTCTCAACATTTATTTCATCAACCTCGCAAATTATGGACTGTAATTCATTCAGATTTTTGACTAAATCAAAATTGACTTCTTTGTATGCATGTGTTATGCTTGGTTTAGCGAAAAAACTGCAACAAATTTTTGATGTAAAGGTGTGTTTAATGTGGCAAAGAAAGTCATAACAACCCCCGGAAGAAACCGCAAAACTCCGGAAGAAAAAGCTGCATTTATTGATGAGAAAATCAAAAAACTTGAGGCAGAGAAGGAAGAAATTTTGCGTCCCGTTAAGTACAAAGCGGTGGTGGACAAAGCTGCTGAAAGCGGTCTCTCTCCTGAAGAAATGCTCAAGCGTCTCGGTCTAGAATGACCTCACCCTTTTGGGGGCTCGCCTTAATCGGCGGGCTCCTTTTTTATTGTGAGTCCGATAAAACATCTCTTTGTTTAAGCCTCATCATCATCTTCACGCTTATAATTATCTGACCAATAGCGCAAATTTCGTTTGCATCATGGAAGATAAGGGCATACAGTTCCGCAACGCCAAACATCCCACTATCACACTCAGCATCACAGAACCAATTCTCGATGCAGTTTTCTAGCTCTTCTTTTGTCATCGTTTTTCCCCGTTCTTCTTATAGGACGCCCGCACCCAGTTGATGGTGTCCATGAATCCATCATCTCCTGCCGCTGGTATCAGCTCAATAACCGAGAACAACCACTTTGGCTCTGTAGTGTCTTCCTCCAGACATACTAGCTCTGGTCGGTCTGTGTGATCCCGGTCATAGATAACGGTCAGTTCTTGCTCTGCGTGGGCTTCACACCACTCTCTATACGCGGGATTCTTCCTTTTCCAATCCGTAGCAGACTTTATCTCCTCTATGTTGAGCTTGACCTTATCACCCTCTGAGAAGCGTCCCTTACACTGCCCTCGCAAGAACAGTATCTTCGCCAGTTCAATTTGTTCTGGGCTATATGTGCTCTTAGGCGTCTTCTTGAGATTGCGCCGCTGCTGTCTGTTTATAATTCCGCCTCCTCAGAATGAAACACGTCTTTCATCAATAGTGTGATTTACCGCGCCGGCGGCTCTGAATGGTATGCCTCTCGAAGAACACCCTTGTTGGCCTCGTCCCAACTTCCAGGATGTCAAGGACCTCCTTCTGAGAAATTTCCATACCTCTTCCCACGAACTTTGGGATGCGGGTAAGGATATTGAGTACATCCCGCGCCCTGGACGAGTTAAAGATGAGGGTATTACTATCTATATAATCCCAGCCAAACACACTGTGTAGTCCTGCATGGTCGTAGTAGTAGCAGTTATGCTTAAAGTCAAACTTCTCCGCTTCCTTCTCGGCGGCGCCAATATGCTTAATAACGAACTGATATTTGCCAACCGTGTAGGCGTTTTTGGTATTGCAGTTGACCATCTCCGGGTGCCCACTCAGAAAGCGTTTGAGTTTCGCAATCGCCTTTCTATTGGTGCAGAAAATGTCATAGTCTTTAATCTCCCGCCCGTTCCAAAGGCAGTAGATACAGCCACCTGCGAAGTAGAAGTCTGATAGGTTAAACATTGGGATGAGCGCTTTAATATCTTCCGATACTTTTGCCAATTCATCTGAGACTATTTGCATTTTATTGTTATCTATTGCTGCACCTCCTCCATAACAAAGAATAATTTGTTTCTGACTTGTTTTTAGCAAAAGCACATGGTAGAATTGTCCTGGTGATAAGTATGTGGATTTATAATAGCTCAATTGGCACAATGAAAATTTATCAGAACCCTCGGACTGGGAGATTCATTATACAAATCAAAGATGAACAATATGGTGGCTACCATTCTGCTGTAGCCGCCGCCGATGATGTCTATTGTCACGCTACTGGATGCTATGAATGGGACTGTTTAGACGGTAGCTTACTCGATGTTCCAACAGATATTTACGAGTGGGAGCGGCGTTAACCTCAACTATTTTCCCTTATCTTTTTGAAATGATGGAAGATACGTACCCCGTCAAGCAATACCTGAATTCCATCTGCGTCAATTGATTTCCCACTTTTTAATTCTGTCGCTGCGTTTAAAAGGCAATCCTCTACCAGTGTTAGATACCGCTCTATTTTTAAGCCGCTGTCCATAACCACAATCCTCCTTTAATCTATAATTGTAAGAATCACTGCGGGGCCGTTTACCTTGACTTCTATGTCTTGGTATGGCTCCGCAAATTTTGTGTCTACACCCTCGCGCTTTTCCAGTTCGTCTACCAGTTTACAGGTAGGAACGAATTGCAAGAGATTACTCTCAATGCTTACTGTTGGCTCCGGACGCGCTGAGTTGATGCGCTCTCCAAATATATAAGCCTTTGGAGGATACTCTTCATTTGCCAAGAGCTCTGCCTTTTCCAGTGCCTCCACAAAACGTTCTGCCTGTGCGGCACTATCTATGACAATGTTGTGTTTAATGCTGCCTGTGCTCATGATTCACCTCAACAAATCCTCGTTTAAGCGGCATGTCACTTTCATACCACACCAGTTTAATATCGGACAGGTGGTAGAACTGAAGGGTGCCTGGTACACGCAAGCTGTCCTCGTCTGGATCGTATTCGCTCAGTCCGATAAGGAATTCCCCTCCATCAAGCTCAACAATCTGGTCGATGAAACAGAAGTCTGTCTTTTCACACCCTGGGAGCTGTGCTCGGAACAGCTTCCCCTCTGCCCAATCTGAATACCAGGTATGGATGTCTCCCCAGGAGCCTTGTAGGTCGCTAGTCGTTGTCATAAGTCTTCTCCTGCGATGTTCACTGCCAGCGCCCCATTCACAAGTAGCTTAAATACGGCATATGCTTCTTCGATAGAACGATAGCGGCTCTTCATTCCGTCTCCGTGCTCAAAGATCTGCCACAAGGTAAGCTCTTTATTAGTGTCGTGCCCGTTCTCTTCCATCCACGCTGTAAACTGGTCGAGGTTGCCCCGGAGATAGTGCTTCACACCATCTTGATTATCAAAGCCGTAGATGGCTTCAAGGCTCATAGAATAATCTTTGCTTGCAGGGTAATATGTAAGTTCAAAATCAGTAAGGCCGTCTCCGGACGGAATTTCAAAGACGTCTACCGGGGCGCTGTCGGCATTGCTATCGTCTAGTAAAAGTCTATACAAGTCTTCGGTTGACTGAAGCTTAATATCAGATCCGTCCGCTTCTGTAACAGTGCCCTCATGCCACTTCTCTCCGAAATCAAGCTCCCACATCCAATACTCAATCCAGTCGTTCTCGTCCTCAAAGATGTGTTTCAGTAGAAAGGTCACATCATCGAACATGGATATCTGATAAAGCCGTTCTGCACCGCCGAGAGTGTTACTGATATCAGTAAGCTCTCGGTCTTTCTCTTTTACAGAGCTGATGATCCGATCAAATTCTTCGTATGAAAGCACTGTTTCATTGCCTCCTAATTCGTATCAATTTCCTGCTCCAATTTCCTCTTTTGAAGCTTATCCGCATATGTACAGAACCTGTTGGGAAGCGGCAAGACAGTAATGAGTGTGTTGCCTCGGAATAAGTAAATCGAATGATTGTACACGCGCATATTGTTTGGCTTGTAGTTGAGAAGGTAAATACCGTCCAAGTGTCGGTGCAACTTGCCGCCAGTCTCTGAGTGTGTGATACCAAACTGTAACGCTTTTTCTGCGTTCTTTTCTGCTATTTTCTTGCTTAGCCCGAGCCTGTTCTTAACTCTTTTCCTGCCGTGGTCTGTTACCACAACTTCTGCCATTCGATTGAGATTACCTCCGTGAATTTATAGTTTTGTTGATTATATGACCAGATCGTAGTCGTACAGATACCAGTATCCGCTTTTCTCCTTTTTGAGATTTTTGGCATATATGATGTCCATCTTTTTAATAGGTCTCTGGTTAAAAAGCTTGGAACGAAGCGTCAGCCGCGCTGTTTTCCCAGAGCCGATGGAGCGCGTGAACACGGCGTAGGCCCATATGTCGCCGATGTTCCCTTTTAGCGGAATGCAATCTGCTACCAGGAGCTTCCTGCGGTCTTCTTCCATATTAGTGGTCAACTCCACATAGCCGAGGATGTCCAACTGGTTCTGCATTTTGACCTTGTAGTTGGCGTCTTGGAGGCCAAGCTTGAAGACCTCGTTCTCTAGTGCATGTAGCAGACCATCCATATCTGTAATGGTGTACGACTTTAGCTCGGTGCCCTTGGCGTTGCGATCTGTGGCGTACTGTTGCAGGATTGGCTCGATGTCTGTGCCGGCCACCTTTTCCTTTTTGACGGTCTTTGCTGAGCCCTGCTTGAAGAAATCAAACAGATTCAGTATCCTGGATAACTCAACCGTGTTCCCATAGGAGGTGAAGTAGTCAATCTTTATCAGCGGCGCGACTTTTGCAGATTTGATGCTGTGTGTATCTAACCACATCAGTACATCGACAAAAAATGCAAATTGCGCTTGTCCGCATTGGTAAAGCAGCTCTCCGATTTCTCTGCCGAACCCTTTAATGGCAGACATCGAATTTTGGATGGCGTTCTCTGATTCGTCTGCCGTAATGGAGCGGTTATCCTGCCCAAAGCGGTAAGGAAGAAAACGAATTTTAAAGTAGTTCTCTGCCTCCTCTTTGACCGCGTTCATGCGGTCCTTGTCGCCCTTCTGCTCTAAAATACGCAGGAATGTTTCATAGAATTGTAACGGATAGTTTGTTTTAAGGTAGGCGGTATACAGGCTGTCCTCTGCCACACAGTAGGAATGTGACGCATTGAATGCATACCGTGAGCTGTCCTCAATGATCTTCCATATCTGATCGGCAATTGCGGCTGCTTCCCGAGGAGCGCGCCCCTCTTGCTGCTGCAGCACATCTGCAAAGCCAGTTAAAATTTTTTCTTTATAGGACAAGACCTTATCAACGCGCTTCTTCGCTATATTCTTTATGATCTCATAGCACTCACTCATTGGAATACCCGCATAGTTCAGAACGGCCATAGACATTTCCTGATACAAGATAAAGGAATGCGGCATTTCGTCTGTTTGAATCAGCTGATCCAACGATGGAATCCCATACTCCAAGTGTTGCCTCTGCTCAAACATCCGGTACATAGATTTGAAGCCTGGCCGAATCGCCGCTACGAAAGCGCATAGCTCGGAGATATTGTGCGGCCGGTATAAAGAAACCCGTTTTGATGTACCGCTCTGTTCTACTTGGTTAACCCCAAGTGTACAGCTCCTTCCGTACACAGCATCCCATACGGGGCTGTCAGAAGGACAAAGCGAAAGAAGCTCCTGCTCTGAATGCCACGGGACACCTATACGCTGATAGACGCGGTGGATAAGGTCTACGACAGATACTTTGAGCCAGTCGTTCTTGAGAAACTTGTAGTGTTCCGCCCAATCCCCGTCCATGATGCAGCAAATTTCTCCTTTTACGTTGATTAGGCCAATTTCTCGGCGGATATTCCCTTGATATAGGAGCGTTGCACATGGATGCGGTGTTAGATGACTGACAACGCCGAGGTAATGCCCGCTTTGCAGATAGATGTCATGATACTGCTTATCGACATAGTCCAAAACATTGAGTTCGTCTTTTTCATCGTCTCCAGCATGTTTGACCGCATTTTCATATCGCTCAATTTGCGCAGAGACCTCGTTTGCAAGTTCAAAGTCGATATTCTGTGATTTGGCGTACATCTTCCACGCTGCCTTCGGACGCAGAGTCCCGTATGCGATCATTTCATAAGAGGATTCCTCTCCCATGATATCCTTTTGGGCCTGCAGGAAAGGGGTTCTGTCGGCCACATTTAGGTCGATGTCAGCCAATGTCTTTGCCTGCAAGATGCGTGTTGGGCTCATAAATCGCTCTGGGTACATTTTCACTTTCGCCGCGATCCGGTCCACATCCGTCAGCCCCAGGAGCTTATTGGTATAAAAACTGACGGCGGAACCGCGTCCGGTTTTGGTCAAAACCCCGCCCAACTCACGGCCATGCCGGACAACGGCCCAGTCATCCAAGAAATAATCCGCGTGCTTTGTCTGGTGTACAATATCAATTTCCTTGCGGATCTCCTCTTCATAGTGAGGCCATTTATCCGGAGCAATTCTTCGCTTCTCTGTCCCCCACGCTTCCCAGATGATACGGTCATACTCAGAGTCTATCTGTTCCTGTGTCCACTCTGGGTGCAGACTGGGCATTTTGATTTCCTTTGTAAAGCACGCACAGTCGTATTCTTCTACCTGAAGAAATATGTTAGTGTTATCCATCGCTTGTACGATTTCTTTATGACTCAAAATTCCCTGCTTTGCAAATCTGCGATAAGCTTCATCTCCGTCTGGATAGTCCAGAACAAATCCCTGTTCGTCAGGATACTCGATGCCTTTTGATGCAATGAAGTTCGCGCGCTCTGCAGCATCATCAGGTTTGATATAGTGACTGTCGCAACCCATGATGATAGGAATCCCATATTGGCGTGAGAGTTCTAGGACGTGTTCATTCACGCGGTACTGCTGCTCCATGTTGTGATACTGGACTTCCAGAAAAAAGTTCTCTTTGAAGTGGTCACGCAGCCGCAGCGTAATCTCATCGGCATCGTCGTATTTCCAGTACGCGATACATGCGGTTGTCACGATCAAATCGGAGGAGGGCAAGGACATGAGGAGTGGAATATCCACGCGCGGTCGACGATAAAATCCAGAGATGTTGGCCTCTGCCAACACATCGTTCAGGCATCGGCGACCGTTTTCGTTTTTGGCTCCCAGATAGATATGGCAGTTGGCGCCGTCCTTTTCTCTCCTGTCCTTAACCCAGTATGCTTCGGCACCCTCCACAAATTTTAGACCATATTTTTCTGCAAGCTCGTACCCCTCTATATACCGGCCTTGCCAGCCATGCTCCATGACAGAAATGATTCCGTGCCCCAGCTCAGCGGCTCTCTTTGCATAGTCTTCGTTGCTGGCAACGCTGTCCGCAATGCCTGGGTTCGTGTAGTATGTATGCTTATGGTAGTTTTGGAATTGCAAGATGCTTACGCCCCCTTTATCTCTCCATACACCTCTTCCTCCGCCATCCGTTCCTCCTCCAACTGAGGTGGAGGATATTGTAGCGGAAGGCTGTCATAGTTGTTTTGATCCCACTTATACCGAAAATCGAGCGAGGCTTCGTCCTCAAAGAATCGTCTGCTAGGCTGGTCGTAGTAAAGCTCAGAAGAGCCAAGTCCACCTGGAGTAAATCGATTTTTTAGTGTATCAACAATTACGTCGCATTTCTCAGGCACCTGTGGCTTCCCAGTCTTGCTGTTCACTTCTTTGCGATCCGCCTCCTGGACACGATATAGCGCCATGACATAGTGGGCCAGGTTGACACTGCTCACGACACCTTGTAGGTCGAATAGGTTCATGCGCCGCATTGTATCCATCTTCTTTGGGTGAATAACCACGATGCAGATGCAGTGGAACTTCTTAGAGAAATTGACGACCTTTCTGATGAAGTCGTCCTGCTTAAAATATTTATTTCTGTCGTCCGCCTGCAGGTCGATCGAGGTCATGTTATCAATCACACAGAGTTTGCAGTTATTGCGGCGCACCATGGTTTCCATAGTTTCCAGCATCTTCGAGGCGACCTGTTCAAAGTCATCTCGATAGAACCACAGGTGCCCACGATAGCACTCTCTCATCGCATCTAGGGCATGTCTCTTGACTTTATAGTACGGTCTTGCCACGCCTTGATACTCTGCGATATTGCGCTGCCCAGCTAGAACAAAATCGATCCAGCTCTTCTGTATCTGATTTTCCAATTCTCCAGAATATACAAAGGCGTTGTACCCTTGCTCCAGCGTTTGACAAACGAGCTGGCCTATCAAGGAACTCTTACCCGCACCGGCTACACCGGTCACAATGGCGGTAGACCCGAAGTAAAGCTTGGTTATTTTTTGGTCAAGAGACTTTAGTCCGGAGAATACGCCATCGACCTGACTCATATCGAAATCCTCGATATCCGCGTAGTCGATAACTTGCGGCACTTCGGACTGCTTTGCGTTGGCGATAATCTCTAGGAGTTTTTCTTTCCCGAACCAGAACAGCACCTCATTAACATCCTTGACCTTGATACGCTCTCCATCGTCCTTCTCGTAATACTCTGGGATCTGCACGACCTTGCATCGCCATGAGCCGAGACGTGGTGTGATTTCACGGCAGTACTTCATACCTGATTCATCGTTGTCTGGAGCAATGATAATTTCCTTGAACTGTTCAAGGAAATCCCAGCATTCGTCTACCCATCGAGTGTTCTGATCTCCAAGCGGAATCGAAACGGCATTTGTGAATCCCGCCTCGATGGCGGCCGCGCAGTCTAACTCACCAGAGCAGATCAGAAGCGGTAGTGATGGGTTAATACGATTGATGTTGTAGAGAATCGGCGTGGTGTCAGCCCCTGCCTGGCACCAGTTCTTATTCTCCCCATGCTTCACCGTCCGGGAAGGGCGGTACTTTGTCATGATGTTGACATCGTTTAAATCGTAGTAGACAAAAGCAATATTGCCTTCTACATCTTGGCGGATATCCAAATAATCCACAGTTGCCGGACCAATTTTTCGTCTATGCAGATAGCGATAGACCTGATCCTTGCTCTCACATAAAACCTCTTTGGGGTATTGATACTCACGTTTTGTCTTAACATGGTGCTCCCCGAAGCTGTACTTTATGTTGGCGAGCTCAAAAAGTTTTTGCACGGCTTCAACGAAACTCTTATTTTGACCTCTCATATATGCGGTAATGATATCAACATCCATTCCGCACGCCCCGAAACAATGGCAGCAAAATCTCTTGGAGTCATAGATGAAGGATGGTGTGTCCTCGTTATGAAAAGGGCAGATACTACGGTGACGGTAGTAATCGTAGTCCTCTACGCCAAGAAATTCCATTATGTAATCAAAGTTTTTCTCGTTAAGACGATTCTTTGCTTGAAGAATTTGCTTTTGGTCGAATAGGATTGTGCCACCTCCTAGCTCTCCTTTGGTCCTTTATCCTTATCGGGACATTGATCACGACTCCCGCAAAGCTGCCAGCAGAAAAAGCCAGTCTTGTTCAGCTCAGCCTCTAGTTTCTTCTTCTGCTTAAGGTAATCCTGGAACCCAATTCTGCTATTCTTCTGGAGCTCGCCCAGCTCTTTGATTTGTCGGCGCAAACGGTTGGGTGTAGACTCAAATGCCTCATCCGCATAGATTTTGTCAATCGTATCGATGAACCACTGCCTGGCATCCGCAGCAGCCTTTTCCTCGAACGGAATCTCAATCAGCTTTCCGCCGTCGCGCACCATGTGAAAGACCAGTTTCACGGGCCATTTCCCATACTTTTCTTTCACGTAGATGGCGTACAGATAGAGTTGACGGGAATATTCAGTCTGTTCCTTCTTCGATTTGAAGGCAGATTTTGACTTGTGGTCAAGCACAATATAGCCGTTTGCATCCTTCAACAGAAGGTCGATTACACCAACAAATGGACGCCCACTGATGTCAAGGTTAACCCGTTGCTCTACGGCGAGCACTTCGCAATCCTCAAATGCCCCACCATCAAACTGATCCAGATAGTCTTTGCCGGCTTTGAAGTATCGCTCACCGAGGTCGCAATAATTGTTGGGCGGAAATGCATTGGTCACGTTCTTCTTATATTCCTGCTGGTATAGCTGGCTTAGCTCAAAAAACTCTACCTCCCCTTTGAAGTACCGTTCCATCAGCGAGTGCATGAAGGTTCCCCAGTCACTGAACGCATTGTCCACACGGGGCAATGCATCCAGATAACCGAGAAGGAACGAC
>OKVW01000808.1_pt1 | contig 15949 bp, 19 predicted proteins | sample 1606991 | NCBI WGS metagenome assembly OKVW01 (sample SAMN03281021, study PRJEB24777) | human gut metagenome | isolation source: fecal sample PR177 from 1 month old male Malay infant, vaginal delivered...
ATTACGATTACGGACATCGCATAATCGATATAAGCGTTCTTCATTTCTTTATCAATCTGAACGGGATGAATATTCCCGTGGGACCATTGTTGGTCTGCCACAATCTCACCTCATTTTACTAACACTGATTATAATACATCATAATATTATAGCATTTTTGAGGGCTAAACGCTAATATTATGGGCATTTTTATGGATTTTTTGTGAAAGCTATTTTAGGTTATTCGCCATTAACAACAATCATTTAACTAACGCATCCAATTTATTCATGCGGAAGTCTTCTATTACGTCCATGAACGTCTTATTATGTATCGGATTTTCCGTCATCCCAAATAGGTGGCTTTTGCAGTCACAGTCAGAGCAGCCAAATTTAGGGACGTCCCATTCGGCAACGCCACGGACCGCATCAGCAAGAGCGCATTCTGCATCAGCCCAGCTAGTTCGTATTGGCAGGCCTGCAATCATTTCGCAGTGACCGCGGAAGTAATCTAGATGCCAGTGCATTTTCTTGCGTTTTCGTTTATGACGCTCAATGCGTTTCGTTAAGTTTGCCTTCGCAGAGCCGACGTACATATAGTAGCCCGCCTTAAAATGCATCATCCCTTTAGAGCCAATTTCAAGGTCAAGATCGTGGTCAAGGTGCATGACCATCACGTACACGCCGCTATCGTGAGCCTCTGTATCGAGGATGGTACTCGGATAGGAACATTCTCGTGTTACATTTGGCATGGTGAAAGTCTCATCCCAGGTCACAGCAACGGCTTTCCAGTCTAAGGAAAGAGCTACCTCTTTAAAGGTACGAGCGAATTCCAAATCTGTGTGGTAGTCCGGTAAGAACCACTGCGCTCTATCCCATTGCACGAGGAATAAAACCCCTGTGTGGTACCCTTCGTTTTGTAATTCTTTCAGATGTAATAAATGTTTACGACCCCGTTCTGTTATGGCATCAGGGAACATGGCACCCGTTTTAGAGAATAGCGTACAAGACTTGACCTCCAGCAAGAACTCATCGCCCTTATCATTGGTGAGGAGCAAGTCAAAGCGTGATGATGTACCATGCAGTTTAACCGTATACTCTCGTCGTACAACGCACCATTCCTCCCAACCAGGGATCAGCTTATTTTCGATCAAATGCTGCGCTACATCGTTACTATAGTTCGTATCGAGCATAATTACGACCCCATCGCGCTCAATGCCCACTACGCGATACTTTGTCTTTGCATCAGGCTTATCGTGAGGCACAATGTACATCGTTACGCCTGTGAATAAGAGCTCCCACATGCGCCCAGGATTTGGTAAATGAGCGAGTACGCTTTCACCATTCAAATCTAAGGTCACCACAAAACGGTTCGGGCGACCAGTATATGTTGCTTTCAAAATTGTATCGTAAAGGACCTTCATTGTATCTCCTATATCAGTAATATTTTATATGTCTATTATACGCTATTTTGTTACAGGATAAGAATCCTATACATCGTACTATGAAAGTCCTTACGTTAATGGGAACCTCTAACAAGTGCTATAAGCCCTTAAAACTTACAAAAAAGAGGTGTTTAAAAACTTACTAAAATATGGCTCAATAATTCACCACAGTTACAGGATCATTGTTACGGTATTTGCGATTACTGCGTTGATAATCTCGTTCTACCAAGTTATGTAGGGCTTCTCCTAATAACTTCCAAAAACCATCAGTATCTTCCGTTGGTATACCAAGAACAATGGAGCTTCCTTTGGAATACGTAATACATGTGGAGGTTATATTATCAAGAATTGGCAAATATACGATAATGACACCACACGCTCCTAGCATATCCTTAAGAGGCTCTTTCACACCAGCTAATGGTTCGCTCTTAAGGTCCTCAATTTTAGGTATAAATTTTCTTAGCAACTCCGCATCATAAGGATTAACCTCCACAAAACGCGCCTGTCCTTTCGTGATTTGTACCAATGTATAAATCGCACTCTTTTTAGCTGGCTCCATATCCTTAATATTTTCATATACTAAGGGCATAACCATTTCATTATCTACATTTTTTAAAGAAGCTACCTCAAAAAATTTTTGTAAATTATTAACCTGCTCCGCTGCCTTTTTTGTTTCTGGCACTATACCTAAACGCGCAAGTTTAGCATAACCAAAGGACTTAGCAAAGTTAATTTCTTCATCAATAGAATTCTCATACTCTACTTTTAATATCTTCTCTCTGTAATTGGCTTCTAATCCATTCCAAAAACTTGCTTCTACACCAAACACCCGTTCAAGACGCATTGCCACATCCTGTGTTAGTGGGACTTCACCATTAATGAGCTTACTGATGTGCTTCTCACTCATATCCATTCGTGTAGCTAATTCTTTTTGCGTCATATGCCTATCTTCTAAAACCTCTTTTATTGTCATTCCAGGCGGTATAGCAATAAAAGTTTTACTTTCATATATCTTCATATGTATATCTCCTATACTAATGATAATCTACAATTTCTTGAATCTCTACTACGTGAAACATTCCATCAATATGTATAAAAATAAGTCTATAAGGGTGTACTAAATCCATAGCATATTGAGTTTTGCGATCTCCAACTAACTTATGGCACCGTCCCACACCATTTAAAATCAAAGACTGAATAGATGTAGCAAAACGAAGTTGATCAATTCTTAAATGAATTTTACGTGCCATCTCACGTCCATATTCTCGCCTAGCAGTATTTGCATCTGTACAAACTGTTTCTAACTTATTATTCTTATATCGTATATCCAATATGTCACCGACTCTCTCAAATCATAGTGAATGGTTGATACAATATAAATGGCCATTTATAACAATTTACCTAGTAGGTTAATTCTATTATACTCTCTCAAATACAAATGTAAATATATAATTTACCAATTAGGTAAATTATTTTATAATATCTAGTATTATAAATCATATATGCTATTAATAATTAATATTGAAATTTTTCATTTTTGTAGCCTAGGTTACATTATTACATACTAAAATAGTTTATACTAGGAACATCAGGTCAGTATTTAATACCCGTACTGATCGTTACGCCGGGTTTTGGTGAGGCATCGCCTAGTTGATCTCATCACGCTGTACGTATACGTGCGAAGCTTTCACAAAACCCAACGGCGTATATAGATTACATATAAAGAATTACATAGATTAACTAAGTAGTTTAGGCCACTATTCTCTGCAGAGAGGGCTCGAGAAAGGATTTACAATGGCACAAATCGCAGCAAATTTACAACGCATTAAAAACGGCCAACGCCGTTATGCAATTACACCTCGCGTTCCAGCAGGTTTCATTCAACCAGAACAATTACAAAAATATATCGACGTAGCGAATGAGTTCGGCGCTGTTCTTAAATTGACTGGTAGCCAACGCATTATGATTACGAATTTAAAAGCAGAAGACGTAGATAAAGCTTGGGAAATGCTCGGCATGGAGCCAGCGTACACTGTTTCTAACCGCGTACGCAGCGTAAAAATCTGCCCAGGAACTACATTCTGTAAACGTGCTAAACAAGATAGCGTACATCTTGGCATGCAAATTGAACGCAAGTATTTGTCTCAAGAAATGCCAAGCAAAATGAAAATCGGCGTGTCCGGTTGTCTTAACTCTTGTACTGAAAGCCGCATGAAAGATGTTGGTATCATCGGTACTGTAGAGGGTTGGAATGTGTACGCTGGCGGTAGCGGCGGCGCGCATCCACGCATCGGTGACCTCATCGCAGAAGTAACAACTGAAAAAGAAGCTCTTGCATTAGTAGATCGTATCATTGCATACTATAAAGAAAACGCACAAATTGAACGTATGGGCGAATTCATTGACCGCATTGGTTTAGAGGCTTTCAAAGAGGCTGTATTGGGCGACCTTGAAGGTGCTCCAGCTGAAAGCAAATCCGATGAACCAGCTGTGTTCTTGCCTGGTCATGGTAATGATCCAGAACCAGAAGCACCACGCCTCGAAGCAGGTGCTCCTATTACACCAGACACAATCATTCGCGACATCGTGGATACATATCCAAATGTTGTGCCTGTATTACAAAGCATCGGCATGGGTTGCCTTGGTTGCCCATCTTCTACAGCTGAACCATTGTGGCAAGCTGCAGAAATCCACGGTGTTAATGTATACGATTTAGTTCAAAAATTAGAAACTGCACGAAAAGGAGCTTAATATGTCCGCATTCTTAGGTCACATCCATTACTGGTTATATCGTAAAATTCAATTGCTCGTTGAGCGTGAAAACTTGATTTTAGAAAAAACAACTAAGGTTGTTGATGATTTGGCAGAGGAATTACACTCTATCTCCGTAGATACATACGGCGAGCCAATCAACCCTAGCATTCCACTAGAGAACATCATCGACCATGGCAATATCCATGGCTGGTTGTCCAACCAAATCAACATCGCATCCGTTCGCGAAGCTGCTTTCATCAAAGATTTGCTCGATACAAACTCTGGCGATGAAGCCGTACATGTAGTAACAGCAATTCTTGATGCATTCGCAGTACAAGGTCAAGCATGTGGCGTTGTGGCGCAAGACAATCTTGAGGAACACACTGCACCTGCTATTTACAATGCACTTCAAAACTTCTATGTAAACGGCATGCCTTGTGACGGTGGTGACCAAGTTGTTTCTGAAAGCCCAGATGAATTCACATGGGTTGGGGATCACAGATTACAAGCAGGCTACTGGCGTACAGCGGGCGTTGACCCTAAGTTTATGGCCCTTGCCTACCAAACTTGGTTCGAAGCTTTTGTAAAAGCAGTTGATCCTAACTTTGAACTTGTAACGACTGAAGAAAACGGCACACGTTTATACTCCATTCGTAGAAAATAATAGAGTATCTACTCTCAGATATATGTACCAAAAAACGAGCGTTTAAAGCGCTCGTTTTTTCATATCTAATATTTGGCTATTTGAGTTTTCTATATATTTCTTCCCTATTTTTCTAAAACTGTAGCTATAGGCACAGCATTGATAAGTAATATCATTTATAATGTAACCATAAGATAAATACATCCTATTATGTATTAACACATCGTATTACGTATGAACGTAAGCTTTCAAAATAAAAGCTAGAATTAGGAGGTCTATTATGGCAGGCACAGTTAATCAAGAATTAGGTTTATTATTCCAAGGTCCTAACTATGTAATCGTTAAAAAAGGCGGCAAAGCTGGTGAAAAGGTAGAAAAACACAATCATCCAGAAGCTAATGTCATCTTTACTGTAGTTAAAGGTAAAGTACAAGTATTCCTTAACGAAACTGAAGAACACGTACTCGTTCCAGGCCAAGTATTAGAATTCAACGGCGACAACTACATCCAAGCTACACTTGTAGAAGACAGCGAATTCGTTGTAAACCTTATTCATAAACCAGAATAAATACTAACAGAACCTACAAACACTATTAGAAAAGACGGTTAATCAATTATGATTAACCGCCTTTTTTGTATTACTTAAATTCTGTAGTGCTTACATTTTATAGAGCTTACATTTTGGAGAAATTAAAAGGAGTTATAGATTGTTAGCTCACTTACATCACACCGTTTTGTATGACCCGGTGCCGGTACACAGTCTGGATGCGGATATCCTATAGGGAATATCGCTACAGGAATGATATGATTAGGCAAGTTATATGCCTTGCGTACTTTATCAGGATCAAAGTGAGCAATCCACGTTGTACCGAGGCCCATATCCGCTACGTAGAACATAATATGAGAGCCTACAATACTGGCATCTACAACACCCAAATCCGCATCATCGTACTCTCGTTTCCAGCTCACTTGATTATCATAACAAACAATAATAGCCAGAGGAGCATTAAAATGGCCATTAGTGCATTCTTTTAATTTATTAAGGCTTTCATCAGAGTTAAGCACTAATAACCGTTGTGGCTGATAATTATGCGCTGTAGGAGCTAATCTCGCTACCTCTAATATACTATCTACCTTCTCTTGCTCTACAGGCTTTGTATCAAATTTCCGCACTGAATACCGTTCTGTAGCTAATGCTTTGAAATCTTTCATTAGATCTCACTCCTTATTTAAAATAAGCTAATCTATTGTAAAGAAAACACCTATATAATACTTACCATATATTAATTTGCTACTAAAGCTCTTCTTTTACCACTTGAACAACTTCACTAAAATCTTCTGAAAGAGCATCAAACTGATGGTCTGAATATAAAAAATAACCTTCTAAACCTCTGTGAATAATTGCATTTACTGTTGGGTGAAACTCCTCATCTGTCGCATCAATAACGAATTGCGTCATTTGATAAGCTACTTCCTCTGAATAAGTAAGTTTATCAATACCAATATTAAACATCAAAGTTTGGACATCCTCTGGTGTAAGGGACTCCTTTTGAGCCGTCCCATTTAACATTCCAAAAATATATGCTGCCGCTAACTCTCTATCAAGCTCATCCTCTAAATCAATCGTAACTAAGCTAAGGAATGTATCGACCATTTCCATAACTTCATTCACAACACTATCTTTCATAATAAATCCTTTCTAAAATAGCTTACACATTATCACAAGCAATAGCTATTAGATATAAAACTGACAAGCCTCTCTCCTTAGTTACGTGACAATATAAATGTAACCTACAATATGCTATTTCTATATAGACTACTTCGTTAATATAGTTCTCTATCTTACTATAAAAGTCCTTTAAACAAATAAAAAAGGAGCAAAATTGCTCCTTTTTTATTTATAAATCACTATATAAACGTTCTACTAAAAGTCTCTCCATAACACCCGAAGATGCTGGGCTCTCTGAACCCTTAGAGAAAAAGTTATCCCATGATGCTTTAAATGCTAAGTTAACTTTCACCATTGAAATATCAGGATTACTAGTATCACCAACTACAATTGTGCCTTGAGTTTCTAAATTTTTTACAGCAGAACTAGGAAATCTAGTTACATAGTCACCAATACCTTTAGCACCATGCTTATCTACACTACTATATACAGTAATAAACTTATTATCTGCATCTACGTTTTGCATAGGCAAATACAAAGATAGCTTAGGGTCAAATTTGAGTGTCCGAATAACCTTTTTAAAGATATCTTCTTCTTTACCAACTACTAAAAATGTTGTCCGTGTCTCTGCATCATTCAATTTTTTTGCTTGTATTGTACCACTCATTGGAGCATATTCAGAATCTTGTTTATGTAAAAATTCAATTCTTAAAGTTTTTTCGCCTTCCTTATCAATAACTTGTTTAATATCGGATGTATGAACCGTATTGTCTGACGTAATTATTTTAGTTATTTTATCTAATGGTCTAATACCGATACTGTAAGCTGGACTATTTACTTGAACTGCTACAACCTCATTCTGATTATTAACAATTGCTCCTGTCATAAATGGTACTGATTTTCTTGCCATACAAAAAGTCGGAATAATCAATAGTACTAAAAGAAAAAGTATAAATTTTTTCATGCTAATATCCCCCATACACAAATTCATAATTTCTTCATCTAACCAGATTGTATCATAATCATTTTTTATATGCAAAAAGCCCCCTACCTGATTTTTCAGGTAAGGGGCTTTATAGTTATTATTTTTTAAGACGGCTAATTACTTCGTTAGTAATATTCTCGATTTTGCTGTTAGCGTCAGCCGCACGGATTGTGTATGGATCATCCAATACTACATCCATTTTTTTCTCAACGCGAATGGATTCAACAGCATTGTGAATTGCTTGCATCATAGGTTGAGCAATTTTGTTAATTTCTTCGTTTTCTTTTTGAAGCAATGGAGCTACGGATTTGTTGAATTCAGCTTCTGCTTGAGTTTGATCTTGAATTTTTTCAATTTCTTGTACTTTTTTCTCAATTTGTGGACGGTATTGAGCGTCTACTTGTTGCATTTTCATATCTAATGCACCATAGCCAGGGTAGCTATTTACTACTTGGCTCATATTTACTAAGCCAATGTTAGCAGCACTTGCTACTGCAGCAGTAGCAGACATAGCACCAACGATAGCTAGGGTAGTTAATTTTTTAGATAATTTCATCTGAAATCCTCCTCGAAATAAAAGTGTCACTATACAATCCAATAGTGTACTATTTTTACTATAACAAATCTCGCTAACTTTCACAAGACTATGTTACATAGCATAATAAAGCCCTATGAACTGCTTATGAAAGTCTATAGAAGTTAAAATAATACCCACAGGCATGCCCTGAAGCTATAATCGCAGTCGTTACGGACATATTCAGAGCACACATGTGGGTATTACGGCTTTCACCTAGTATTTATAATTCGTCGCCGAATTATTGTTCATCGTTCAAATAAATGTATTTATCGGATTTCAATTTGGACACGAGGTCAGGCACCAAACCGATAAGACGATCGAAGCTGCTGCTGTAAGGGTTGCCTTTAATATTGAACAACTCGATGCGTTCGCCTTTAATAACGAGGATAGCGCTTGGTTCCATTTTGGCACCGCCGCCACCGCCACCACATTCGTGATTTTTGTTAGCAGTGTTGTGGTTTGTACCAGTACCGAAACCAAATGTTACGTCTACGAATGGAACAAGTGTAGTATCGCCGATTTGCACCGCTTCGCCTACTACAGTTTCCACCTTAATCATATTTTTGAATTTCTCGAATAGGACTTCCAAATTCTCTTTTACATTACTGTTCTCCATCACAGTACCTCCGCTTTCTGTGAAAGTATCATTGCTATATTAGCTCATGTACCTAGTTGACTTAATATATCCTTACGCTGTTTGACCTTGTTCGGCTTTCAGCTTTTCTAACTGCTTAGCTTCCTTCCGTTTAACCCAGAAGACACGAGCACCTTCACCCAATAGGGAACGCATTGGCTTAGATAGTAAAAATCTTGTGCCATGCCAAGCCATAACAGCTAAAATAATGCGACCTTTGATGTGACCGCTACCTTCACCAGCCCAATTTACATAATCGAGCTCGATGTTCTCAGCTTGTTCAGGCCAAATGCTGTATAGCATAGATGCGATAATCCCCATGCGATATGGGTCACCGATACCAAATCGACCTTCTATAGCCACATCACGTGGTTTAGAGTGGTCATAGCATCGTTTTGAAACAAGGAATAACTGGTGCCACAATTCTGTATTTGTTACATGTTTCATGAACCAGAATGTAGGAATTTTAGACTTGAATGATGCCACTGGATCGTTTGGATCTGGCTTTTCAAAACGTTGTTTCACCGTCGTTTTGAGGTCATTCACCTTCGTAAATACCTTTTCCTTAATGGAACCGTCACTATTGAAAGTAACGCGGCTCACTGTTTCATCATCGCTTTGAATATGGGATGTTGGGTCTTGCTGAATGGAGTCATACCGATCAGCACGAGCTTGTGCATCCATATCCTTAGAAGCTTGTTCAGGACGTTCTATGCGCTCATTTGGCTTTTGAGAAGTCCCAGCCCCTGGTGCTTCTTCATCATTAAAGGTAGCGTCAGAACGCTGAGCGCTCTTCAAATCATCAAAGCTAGTACCACTGGAGCTTGCAGAAGGACCTTGTCCGCCCCCTTGCATTGCCTTGGCGAAGGCTTCCGCTTGCGACATGTCGCCATCGTCGTCCATCACCTTTTGGTATTCTTCTTCTACGCGATTTTCAAGCCATTCTTCATAGTCTTTCACAGGACCAATCTTGAGCATGCCCAAAATGTATAATTCCTTAAAAAATGGTTTGTCCTGCAAATACGCTAGATGCAGTGAAAATACACGCCACAGCCATTTGACGCGCACCTCGCCACGATATGGCGAGCGTCCGTTAATTTCGATGCTATATGTGATTGGTGTCAGTAGGATAATCAAGATGAGTGCTGCAATGATGGCCACAATAACAAGGGCCACAATAGCCACTGTACTCAACCACATCACCTCCTTAGGTGTACCTATGATTAGTTTTCAATACCTTTTCGAGCCATTACGCCTTGAAGGTAGTAATGTTTAACCTCTTTCATTTCCGTTACAAGGTCTGCCTCGTCGATTAATTCTTGAGGAGCCCCACGGCCCGTAAATACGAGTTCCGTTTCTGGATGACGAGCATCGAGCAAAGCCTTTGTTTTATCCCATGTAATAAGTTCAAAGAAAAGCGCCATGTTGTATTCATCAAGAACGACGAGATCGTACTCCCCACTGCTAATAGCAGCCAGTGCGCGTTCGTAGCCTTTTTCAATGAGCGCTACATAGTCTTTTGGCGGATTACCGGATTCAAAGACAACGACTTCATCGCCCCATTTAGCGAGTTCATCCTTGCTTTTCATCCCTTCTTTGATGATAAAGAATGGTTTGCCCACGGTTTCTAAGGTTAAATTCTGTAAGGTAGGTAAAATAGTATGTTCACTATATACTTTAGATTTCATAAATTGCAAAAAGAGGACTTTCTTGCCAGCACCGATGGCACGGATAGCTAGACCGATAGCAGCGGTCGTTTTGCCCTTGCCTTCGCCGGTATAAACTTGTACATAGGCCTTCATAGATATACCTCCGTTCATATACTTTTATTTTACAATATATATATGCAAAAGAAAAGAAAAAGAACTTGCTATTAGTGCATTTGCACGCATAACAAGTTCTTTTTTCTATGAATTATGTTTCATGTTACATATATTCTGTTTTATATTACGTATATCGTAAGTTGTTTTACCTTTTTAGTTACTAATTGGTAAGAAAATCATAGGGTCTGTAGGAGATCCATTGAGGCGTACCTCATAGTGAACGTGGGCGCCTGTACTTTTACCAGTACTACCCATCAAGGCAATTGTTTGACCTTGTTTTACGCTCATCCCTACGGTTACCAATACAGCACTATTATGGCCATACCGTGTTACGAAGCCATTCCCATGGTCAATCTCAACAAGGTTACCGTAGCCGCCCTCTGTATAACCCGCAAAGGTTACAACGCCAGCAGCGGTAGCCACGATTTGTGTACCATAGTCATCCGCAATATCTACCCCTTCATGGAATGCACCGATTGCGCCTGTTACAGGGTCCACACGGCTACCAAATGGAGACGTAATAACGCCCTTGCTAGGCCAGATACTTGGCGTTGTGTTATTCGTAACACCACCAGAGCCAGCAGAGAAGTTGATGGATTGCATAGCCATAAGGTCTTGCGCACCACCATCGCGAAGGATATTACGCATCGTATAGAAGCTAACTAGCAATTTTTGTGCATCCTTGTCCATTTTGGATAGACGCGCTGATAATTGTGCCGCCGTCAGCGTCTTTACTTCGCTTTCATCAGCGGCTGGCTGCTTTGGGTCGCTACCGTCCCCGCCACCTTGAGATGGTGTGCCTGATTCAGCGCCCTTAAGCATTTGCTTGTTTTCTTCGCTAATTTGATTTAAGTTTTGAATTTTCTTATCTAGAACATCTGTCTTTTGTTGTAATAATTTCAGCTGTTCCGATTGCAATTGTGTCTGTTGACGTAATTGCATCACCTCAGCTTGGCGCACGATGCCCCAAATGCCAAGAACCAACGCCGCAATGATTAAGATAGAGCCAACAATGGCTACTATTTTCGCCTGCTTGGTTGTTAATGTCAATATGCAGTTGTCACCATTTCTTTCAACTCTGTTTGAAATAAATGCCGGTACTTTCAATACAAACCTTCCTTATTTAGAAACGATGGCGCTCGTTAACGCTTCCTCATTGGTGCGTTCGCCTAACGCTTCGTTCAAACTCTCTAATTCTTCTTGTGAAAGACTTACGAGACTTTTACCTTTCACAATGGGTTTACTAAAAATACGGGATTCATTACGACCGTAAATACTGGAGATACAAATGCCGTTATTGTTGCCGTCAAGCAATGTAAGCGCAAAAGACAAATCATTACCGATATTTTCAAAGGCATTATATTTAATAAAACCAATTTTTTGTATCGTATTGCTTTGAATATTGCGAATCGCCGCTTGCTCGGTCATCATAGTCTCAAGACCCTTCGCAGCATCGCGAATTTCGCTAACCTCTACAGATAATTTACGTTCAAGGCTCGCACCATTGTCCCCTTGCATAAAGAAATCGTATTTCTTTTTAAGGCTCCCTAAGCGAATGTGCAAGATCACACAATACACTAACAACGCTATAACAAGAACGATGGTTGCCATGCCAATCCACGGTTGAATCGATTCGAACATGTATATTCCTTCCTATACAATCATTCAAACTCCAACACTTAATTATACCATTCTTATTGTGAAAGTTAAATGACTGCATACAATTTAATTTAATATATCTAATATAAATAACGATACCTATATAGTAATTTATATAAAAGTATGTAATGCTGTATCTCAATCCATGTATTAGATACATATTATAATACTATTTATTAGCCCTCTAATTCGTCAACAAATGGGCTTATCGCTCGTTCTAGTATACCATGTAGAGCGGCTATGAGTACACCGTAATTTACGATTGGTGTGCCTTGTACAACGGCACATTCAATGCGTCGTAATACCTCCCGGCGTGTGAGCATACAAGCACCACAGTGGATGATTAAATCATACTGAGATACGTCTTTTGGAAAGGCTCCCCCACTCGTAAATTCTAACTGTAAATCTGCATGCCCTTGCTTCTTAAGAAGGTTAGGGATTTTTACAGTCCCAATATCATCGCATTGACGACGATGTGTGCAACCTTCGCTGATGAGCACTCTAGAACCTGGTTTCAAATTCTTAATCGCCTTTACACCAGCTACTAAGTCCTGTAATTTTCCTTTAAAGCGAGCCATCAAAATGGAGAACGATGTTAATGGAATGGTATCTGGTGTTAACTCATCAACCCGATCAAAGGCTTGAGAGTCACAGATAACCATCTTAGGCGGGTTCTTAAGAGAGTTGATCATAGCCGGTAACTCTTCTGTTTGACACACTAGCGCTAAGCCTTTATAGTCGAGAATTTCTCGAATGGTTTGTACTTGTGGCAAGATAAGGCGCCCTTTTGGAGCTGCACTATCGATAGGACATACGAGGATGATTGTATCCCCTTCTTCTACTAATCCTTGCAATAGAGTTTGATCACCTTCTACATCAAGTGGTGTTAATCCGCCCAGAAGATCGAGTAATTCTAAGCGTTTAGTCTTAGATGTAAAATCAGCGGACCCAATTACGGTAGCTAAATCAGATAATCCCTTATGACTTTCAATATAAGCAGATGTATCTGTTTTGTTCTCTCCATTAATTTCATTGATAAACAATGCTATAGGCACATTGTTTTGTTTTAAAAGCCCTAACCAGTGCATATCATCAGCAGTTGGTTCTTCATCGGTACGAAGTACATAAACAGCGAGGTTAATCTTTTTCACAACCTCTTCTGTTTTCTCCATACGCAATGTACCTAATTCAGTTGTATCGTCTATACCGGCTGTATCGGTAATCACTACAGGTCCTAGTGGTAAAATCTCCATAGATTTGCTCACAGGATCTGTCGTCGTCCCTGCCACCTCAGATACGAGAGATACAGGCTGATCCGTTAACATATTAATCAATGTAGACTTACCAGCATTACAACGACCAAAAAAGCCAATATGCACGCGGTTTGCTTTAGGTGTTTGTTCCATAGTCTATCCTTGTTACTTAACATAACAGTAAAAGCGCAGCCCGTAGACTACGCTTTCACCGTGGATTGTAAATTGTATTTACATTATACAGAATTGTTATCGATTTGTCATTACTAAATTTACATAATTCGATATCAAATTTAGTATACCAATTATGTTATTTAATTAAAAATCCACTATATATAGTAATTACGTAGTAATAAAGAGTATATAGTTATGCATAGTAATTGCTATTGCTATTGTTAAAGAATTAAACTCTAAATTCTACAGTTTCCGTATCATCTGTATGCTCTTGACCATCCATATAGGCAATGAGTCGTTCTAATTCTGCTTCAGAGGAAAAGGCAATTTCAATCTTACCTTGAACCTTTTTACCAGCGCGGAACTTAATATTTACAGGGGATCCTAAACTTAGTTTTAAACGATCCATAAGAGCACGTACCTCTGCTGTACTTTGCGGCTTAGCAGTCTTTGCCTTAGGCGTTTTATTTTGCATAGACTTAACAAGAGCCTCTGCTTGACGTGCACTTAATTCGCCCTCTTTAATGCGTTCAGCAGCTTCCATTTGTTGAGCTGCACTACGCAATGCCAATAATGGACGAGCTTGACCTACTGTTAAGTCACCTTCAATGAGGTCTTTTTGTACAGAATCACATAACTTCAACAAACGAACCATGTTTGCAATATAAGAACGGCTGCGACCTAGACGAGCAGAAATCATTTCTTGTGTTTGTTTGTAAGTATCCATTAAACCTTGGTATGCCAAAGCTTCTTCAATTGGATCTAAGCCTTCCCGTTGTAGATTTTCAACGAGGGCTACCTCTGTCATCTCTTCTGTATTATATTTCTTTACAACAACTGGTACTGTCTCTAGACCTGCAATAATAGCGGCACGGTAACGACGTTCACCAGCTACAATTTGGTATTTATTCTTTTGTTTACGTACTACAATTGGTTGGAAAATACCAAGATTTTTAATAGACTCAGCTAATGTGGCTAAACTATCTTCATCAAAGCTTTTACGAGGTTGATCTGCATTCGGAACTAATTCAGAAATTGGTAGTTCGTGAATCTCCTTTTCAGGTAATACAGACTCTACAGTATCTACCTTCATTAAATTCCCAAGGCCCTTCCCCAAGCCAGATGATTTACTTTTCTTACTTTTAACTTCTCTAGGCATAACTAACCTCTCTCACCTTACATATAGTGGCTATAACCATATATCAATATATAACACTCAATTACTTAACTATTTATTTAGCTTTTGATGCTTTGATTACTTCTTTAGCTAATTTAGTATATACATCAGCACCCTTAGATTTTGGATCATATACGATAATCGGTTCACCATAACTTGGAGCTTCGCTAAGACGTACATTACGAGGAATGATAGTCTTATATACTTTATTGCCAAAGAATTTTTTTACTTCATCAGCTACTTGAATGGATAAATTTGTACGACCATCAAACATAGTTAACAAGACACCTTCAATTTCAAGGTCTTTATTAGATGTTTGTTGCACAATAGTTATAGTTTTTACAAGTTGGCTAACCCCTTCTAATGCGTAAAATTCACTTTGAATTGGAATTAATACGCTGTCTGCTGCTGTGAAAGCATTTAGTGTTAGTAGACCAAGGGATGGCGGACAATCAATGATAATAAAGTCGTACTCATTACGTACTGGTGCTAATGCTTTTTTCAACATTGTTTCACGTGAAACAACGGAAACGAGTTCCACTTCTGCACCAGCTAATTGAATCGTTGCAGGCGCTACAAATAGCTTTTTAAGCATTGTAGGCTGAACAATATCAGCAATAGGTTCACCATCAATTAGAACATCGTGTACACAGAGTTCTAAATCATCTTTTTCGATGCCTAAACCAGAACTAGCATTACCTTGTGGATCTAAATCAACAAGCAATACTTTCTTACCAGCATCAGCCAAACAAGCACTCAAATTTACGGATGTTGTTGTTTTACCAACACCGCCTTTTTGATTAGTAATAGCTATAACTTTGCCCACTTAATTCACCTCACATGTTCGTTCAAAATATTTCTTTTTAATTATAACATAAAACAACGATAATTACGGTAATTACAATTCAAATTCTAGAAAAATATCTATAATTTCATCTATCATACACATTATCTCAAAAATTATATAGTTTACATCAGCAAACAAAATGGGTTTAATGCATTTTTCTTTAAACTTTAAAATTAGTTTCCTTGATTGTTTCACGTGAAACAATTTACTTTTTAATTTTTTAAATATATTTGAGCAAAAACTTATACATAAATGTTTCACGTGAAACATTTATAGATAATCAAAAATTTGTAGTTACTCAAAACATAAATTTATAGTTATTCAATACATACC
>OKVW01000810.1_pt1 | contig 15941 bp, 1 predicted proteins | sample 1606991 | NCBI WGS metagenome assembly OKVW01 (sample SAMN03281021, study PRJEB24777) | human gut metagenome | isolation source: fecal sample PR177 from 1 month old male Malay infant, vaginal delivered...
AAAATAAAATATCACATCAGATGGTAAATACGAGATGAAAAATACTCATATTAAAATTAAATAGATATATTATTTAGAATACAGATTAACAATTTTATTGCATATTCATTCATAAATATTTATCCAAAAAGATAAAAATATACATAGATAAAAATAAAAGAAATAGATTAAATCTATATCTTTTTGACTTTCGAAAATATTTGATTTGCAATTAAATATTCGTATAATGTATCGAATTTTATTGTTTGATATAGATAAGATATGATAAAATTATGAAATGAGCTTTAAAATATAATGGGTATATTTTGAGGCATAACGAAATACAAATACTAGAAAATAATTTATATAAGATATGGTTTTGAGAGATAGTTAGTAAAAGGAAAACGAATGAACAAGATTTTTAAAGTAATTTGGTCTAAGTCAAAACAGTGCTACATCGTAGTATCTGAAATTGCAAAGAACAAAACAGGTAAAAAGAAAATCGTAGTAGCTAGTATTTTAGCGGCACTAGCGATGCAATCCGGTTTGATTACAGAGGTAATGGCTGCGGACCCTCCATCAGCAAGATTGGCTGATGCGTCTCAAGCAATTGGAACTAACGGTCTTGCTATTGGGTCAGCAGCTAAATCAATGAGTAATCAATCTGTAGCGATAGGTTATTTTAGTGTGGCTTCTGCACCTGCTTCAAGCCCTGAGAATCCTGCAACTGCAGTAGGTGCAGGTGCAAATGCAATTGGTGCTGGTACATCAGCGTATGGCCTATCTGCATATGCTACAGCTAATTATGCAACTGCTATTGGTAGATCAGCAAATGCAGCTGCTATTAATTCTATTGCTATTGGTAAAGAGGCCAATGTAACTGCTCCTACTACCGGAACTACTGTTGGTGGTCAAGACTCTATTGCTGTGGGGACTGGCGCATCTGCAAAACAACATTCTTCTGTATCAGTTGGTTTAGGCGCTAGTTCTGATGGTGTACGTTCTGTTGCCATTGGTCCAAAAGCTTCTGCTACAGATGAAGATACTATAGCTATTGGTACTGGCGGCGTTGGCGCTGATAAAAATAATCAAGCTGTTGGTGCTAATGGCGGTGGCGTTGGTTCTACGCTTGTAAATGGAGTTTCAGGTGTTAGTCTTTACTATGGTGCGAAAAGCTCTGGTAAGCAGTCGATAGCTATTGGCTATATTGCAAATGCTAAGGAATCCGGAATAGCCTTTGGTAATTATGCTGTATCCGATGGTGGTGGTGGTACTGCTATAGGTAAATCAGTACTAAGCCGTAATGGTGGGGTTGTTGTTGGTCAGTCTAGTAATGCAATAGGTAAAAACTCTGTTGCTTATGGTAATACTGTCAAGGCTAATGGGGAAACTTCAACTGCAATGGGTTATTCCGCTACTGCAGATGGTCAAAATGCAGTGGCTGTTGGTTATAGTAATACAGCTTCAAATAAAGATTCTGTAGCTATTGGTAATACTAATCAATCTACTAATCAAGGTTCTGTAACTGTTGGGTATGGTAATAATGCGACTAATGATAATGCGGTAGCTATTGGTAGAAGTACTAATGCTTCGGGGCTTTTATCAACAGCAATAGGGAATGGTGCGACCAGTCAAGGTACTTATGATGTGGCTATTGGTAGTGATGTAACAGCTAATGGTAACAATAGTGTTGCAATCGGTCGAAACGCTAAAACATCTAATACATCATCTTTAGCAATAGGTGTATATGGAACTAAGGGAACCTCTGCAACTGGGGCTTACAGTATTGCAATGGGCCGAGATGTAACTGCCTCTGCTGAAAGTGCAATTGCCATTGGTAAAGATGCTGTTTCTAATAAGAAAAATGCAGTAGCTCTTGGTAGTGGCTCAGATACATCTTCTGCGGCGACTGTACAATCATCCACAACGATAGGTGGTAAGATATACTCTTGGAATAAAGGCGTACTTCCTACAACTGATTCAGATGGTAGACAAGTATCTGTTGGTACAAGTGGTTTTGAACGTCAGATTAAAAATGTAGCAGCCGGTGAAATTTCTGCAAATAGCACAGATGCTATCAATGGAGCTCAATTATATTCTGTAGCAAGTGGTTTGGCAAAGGATCTTAAAGTTCCTTATGTATCTATTAATTCTACAGCAACGGGTGCTGGTAGTAATGTTGATAATGATGGTGCAAAAGGTTCTAACTCTATTGCCATAGGCCCATCTAGTACAGTTACAAGACAAAATGGTATTGCTATCGGTAGTGGTGCTCAATCATTAAGTGAAGATAGCGTTGTTATTGGTAGAAATGCAAAAGCAGAAACTAAGACTGGTGCGGGCTTAACAACTACAAGTCGTGCAATTGTTATAGGTTCAAATTCTCGTGTAGCAGCCGATATAACACAAGGGGTTGCTATTGGTAGTGGTCTTTCTCCAGATGAAGGTGCCGTTGTTACAGGTGATCAATCCATTGCTATTGGTGGCAATGTAAAGGTTGATGGCCATTCTGCGATTGCCATTGGTGGCGATGATGCCAGAAAAGCTGCAAATCAGCTAGTCTCTTATACGAATACTGATGATACTGAAGTTACTGGTACCTTACAAACTGCAATTCAAAATTTAACAGGGTATAATTTGTCCAATTATAAAGGGACAACTGCATCTCATGCTGGTGTAGCTTATGGTACGAGTGCTCTTGCCGGTAATGCAGGCGTTGCAATTGGTACTGCATCTGACAGTATGACTCGTATGAATGATAAAGGTCAGGTTGTTAATAATAAACCTGTTACTAATGCTGTAGCTATTGGTACCGGCGCTCGTGCTAACTTTGATAACTCTGTTGCCATCGGTGGTGGTTCTAATACAGATCACTATGCAACAAAACAAGTAAATGCCGTTATTGATGGTGTTGAAGTTAAGTGGTCTGGTGGTGAAAATATTTCCCCTGGTGATGTAGTATCTTTTGGTGCAAAAGGTTTCGAACGTCAGCTTAAAAATGTGGCGCCAGGTGAGGTTTCTCAAACAAGTACAGATGCAGTTAATGGTTCTCAAATCTACTCCTTAGCTCGTAAAGTTACCAACATTATGAACGGTGGTTCAGGTTCAGTAGTTAATGTAAATGCTACAGGCGAGCCACTTTCAAAAGTTGTAACAGGAACTGGTGCTTCAAAGGTTGAAAAATACTATCGTACAGTAGATGTTAAAGATGATGGTACATTAGTAACTGGTGCTGTTGCACAGACCCCAGCATCATTAGCATTGGTGAATGTTGCTCAAACTGATACGAATAAACAAACACAAACTCCTCGAATATTAGGAAATGTGGCTAATGGTGTGAAGGATAATGATGCAGTTAATGTATCTCAATTAAATGCAGCAAAGGTAAAATACTTCTCTGTTAATTCTTCTGATGCAGGCAATATAAATAATGATGGCGCTACAGGTACAGATGCTATAGCAATTGGACCTAGTGCAGTATCTAATGCTGTTGGATCGGTGGCTCTTGGTAAAGATGCTAAAGCCAATGGTGACTTTACTGTTGCTCTTGGTGGGGGTAATTGGCAATTTAAGGGCGCTCAGGCTAATGGTGTTGGGACTACCGCCTTGGGCTCTAGTACAAAGACTAAAGTGGGTACAAATTATCAAACAGCCATAGGTTTTGGTGCTACAACGAGTGCTGAAAGCGCACTTGCTCTGGGTTATAATGCAGCTGCGTCAGCACAAAATGCTATAGCCTTAGGTAGAAGTGCATCTACAGCTGGACAAGATGCAGTTGCTTTAGGAAGTTCGTCACAGGCTAAGGGCGATTCAGGCCTAGCAATAGGTAATGGGGCACAGGCTAATAGTAATAGTGTAATATCTTTGGGGTATCAAGCAAATAATGGTGCTTCAAATAATACTTATGGTGTTGCCATTGGCTGGGCTTCCGGAATGCAGTCCAATGGTCTTAATAATGTTGGTGTTGGTACAAATGCAGGGCGACAAGTAATTGGTAATAATAATACTAGCTTAGGCAATGGTGCTGGTAATATTGCTAATACTAAAATCTATACTAGTGAGTCTATTATGCTTGGTACTGGTGCCAAAGTTGTCGGCAGCAGTGCTACTAAATCGATTGATAATGTTATTGCTATTGGTAAAAATACTAGCGGTAGTGCCTCATCTGCTATCGCAGTGGGGATTAATGCAGGTTCCTCTGCTGAGAATGGTGTAGCAATTGGTCCTAATTCCAATACTTCTGCGTACAATGGTATTGCATTAGGTTCCTTCTCTGAAGCTAGTACTAAAGCTAGTGTATCAGGATACAATGTTAATACAAATCGCACAGATAAATATGCCGGATTAACTGATATTGCTTTAACAAGTAAATTAGGTGCAGTATCCGTAGGCAATAGTACGATGACGCGTCAGATAACCGGTGTTGCAGCTGGCACTAATGACACAGATGCCGTTAACATTGCTCAATTAAAAAGCGTTAACTTAGCTTTTACAGGCAATACTGGCAGTGGAGATGTCAATCTTGCTAATAGCAAATTGTCCATTAATGGCGATAATACTTATATCAAGACAGCTGCAAATGGTAAGCAATTAACTATTTCTCCTAATGTACAAAACATAACTTTAAATAATGGTAGAGCTACTGCCTCTACAGGTTTAGCTGATGCTAGTAATGTAGCCCAAGCAATTAATAACGTTGTTTCTGGAGTTCAGTTGGATATCATTGCCAATAAAGGAACTAAAACGGGCTCAGTAAATCTTAGTAACCAAAAGCTTACCGTAACAGGTGGAAATGGTATTCGCACAGATATCTATTCGAATACGAGTGGACAAAATCTTGTAATAGGCCTTGAACCAGAGCTTGTTAATGCGACAACTAAAGGTATTGGTTTAACTGGAGATACGGGATCCACAGGCCTCAAGTATCTAAAAGACGGCGATGCAACTTTTAAAGTGGCTGGTGATGGTAATCTAGTTACTACTGTAGGCTCTGTCGCTGGAGTAAAAGTATCTGTTGATTCCACTAAAGTAAAAGATTTAGCTGTAGAAGCAGTAACCGTAAGTAAAGCTAATACTGTAGATAATCCTATCACTGTAACTTCAACGACAAGTACTAATTCTAAAGATTATGCAATTGGCATCGATACTACAAAACTTGCAGCTAAAACGAATTTAGCCTATACAGCCAATGGTGCTGCAGCAAAAACTGTGTCTTTAGCAAAAGGCCTTAACTTTATTAATGGCACAAATACGGTGTCATCTGTAGATTCTGATGGCAAGGTATCTTTTGACCTTAACAAGGCTACACAAACATCTATTACTAATTCAGCTACTGCAGTAGGTCGTACTATTACACTTAATGCAGATAGTGGTACCGGCTCTAGTCAGTCTTTAAGCAATGGTAATGTGTCCTTTGCGGTGAGTGGTGCAACTGGTGATTATATCTCCACTACAATGGATGGTAGTGCTGTAAAAGTATCTACAAAGCGTGCAACTATCAATAGTGATGCCAATACTGGTGCTGCTTCCGTAACAGGTGCTGATGGTTTAGCTACTGCTAAGAATGTAGCTAGTGCTATTAACTCTGCTGTTAATGGTTTGTCTCAAAACCTAAATATCAGCGATGGCACAAATAATAGTTCCGTAGCTCTTAAAAATCAAAAGTTAACTGTTACTGGCACAGGTGCTGCGAAAGCTACTGTTAATGGTCAAACGATTACCGTTGATGTAGCAGAGGGAACGCTTTCAAATAATGCAGACGGTACTGTGAAAGCCGATGCTGCTGGTGTAGCCACAACTAAAAATGTTGCCGACGTTATTAATAAGACTATCTCCGATAATCAATATAGCTGGAAACTATCTGCTAATGGCGAAGCCACTACTGCAACTGTAGGCAAAGGTGATACCGTCGATTTCACTGGCGATACTAATATTACAGTTGATCGTAATAATAAAGATATTTCTGTTAAGCTAAATAAAAATCTTACAGACATGAACTCTATATCTCTTGGTAATGCAAGAGGTGAAACAATTGTCTTGAATGGTGGCGATGGTAGTATTAAAGCTGGTAAAGCTGAGTTTAAAGATAATGTTGGTGCTGGTTCTACTATTACTAGTGATCAGTTAAAGTTTACGAATGGTGCAACTGGTGCTAACGAGGCTACAACCACTATTGCTTTAGATACAGTAGCCATTCAATCAGGGCCTAATAGCAGTGCTCTTACATCTAAATATCTCACGTTTAGTGATAAAGATGGCAATATTGCAGAAGGCAGTGCCAAAGGTATGGGATTCCAGAATGCAGCCGGTAAACTGGTTCAATTTACTGTTGATGAAATCACTGCTGGTGGTAATAAAATTAAAGAGGTTGCTGAAGGTACCGCTGATACTGATGCGGTTAATGTTAAGCAATTGAAAGATACAATTGGCGGTCAATCCTTAACATATCGTGCAAATACATCGGCTGATACAGATGCTAAATCTGTTAAATTATCTAAAGGCTTAGACTTTGTAAATGGTACATCCACGGTAGCCTCTGTTGATGAAGATGGCAAAGTATCTTTTGATCTTAATACAGCAACTAAGACTCAAATCAATACGAATACTACAGATATTGCAACAAACACAGCAAACATTGCCCATACTATTGCGTTAGCTGATGATAACGGTACATCTACGACTGCTAAGTCATTAAAGGATGGCAATGTATCTTTCAACATCAAAGGGGATAACAAGTTTATCTCGACAGCTGCATCTGGCAATGATGTAACCTTGACGGTTAATGAACAAGCTATTAAAGATGCTGCTAAGGCTGCTTCTTCTTTCAAGGTGAAAGCGAATGCTCATGCTGAAGAAGAGGTAAAAGGTGGCGATACAATTGCCTTCAATAATGGAGATAATATTGAAATTAGCCAAACTGGTAAGACTTTCACCATCGGAACTGCTAAGAATATAACTGTTGATTCCGTAACTGCAGGTAATACTGTTATTAATACGTCTGGTTTAACAAATGGTACAACTGCCATTACAGGTACAGGCGTTACAACAGATAAAGTAACTGTTGGTGGTTTATCTATTGATAAAACAGCTGGTATTAACGCTGGTGGCAAGGTTATTTCTAATGTAGCCAGCGGTACAGTAAACAATAATGCTACCGATGATTCTAATGCAGCGAACATTGGTGATGTGAAACAAGCTGTTGCTAACTTGTCTCAAAACCTTAATATTACTGATGGTACAAATAACGGCACTGTGGACCTTAAAAACCAAAAACTTAACGTGGCTGGTGCTAATGGCGTAACAGCGACTGTAAATAATCAAACGATCACAGTTGGTTTAGATGTTGACACTGTCAACGCTACAACGAAGGGCATTGGCCTCACTGGAGATTCAGGTTCCACAGGTAACAAATACCTTAAAGATGGTGATGTATCCTTTGCGGTAACTGGCGATGGCAATCTTGTGAGCACAACTGCTACAACAGCAGGTGTGAAAGTTGCTGTTGATGCGGCTAAGGTAAAAGATTTAGCGGTAGCTGCTGTAACAGTAAGTAAGGATACGCAAGCTGACAATCCTATTACGGTAACCCCAACAGCGGGTGCTAATTCTAAAGATTATGCAATTGGTATCGATACAACGAAACTCGCTGCTAAAACGGATTTAACATATCGTGCTAATAGTGCGGCAGATGCTAATGCGAAGAAGGTTTCTTTATCTAAAGGCCTTGATTTTGTAGACGGTGACTCCACAGTTGCTACTGTTGATAATGATGGCAAAGTATCCTTTGATCTTAATACAGTTACTAAGAATCAAATCAGTACAAATACCACAAATATTGCAACTAATACTACAGATATTGCTGCTAATAAGGGGAATATCACTAAAAATACAGCCTCTATTGCTACTAATACAGCAGCGTTAGCTAGAAATATCTCCCTTGGTGCAGATACAGGTACGGCATCTAGCCAATCCTTAAGCACTGCTGATGTGGCATTTAATGTGAAAGGCGCAACAGGGGACTTTATATCTACCAATATGAATGGTAATACGGTTGAGATTTCCACAACGCGTGCTACGATTAACAGCAATGCTACGACAGGTGAAGCATCTGTAACTGGCAATGATGGTTTGGCAACTGCTAAAAATGTAGCTGATGCTATCAACAAAGCAGCTGATGCAGCAAAAGCAGGTGCAGCTTGGAATATTACAACGAATTCCAGTACAACCGATAAAACGGCTGTTAAAGGCGGCGATACAGTAGATCTTGTTAATGGTGATAACATCAAAATTACACAAGATGGTACAGATAAAAAGAAAATTACTGTAGCTACTAAGAAGGATATTACCGTTGATTCTGTAACAGCTAATAATAAAGTAACTGTTGGTTCTGGTGCGAATAAAATTACCTTGGATGGTACTGATGGCTCTGTAACGGGTAAAGCTTTCACGGGTACTACTTTCACAGGCACATCATTCACAGGTACGTCCTTCACGGCAGGCAATACGGTTATCAATACAAATGGTTTAACGAATGGTACAACGGCCATTACAGGCACTGGTGTAACAACAGATAATGTGACTGTTGGTGGTATTTCTATTGATAAAACGGCTGGCATCAATGCTGGTAACAAGGTCATTAGCAATGTGGCTAGCGGTGGCACTACATTGACGAATGCGGCGAATATCGGCGATGTTCAAAATGCAGTGGCTAACTTGTCTCAAAACCTCAATATTACTGATGGCACACATGACGGCACTGTAGACCTTAAAAACCAAAAACTTAATGTAGCTGGTGCCAATGGCGTAACGGCGACTGTTAATAACCAAAAGATTACAGTTGGTCTAGATGCTGACACTGTTAACGCTACTACTAAGGGCATTGGCCTCACTGCTGACACTGGTTCCACAGGTAATAAATACCTTAAAGACGGGGACGTATCCTTTGCCGTGACCGGTGATGGCAGTCTTGTGAGCACATCTGCTACGGCAGCAGGGGTGAAAGTTGCTGTTAATTCTGCATCTATTACGGCTGGTACAGATGGCACAATTACAGGTCCAACCACTGATGGTGTAGCAACTGCTAAAAACGTAGCTGATGCTATCAATGCAGCTAAAAAAGCGTCTAAAACTGAAATCACTGCTAATACCGGTGAAGCAGCTAATGCAACAACAGGTAATGTGACATTAACATCTACCACAGCTGCAGATGGTCATACTATCTATGACGTAAAACTTAACGATAAGGTGACACTTGGTACTGGTGCTAATGCTGTAACAATCGATGGTACAACAGGTGCTATTACAGGTAAGATTGCCAATATCGGTGGTGTTACTGTTAACGGTACGGCTAATACTATTGGCGGCTTATCTAATACAACTTGGAATGGCACAGCCGTATCTGGACGTGCTGCAACAGAAGACCAATTGAAGGCTGCAACTGGTGCTACCACGTTGAAGTTCACCGGTGATGTAGCGACTAATACTGGATCCGTAAATCTTAAAGATGATACATTCGGTATTAAAGGTGATGGGAAATACATTTCTACTGACGTAAACGGTAAAAATGTAAATCTTACCGTCTCTGAAGCAGAAGTTAAAAAATCTGCTGTAGCAGCTGTAACAGTAAGTACAGATACAACAGATGCTAATAATCCATTGACCGTAACACCTACCACTAGTGCGGATGGTACAACTAAGGATTATAAAGTAACGATTGATGGTACTAAGATTGCGAATAAGACTAACTTGTCCTACAAAGCAAATGGTGGTACTGCAAAACAAGTTTCATTAGCCGATGGTTTGAACTTTAAGAATGGTACATTAACAACTGCATCTATTGATGATGCTGGCGTTGTTAAATACGATGTAAATACGGCATCTATTACTGCTGGTGCAGATGGCACAATTACAGGCCCAACTACAGATGGTGTAGTAACAGCTAAAAACGTAGCTGATGCTATTAATGCAGCTAAAAAAGCGTCTAAAACTGAAATCACTGCTAATACTGGTGAAGCAGCTAATGCAACGACAGGTAATGTAACGCTTACATCTACTACAGCAGCTGATGGTCATACTATTTATGACGTGAAACTCAACGATAAGGTGACACTTGGTACTGGTGCTAATGCTGTTACAGTAGATGGTACAACAGGTGCTATTACAGGTAAGACTGCCAATATCGGTGGCGTTACTGTAAATGGTACTGCTAATACTATTGGCGGCTTATCTAATACAACTTGGAATGGTACAGCTACTACTGGCCGAGCTGCAACAGAAGACCAATTAAAAGCTGTTGCAGATGCTGCATCTAGCCAAACGTGGAATATTACAGCAGATAAAGCAGGTACAACTGGTGCTCAAACAGGTACTAAGAAAAATGCTACTGTTGGTAAGGATGAAACTGTTGAATTAGTTGCAGGGGATAATCTTACAATTAATCAAAATGAACGTAAGTTTACTTATTCCTTGAATAAAGATCTTGCTAATTTGACTAGCGTATCTGTCGGTACTGGTACAACTGAAACTATTAAGCTTGATGGTGCAACTGGTAAAATCACTGCTAAAAATGCATCTATCGGTGGTGTAACTATCGATGGTGATAACAATCATGTAACGGGCTTGGCTAATACAACTTGGAATGGTACAGCTACAACTGGCCGTGCTGCTACGGAAGACCAATTGAAAGCCGTAGCTGATACAGCTAAAACAACTACTGATGCAGTTAATTTAAAATTCAGTGGGAATACAAATACATCCCCTGGTGTTGTAAATCTTAAGGATGATACATTGGGAATTATAGGCGATGGTAAGTATGTATCTACTGATGCAAATGGCAAGAATTTGACTGTGAAAGTCTCTGAAGCAGAGGTTAAAAAATCTGCTGTGGCTGCTGTAACAGTTAGCACAGATACAACAGATGCTAATAATCCAATTTCTGTTACACCGACAACAAGTGCGGATGGTACAACTAAGGATTACAAGGTAACTATCGATGGTACTAAGATTGCAAATAAGACAAACTTGTCCTATAAAGCGAACGATGGTACCGCAAAACAAGTTTCCTTGGCAGATGGTCTAAATTTCAAGAATGGCACGTTAACAACAGCCTCTATTGATGATGCTGGCGTTGTTAAATACGATGTAAATACAGCTACTATTACAGCTGGTACAGATGGTACAGTCACAGGCCCAACTACGGATGGTGTAGCAACAGCTAAAAACGTAGCCGATGCTATTAATGCGGCTAAAAAAGCGTCTAAAACTGAAATCACTGCTAACACTGGTGAAGTAGCTAATGCTACAACCGGTAATGTGACATTAACATCTACCACAGCTGCAGATGGTCATACTATTTATGATGTAAAACTCAATGATAAAGTGACACTTGGTACTGGTGCTAATGCTGTAACAATAGATGGTACAGCTGGTGCTATTACAGGTAAGACTGCCAATATCGGTGGTGTTATTGTTAACGGTACAGCTAATACTATTGGCGGTTTATCTAATACAACATGGAATGGCACAGTCACTACTGGTCGAGCTGCAACAGAAGACCAATTAAAAGCTGTCGCAGATGCGGCAGGTAGCCAAACTTGGGAAATCACAGCGGATAAGAAAGCTGGCACTTCTGGTGCTCAAACTGGCACAAAAGAAAATGCTAAGGTTGGTAAGGATGATAAGGTGTCCTTAATTGCTGGTGAAAACTTAACTGTAGACCAAGCAGGTAAAAACTTTACATATTCTTTGAATACAGACCTTGTGAAGATGAACTCTGCAACCTTTGAAGCAACAGGTGGTAAAACAACTGTTATTAAAGGCGATAGCATCGTTCAAACTGATGGTACTAAGACTAATACTGCTACAGCGTCTGGTAATACAGTAGCTGATGGTACTAAATCCACAGAAACTACTGCTGCTGGTCAAGTGATTAAAAATGGTACTAAATCTAATAAATCTACTGTAGATAACAATGTAATTGATGATGGTACTGGTAATGTAAATACATCCAATGCTACATCGAATACAGTTACAGATGGTACAAATACAAGTACTATTATTGCTGGTAAGGCTACGATTGGTTCTTCTATCGTTGATGGTGTAAACAATACATTCACAACAGGTGGTGCGAGCCCTGTAACATTAAATGGTGCTACAGGTACAATCACAGGCAAGACTGCTAATATTGGCGGTGTTACTATAGATGGTACAAATAATCATGTAATGGGTCTTGCGAATAAAGACTGGACACCAGGTGTAACACAAGCGGTATCTGGTCGTGCTGCTACAGAAGATCAATTGCAAAAGGTATCTGATGCAGTTGGCGCAGGTTGGAAGGTTAACACTGGTAAGGTTACTGGCTCTACTGGTGAATCTAATGGTGCTGCGTCCACTAAGGTAGCAAGTGGTGAAGAAGTTCAATTCCAAGCAGGTAACAACTTAATTGTTGACCAAAATGGCAAAACTGTAGCGTACTCCTTGAATAAGACACTTAAAGATTTAGAATCTGCTACGTTCAATGGTACAGGTACTAACAAAACTGTTATCAACGGTGATTCCATTACGCAAACTGCTGGTACACAAACCAATACATCTACTGCAGCAGGTAATACTGTAGCTGATGGTACTAAGTCCACAAAAACTACAGCAGATGGTCAAGTGATTAAAGATGGTGCTAAGTCCAATAAATCTACTGTAGATAACAATGTAATTGATGATGGCAATGGCAATGTAAATACATCCAATGCTACATCAAATACGATTACAGATGGCACAAATACAACAGAAGCAACAGCTAGTACATTAACTGTTAAAGATAATGCTGGTAATAGTACAGTTATTACAAAAGACAACGTTACAACAGGTGTTGGTGGTAACAAAATCACTCTTGATGGTACAGCAGGCAAGGCTACGATTGGTTCCTCCATTATTGATGGTGTAAACAACACATTTACAACTGGTGGTACTAATGCTGTTAAATTAGATGGTGCAGCTGGCACAATTAAGACTGGTGCTGTAACAGTAACTGGTGGTACAACAAACGATATCATTGGTTTGTCTAATACAAGCGTAAATTCTGCGGACTTTGCAACAAAAGGCCGTGCGGCTACAGAAGAACAATTAAAAGCTGTAGGCGAACAAACATGGCAAATCACTGCAGATAAAGATGCTACTACTTCTGGTGCCCAAACAGGTACTAAGAAGGATGCTAAGGTTGGTAAAGATAACAAAGTTCAATTGATTGCTGGTGAAAATATGACCATAAACCAAAACGAACGAGACTTTACTTTCACCCTTAACAAGGATCTTGTTAAGATGAATTCTGCTACATTCCTTGGCACAGGCAGTAATACAACAGTCATTACTGGCAACAGTATTACACAAACTGCAGGTACTCAAACGAATACATCTACAGCAGGTGGTAACACTGTAACTGATGGCACTAAGTCCACAGAAACCACAGCAGCTGGTCAAGTCATTAAAGATGGTGCTAAGTCTAATAAGTCTACTGTAGATAACAATGTAATCGATGATGGTAATGGCAATAAAAATACATCCACAGCTACATCAAATACGATTACAGATGGTACTAATACAACAGAAGCAACAGCTAGTACATTGACTGTCAAAGATAATGCTGGTAACAGTACAGTTATTACTAAAGATAAAATAACAACTGGTACTGGTGCTAATAAGGTAACTGTTGATGGTACTGCGGGTAAGGTAACGGCTGGTACTGCTGTTATTGATGGTGTGAATAATAGTATCGTTACAGGTGGTGCTAACACTATTAAATTAGATGGCGCAGCTGGTACTGTGACTGGTTTAACTAACAAAACTTGGACACCTGGCGTAACAAAGGCCGTATCTGGTCGTGCAGCTACAGAAGATCAATTGCAACAAGTATCTGATGCAGTAGGCGCTGGTTGGAAGGTGAATACTGGTACCGTTGCTGGTTCTAGTGGTGTATCTAATGGTGCTGCTTCTACTAAGGTATCCAGTGGTGAAGAAGTAAAACTTCAAGCTGGGGATAACCTTGTTATCGACCAAAATGGTAAAACAGTATCGTATTCCTTGAATAAAGATCTTACTAAGATGAATTCCGCAACCTTTGAAGCAACAGGCGGTAAAACAACTGTTATTAAAGGCGATAGTATCGTTCAAACAGATGGTGGTAAAACAAATACATCTAATGCGGCAGGTAACACTGTTGTAGATGGTAATAAATCCACTGCTACAACTGCAGCGGGTACTACTATCACTGATGGTGCTAAGACGAACACATCTACAGCTGATAAAAATGTAATTGATGATGGCGCAGGTAATAAATCTACTTTCACTAAAGATGGCATAACGATTACAAAAACTGGTAAAGATACGGTTTCCTTAACTAGCAATGGCCTCGATAATGGCAATAATAAGATTGTGAACGTAGCGGCTGGTGTGGCGAATACAGATGCTGTCAATGTTGGTCAGTTGAAAGAGTATGCTGCTAAGTCCACTACTGAATTGACTGCTAATAATGGCGAAACTGCAGGTAGTACGACGGGCAATATCGTATTAACTAAGACAACTGCTGCTGATGGTCATACAATTTATGACAATAAGTTGAATGATAAAATTACCTTAGGCGCTGCGGATCCAACTAAGGCGGTTACTGTAGATGGTACTGCTGGCACTATTGCTGTAGCTGATAAGATTACCCTTAATGGCAAGGATGGCAAGGCCGGTATTGGTACAGTCGGTATCGACGGTAAGGATGGCATTGTCACAACTGGTGGCACTAATTCTGTGAAAGTAGATGGTTCTACTGGCACGGTAACAGGTTTAACTAATAAAACTTGGACACCAGGTTCTATAGTTTCTGGCCGTGCAGCTACAGAAGATCAATTGAAAGATGCCGTGGCTGATTCTGGTTGGAAGGTTACTGTTGGAGCTGATGATTCTGGTAAAAGTACTGTTGTAGGTACAAGCCCTGAAAAAATCAAGGCAGAAGAAACCGTTACTTTCAAAGCGGGCAATAACATGATGGTTACTCAAACAGGTAAATCTATCAGTTATGCCGTAAATCCTGATCTTACAGACATGAAGTCTGCTACATTTAAGGATGCGGCTGGCAATACAACGGTAACAAATGGCAATGGTATTACTATTACGCCTGGTAGTGCAAACCCTACAAATCCACATGCAGGCCCTGTATCCTTAACGAAGGATGGCCTCAATAATGGTAATAACCAAATTAAAGGGGTTGCGCCTGGTACAGATCCAACAGATGCAGTGAATGTAGCTCAATTAAATGCGTCCAACGCAAATACTAGCCAAGCGATCAATCAAGTAGCTGGCGAAGTACAACATGTTGGTGCTCATGCAGCGGCAATGGCAGCATTGAAACCAATTCAATACGACCCATTGGAACCAACACAAGTGATGGCCGGTGTAGGCAACTATCGCGGTGAAACTGCGGCAGCTCTTGGCCTTGCGCATTACACGAATGAAAACACTATGTTCAACGTAGGCGTTTCCGTTGGTGGTAACCATAATATGGTTAATGCTGGTGTAACTCATAAATTTGGTTACAGCTCAGAAAAGAAAAATATTCCAGATCGTTACAAAGCAGGCCCTATTAGTTCTGTGTATGTAATGCAAGATGAAGTATCTAGCCTTAAAAAGGAAAATGCAGAACAAAAATATGTTATCGCTGATCAAGCGGCTCGTCTAACTACGTTAGAAGCTGAGAACGAACAACAACGTCGTGAATTGGCAGAAACGAAGAAAGGCTTAGATGATTTGAAAGCAGCGGTAGATAAATTGTTAGCATCTAAAGGTTAAGCAGCAAAAATTGATAATAGAAATCAAATTGTAAAGATGCAATAATCTTGGAATAAAATAAAGAACCCTCTTAACTCTGTCTCTTATACACATCTCCGAGCCCACGAGACCAGAGAGGATCTCGTATGCCGTCTTCT
>OKVW01000811.1_pt1 | contig 15920 bp, 15 predicted proteins | sample 1606991 | NCBI WGS metagenome assembly OKVW01 (sample SAMN03281021, study PRJEB24777) | human gut metagenome | isolation source: fecal sample PR177 from 1 month old male Malay infant, vaginal delivered...
ATTTATAGACTTACAGGTCTGTTTGTATTATAATAAAACAGACCTGTAAGTCTATTTTTGATAAAAGGAGTGAACAGATAAGGATGAAGCGGGAAGAGAAGAATATACAGAGCCGCCGGAAGATACTGGAGAGCGCTCTGCAGGAGTTCGGCAGACAGGGTTACGGGCAGAGTTCCATCAACACCATCTGCAGCGCAGGCAATATCTCCAAGGGCGTCATGTATCACTATTTCAAGGACAAGGACGAGGTGTACCTGCTGTGTGTCCGGGAGTGCTTCGAGGAACTGCTGGCCTGCCTGAGGGAGCGGCTGGACAGTGAGAGGGAAGGAGCGCAGAACCGTATGGAGGCTTATTTCAGGGTGCGTATGGGCTTTTTCGAGGAACATCCGCTGTATCAGAGGATCTTCAGCGATGCGGTCATGTTTCCTCCGGCCCACCTGGCAGAGGAGATCAGGAAGATCCGGGCGGAGTTTAACGCGTACAACTGGAAAACCCTGGGCAGCCTGCTGGACCAGCTGACCCTGCGCCCCGATGTGACCAGGGACGAGGTGATGGAGATATTTGAGCAGTACCAGAATTTTATTGATGCAAGCCATTGGGCAGAAGGGGATACCGGAGTGATGGCGCGCGAGGAAAAATGTAAACGGGCTCTGGATATCCTGCTTTACGGGGTAGTGGAGAGACAGGAGGCACAGCCAAATGAATAAGAAAAAAGAATCACAGAACCAAGAAATGCTTTTAAGCAGTGAGAAACCATCTAAAGCCATAGTGAAGCTGGCGGTGCCCGCAACCCTGGCCCTTCTGGCCAAGGCTGTATACAACATTGTGGACACCGCCTATATCGGTATGCTGGGTTCAGATATTGCGCTGGCGGCGGTGGGGGTGACCCTTCCGCTGCTGCTGATCATGGTGTCAGTGGAGAATATTTTTGCGGCAGGAGCCGCGGTTTTGGCGGGGCGGCAGCTGGGGGCTGGGGACAAGGCGGAAGCCAACCGCACGGTATCCACAGTAGTGGGGCTGTCCCTGGTGATCGGACTCTGCCTGTGCGTGTTTGGAATCATGGGGATGGATTACCTGTTAACAGCTTTTGGGGCCTCTGAGGCGGTGCTTCCCCAGGCCAGGGACTATGCGTTCTGGATGTTCGTGGCAGCCCTGGCCAACCTGCCGGCCCAGAGTTTAAACTGTGCGGCCCGGGCGGAGTCCTCGGTGAAGATCTCCTCCATTGCCGTGGTCACCGGCGCTGCGGCCAATGTGGTGCTGGACCCGGTCTTTATGTTTGACTGGGGGCTGGGCGTGGCGGGGGCGTCCCTGGCCACCACGGTGTCCCAGTTTATTACATTTTTCATCATGGTCTGGTTCTACTGGAGCGGGCGCTCCATTATTAAGGTGAAGGCCCGGTACTTCCGGATGGGCGGCGGCCTGATGAAAACCGTGGTGCTGATCGGTATCCCCACTGCGGTAATCCAGATCTGTCTGGCCGCGGCCACCTCCATGACCAATATTGCGGCCAAATCCCTGGCGGACGGGGATCTGATCATCGCAGCTTACGGCGTGGTCCAGCGCCTGGTGCTGATCGGCTGCTACGTGGTGCTGGGATTCATGCAGGGCTACCAGCCGGTGGCCTCCTACGCCTTTGGCGGGAAACTTAACGACCGGCTCAGGGAATCGGTCAGATTCGCGGCGCGGGCCTCTATTGTCATCACTGTGGTGGTGGCGGCAGTTTACATTTTACTGTCCAGACCGCTTATTATGCTGTTTAACCAAAACCCCACAGTGATTGACTATGGCGCAAAACTGCTGATCTCCCAGGTACTGCTGTATCCGGCTTTCGGGCTTTGCTACATGCTGACCATCACCTTCCAGACCATCGGCGCGTCAAAATACGGCCTGTTCCTCTCCGTGCTGCGCCAGGGCGTGTTATACATCCCCTTTATTATGCTGCTCCCGGGCTTCATGGGTGTGGCGGGTATCTACCTGGCCCAGCCTGTGGCAGACCTGCAGACCATCGCAGTGTGCTGCTGTTCCATCAAGCCTATGAAACGGATTGCGCTGGAGCGCATCCAGGTGGTATAGTAACAGTATTACATTTACCGGGGAGGACTCCCTGTACCGCCAGCTGGGATGCATTTGAGGTGGCCAATCACATCTAAAGGTCCTTTTTCGGCAGCCGCACGGTAAACGCCGCCCCCTCATCAGGCCTGCTGTCCACGCTGATGGTGCCTCCGCACAGGGTAATAATCTTCTTCACCAGAGCCAGGCCAAGGCCGTTGCCTTCCATATTGCGGTTTCGTTCTCCCTGATAGAATTTATCGAAGATATGGGCCTGGATGTCCGGGGACATGCCCACTCCGGTGTCCCTTATTTCAACGATAATCTCCTCCGGCGTCCCGTAGCTCCTGGCGTAGATGGAACCGCCGGGCGGGGTGAATTTGACGGCGTTGGAGAACAGGTTGGTCCAGACCTGGAACATCAGGTTCTCATTTCCATAATATAGGATCTCCTGGAGCTCCATATCAATATCCAGGTGTTTTGGCTCCCACAGCGGCGCCAGGCTGAGAAGAGCCTGCCGGATCTGTTCATCCAGGGAAAACGACTCCTTCTGAGAGACGATTCCCTGGTTTTCCAATTTGGACAGCTTAAGGATGTTCCCTGTGAGGGCGGAGAGCTGTCTGGCGCTGTCTAAAATGTGATGGGAGTAGCTGTGAAGCTCCTCGGAAAGGGGCGCGCCGTTTAACAGCGTGGCATAACCTTCAATGGAAGCCAGTGGGGTCTTAAACTCATGGGAGACATTCTGAATGAAATCAGCCTGAAGGGTTTCCATGGAATTTAACTCCCTTACCATCTTGTTGAAGTTGGCGTTCATATTGCTGGCGTATTCGTTTAAATGATCCACGGGCAGCTGAACGTCAAAATCGCCTCCGGCCACCTTCTGAAGCGCTTCAATCAGGACCTGAACGGGCTTGAACAGGTGTGTTGATACCATAATCATCAGGGAGGACGAAATCAGAACGCCGGTAATGATCAGGGTTAGAAGCGGAATCCACATAGAAGGGCGGGGGTGGGGGTTAGCGCTGGCGGCCAGCACCCGGAATGCAATGACACCTGTGACTGAAAATGTAGCCACCATGATAATTATGACATTGATAGAAAAACCAAACCACAGCCTGATCCCATTTTTCATCGGATCACCGCCTTATAACCCAGCCCCCGCACCGTCACAATCTCAAAATCAGGGTTGTTCTCAAAATGCCTGCGCAGCCTGTTGATATGCACGTCTATGGTCTGTATGTCGGAGGAGGTGTCAGGCCCCCAGATTTCATCCATCAGCTGCATGCGGGTGAAAATCTTGTTGGGGTAGGACACCAGCTTATATAATAGAAGGAATTCCTTCTGAGGCAGCATGAGCGGGACGTCCTTATCATATACGGTCAGGGAATCATAATCCAGGCAGGTGCCGCCCACCATCAGCCTGCGCTCCTGGTTGATATTGGCCCTGCGCAGCAGCGCCCTGACCCGCAGCACCATCTCATTCACGTCAATGGGCTTGGTCATATAATCGTCAATGCCCAGGGTGAATCCCTTGCTTTTAGAGGGATAGTCATCCTTGGCGGTGATCATCAGGACTGGGATCAGGGGATTCTCCTGGCGGAGTATTTTCACGAATTCATACCCATTGAGAACCGGCATCATAACATCAGTGATCACCAGGTCAATGTGCTCTGCATCAAAAATATCCCATGCCTCCTGTCCGTTGGCAGCTAATACAGTTTCATATCCAGCTTTGTTGAGCACGATTTTATAAAGCTGGCTCAGCTTTGCATCGTCTTCCACAATCAGAATTTTAAGCATCAGCATCTGTTTTCTTCCTTTCCCCATATGAAATCTTTAAAACGTATACAGGCATTATACATGACGATTATGAACCCTACATGAATTTGCCAACCGGCCTAAATATGAATTTTTTATGATTTCATGTTGAGTTCATGTTGGGTTTAATGAAGGTTCATCTAGGTCTAGTAAGATAGGGTCTGTATAAAAAAGGAGGCAGAACGTGATGAAAAAAAGCGTTATTATAGCTGCGGCAGCGGTAGTGGTGATCTGTGCGGCAGTTATTCCCAGATTGATGAATAAGAAGCAGTTTGCGGATGCGGTGGCACTGCCGGTGATGGAGACCACATATCCCCGGACAGGTGACATCCGCCTGACAACCAGCCTGATCGGCAAGATAGAACCCTCGGACGTGGTCTATATCTACCCCAAGGCGGCAGGAGATGTGACTGCCGTCAACGTGAAGGCAGGGGATATGGTCACCGAAGGACAGGTGATCTGCACCATTGACACCAAGCAGGTGGAGACGGCCAAGAGCAGCCTGGATGCAGCTGCCCTTACGCTGAAGGAATCCCAGGATGAACTGGCCAGGCAGCAGATTCTCTACAGCAGCGGCGGCATTTCCAGCCAGGCCTATGAGCAGTACAGGAACAAGGCGGATAGCGCCAAAATCCAGTATGACCAGGCGGAATATACATACAAGACCCAGCTGGAATACAGCCAGATCACGGCGCCCATCAGCGGTCTGGTGGAGATCTGTGATATGGAGGTGTTTGACTCCGTGTCCCAGAATAACCTGATCTGTGTGATCTCCGGCCAGGGGGAGCGGGTGGTGTCCTTCTCAGCCACTGAGCGTATCAGGGATTATCTCCGCGAAGGCGATGAGGTGGAGGTGGAAAAGACAGGTAAGACCGGCAGCGGCATCATCTATGAGATCAGCACCATGGCGGACAGCACCACCGGCCTGTACAAGGTAAAGGCCCGGCTGACAGGGGGAAATGCCTTCTCCACCGGTTCTGAGGTGAAGCTGTACGTGATCTCGGAAAAGACGGAAAATACCATGACCATACCAGTGGATGCTGTCTACTATGACGATGGGAAGCCCTATGTGTATACCTGCGAGGACAGCACGGTGCACAAGGTATTTATTGAGACGGGAATCTATGATTCGGAGACCATGGAGGTATTGTCCGGCCTTTCTATGGAAGATCAGGTGATCACCACCTGGAGTTCCGAGCTGTCCGAGGGAGCCCGGATCAGGGTATCGGGAGATTCAGAGGAAGCGGCCGGAGAGCCGGCACAGACAGCACAGCAGCCGGCGCAGAACCAATAAGGAGGACTGAACAATATGAGTATTTTGACAAAATATGTCCTCAAACGGCCGGTGACAGCCATCATGTGTATCATCTGCCTGATATTCTTCGGCTATACCTCGGTCACCGGCGCCAAGCTGGAACTGACGCCTGACATGGATATGCCCATGCTGCTGGTGATGACCACATATTCCGGCGCCAACCCTGAGGACGTCAATGACCTGGTGACCAAGGAGATCGAGGATCAGGCCAGCGCGCTGAGCGGCCTTAAATCCATCAGCTCCTCCTCCAGCGAGGGCATGTCCATCGTCATGCTGGAATATGAGTACGGCACGGACACGGATGAGGCCTATGACGATTTAAAGAAGAAGATCGACCTGGTGGCCTCCCAGCTGCCGGAGGATGCCAGCACCCCTGTGATTATGGAGCTGAGCATGGATTCCGGCGCAGATATCACCCTGGCAATTGACAATAATTCCCGGGAAAACCTGTACAGCTATGTAGATAACAAGATTATACCTGAGTTTGAGAAGATATCCATAGCGGCGGACGTAACCATCCGCGGCGGTTCCGACGAATACGTGAAGATTGAGGTGCTGCCGGAGAAGGTGAGCCAGTATAAGGTGTCCATGACCTCCATTGCCTCTGACATCAAGGCTGCGGACCTGTCCTACCCGGCAGGGGATACTCTGGTGGGAAGCCAGGAACTGTCCGTGTCCACCCGTATGACCTACAACACGGTGGAGAGCTTAAAGAAGATTCCGCTGACCGTGGCCAGCGGGGATACCGTGTATTTAGAGGATGTGGCAAATGTTTACACCACCACGGATTCCAGCGACAGTATTGCGCGCTACGATGGAAATGATACGATTTCGGTGTCCATCAGCAAACAGCAGAGCGCCACGGCCATTGAGCTGTCCAACCAGGTGAAGAAGACCGTGAACCGGCTCCAGGGGGAAGATAAGGACCTGAATATCACCATTGTCAGCGACTCTTCTGAATCCATCATGGAATCCCTGCTGTCCGTGGCGGAGACCCTCTGCCTGGCAATCCTGATCTCCATGGTAATCATCTGGCTGTTCTTTGGAGATATCAAGGCCTCCCTGATTGTGGGAAGCTCCATTCCCATCTCCATCCTGGCGGCATTTATCCTGATGAACCTGATGGGCTTTTCCTTGAATATTATCACCATGAGCGCCCTGACCCTGGGCGTTGGAATGATGGTGGATAACTCCATCGTGGTGCTGGAAAGCTGTTTCAGGGCCACGTCTGAGAAGAAGGCCGGGCTGGTGGAGTTCATGAGCGATGCCCTGGAGGGCACGAAGATCGTCAGCGCCTCCGTTCTGGGCGGAACTGCCACCACCTGCGTGGTGTTCCTTCCGCTGGCAATGTTAAAGGGGATGACGGGGCAGCTGTTCAAGCCTCTGGGCTTCACCATCGTATTCTGCCTGGTGGCGTCCCTGATATCCGCGATTACCGTGGTGCCCCTCTGTTATATGATCTACAGGCCCAAGGAGCGGGAGAAGGCCCCTCTGTCCAAACCGGTGCACAGCCTGCAGGATGCATACCGGAAGGCCATGCGCGTCATTCTGCCCAAGAAAAAGACGGTTATGTTTATCTCCATTGGCCTGCTGCTGTTCTCCCTGTTTTTGGCAAGTAAGCTGGACATGGAGCTGATGGGCTCTGACGACAAGGGGGAGATCACGGTGTCCGTGGATACCCGCCCCGGTCTGAAGACAGAGAAGGTGGATGACATACTCCGGGAGATCGAGGCAATTATTACCCAGGATTCAAATCTGGAATCCTATATGACAAGCTACGGCGGAGGCGGCTTAAGCTCCGGCAATTCCGCTTCCATAAGCGCTTATTTAAAAGATGACAGGGATATGGATACGGTGGATGTGGTGCGGCTGTGGAAACAGCAGCTGTCCGATGTACGAAACTGCGACATTTCCGTTGAGATGAGCTCCTCCATGAGCATGATGTCCTCAGCCCTGGAGAGCTATGAGGTCATCCTGAAGGGGGCGGATTATGATGAAGTGAAGTCCGTGTCCAGCAAGATCGTGGCCCAGCTCATGGCGCGGGATGATGTGACCAGGGTCCACTCGGATCTGGAGAACTCCTCCCCGGTTGTGGAGGTGAGGGTAGATGCCCTGAAGGCCCAGGCCGCGGGACTTAGCGCAGCCCAGATCGGAAGCGTGGTGCGCAGCGCCATCAGCGGCGTGGAGGCTACGGATATTGAGATTGACGGAAATGATGTGACGGTGCAGGTAGAATATGCGGATGATGACTACAAAACCATTGACCAGGTGAAGAGCCTGGTGCTCACCACCGGGAAGGGCGGCTCCATTGCCCTGACGGATGTGGCGGAGGTACAGTTTGTGGACAGCCCGGCCAGCATCTCGCGGGAAGATAAAGAATACAAGGTAACCATCAGCGGTGAATACACGGAAAAAGCCACCAAGGAGAGCCGGAATGAGATTAACCAGGAGATTGTGAATCCCAACCTGACCTCATCTGTCACCATCTGTTTAAACTCCATGGACAGTTCCATGAACGAGGAGTTCTCGGCTCTGTTCGGAGCCATCGGCACGGCGGCGTTCATGATCTTCGTGGTCATGGCGGCCCAGTTTGAATCACCCAGATATTCGGTCATGGTAATGACCACCATCCCCTTCAGCCTGATTGGCGCATTTGGCCTGCTCTTTTTGACGGACAGCGCCATCAGCATGGTGTCCCTGATCGGTTTCCTGATGCTCATCGGTACGGTGGTGAATAACGGAATCCTGTTCGTGGACACGGCCAACCAGTACCGGGCCACCATGGATATGGACACAGCGCTGATTGAGGCTGGGGCCACCCGCATCCGGCCCATTCTGATGACAACGCTGACCACGGTAATCGCCATGATCCCCATGGCTATGGCCATCGGGAATTCCGGCAGCATGACCCAGGGTCTTGCCGTCGTCAATATCGGCGGTCTGACGGCCTCCACCATTATGTGTCTGCTGATGCTGCCGGGGTATTATAAGATCATGAGCGGAGCAGGGAGCAAGATAAAGGAAAAACGGAGGAAAGATTAATGAAATGGCAAAAAAAGACTGTGATCCTAAGCCTGGCAGGCCTCATGGGAGTAGTATCTCCCATGACCGCCCTGGCCGCCAGCCCGGAATTTGCCAGGACGGCCCAGGAGTGGGAGCGGCTTCAGGATGATATCATAGAGTATGACGAGATACCGGGGCTGATCCATGAGTACAATGCCACGGTCCAGAACAACCAATATGATTACCGGAAGTTCCGCGAGGACTACGGGGATACCAACACCGAGGTGGCGGACGCCTACAATGATCTGGCCCAGGACTTCTACGGTGACATGTCCGGGGAGACCGACGCAGGCTCCATGATGTCTGACCTTCAGTTGGAGATACAGGCTAAAAACATGTTGGATCAAGCGGACAATACGCTGGAGGACAGCCAGATCTATCTGCTGACTTACGAGATGGCAGAGGACAATCTGACGGCCTCCGCCCAGTCCGGCATGATCTCATATCACAAGAAGAGGCTGGAGCTGGAGCAGAAACAGGCGGATCTGCACCTGGCCCAGGAGAAATACAGTTTAGAGCAGGTGAAGCAGTCGGCCGGAACCGCCACATCCGTGGATGTGCTCTCCTCCCAGGAGAGCCTGCAGAGAGCCCAGACAACGATTCGGGAGCTGGAGGCGGATATCACCGGTCTGAAGGAATCGCTGTGCATCATGCTGGGCTGGAAACACAGCGACACGCCGGAGATTAAGGATCTGCCGGAGATAGACCAGACCCGCATTGCGTCCATGGACCCGGCCCAGGATCTGGCTCAGGCCCTGGAGAACAACTATACACTGAAAATCAACAAAAGGAAGCTGGATAATGCCAGATCCCAGACCACCAGGGAGTCCCTGGAGACAAAGATCAGGAACAACGAGAAACAGATCGGCTCATCCCTCTCCAGCGCCTATAAAAGCGTTCTTTCAGCCAAGCTCTCCTATGAGCAGGCGCTGACAGAGGAGCAGCTGCAGGCAGCCAATACCCGGGTTGCCTCGGGAAAGCTGCAGGCATGATGACCGGCCTGGAGTATCAGGAGCAGGAATACCAGTGGGAGAGCAGCAGGCTGGGCGCCCAGATGGCGGCCATCGAGCTGTTCCAGGCCATGGAGACCTATGACTGGTCGGTAAATGGCCTGGCGGCGGCAGAATAGGAGACAGATATGAAGGGAAGAAAGACGTACAGCACACTGTTTCTGTCGCTGGCCCTGTCCGCAGCCCTGGTATTCCCGGGCGCGGCAGCTGAAGCAGCCGGAAGCGATATCCCGGATGGCACGCAGCAGGAGAAAAATGCAGGGCTGTCGGACAATGTTCTGGAGTATTCGGAGCTTCAGGACATGATAAGCAGCTACAATCCCACAGTCCAGGAGGTTGCGGATTCCCGCAACCGGACCGTGGCCCAGTATGAGGACGCATGGTCGGAGCTGAAGCTGTACCAGGGAAGGGTTTCCACGGATATAGACCAGGCGAAGGATTCGGGCAATATGGAGGAGCATTCCTACTACAAGGCCCAGGAGCAGACCTATAAGGCCGCAGCCAGCTCCTACTACAAGATGCTGGACCGGATGAATACAGCTTCCAGCACCAGCACCCAGAGACAGGTCACCCGGCAGATGACCGTGGCCGCCCAGTCCCTGATGGTATCCTACGAGACACTGCGTCAGCAGAGGGACACCCTGTTGAAGATGAGAGAGCTGTACACCGCCCAGTACCAACTGGGCCAGGTGAAGGAGCAGACCGGCCTGGCCACTTCAGTGGATGTCCTGTCGCTTAAGAACCAGGTGCTGACCGCAGAGTCCTCCCTGGCCACAGTTGAGGAAAATATGGAAAGCCTGTACAGCAGCCTCTGCCTGATGGTGGGCCGGGAGCCGGACGGGAGCCTGGAGATCGCCTCCATCCCCTCCGCTGACCTAACACGGATCAGCGCCATGGACCTGGAAGCAGATACCCAGAAAGCTATTGGGAACAACTATACGCTGATGAGCGACCGCCACTCCCTGAATGTAAACTCCACGTCCAGCTCCCAGTATAAGCTGCGGACCATGGAACACGGGGAGCAGAAGCTGACCTCAGAGATGAAGCGGCTCTACGAGGACGTTCTGCTGAAAAAAGATGCCCTGGAGCAGGCGCAGACCGGCTATGAGAAGGCCCGGCAGACCAAACAGCAGGCAGATATTAAATACGGGGCCGGGATGCTGAGCCGGGAGGACTACCTGAGGGAGGAGCTAAGCTGCATCCAGAAGGAGGCGGACTTAAAAGCCGCAGACCTGGCGCTGGAGCAGGCACTGGACACCTATGACTGGGCGGTGCTGGGAATCGCCGATGTGGAATAAAGAAGATAAGAATGGAGGTGAAATGCATGGCTGGATGGAGACGCACAGCAGGCGTCATGGGGATCGCCGGGGCCGTCTGGGCCATGGCCTGCCAGACCGCCTGGGCCGGCAGCTGGCAGCAGGGCCAGGATGGCTGGGTCTATGAGGCGGAGGGCGCCAGGCAGGAACAGCCCGCCATCAACCGGGAAAACGCCCCGTACCTCCTGGAAAACATCCTGATCCGGGAAGGGCTCTACCAGGACGAGGATGAGGAGCTGGAGTACAGGGTCACATACGACACAAAGGACGTCTTAACAGTAACCGTGGGCTGGGAGGACCGGCCGGGCGTATTCCGCACCATCTGTACCTTTGAGATGGATAAGAGCAGGAAAACGACCAGGTCCCTGGTGACCAAGAAGGAATATGCAGTATATTAAATGTCATACTGCTCCTTCACCACCGCCACCAGTTCCCCCAGCAGCCCTGTCCATCCCTCACGGAGTTTCCGGATGGCGGTAAAATGCCACTGGATCTGGCGGTCATCCTCAAAGGACAGATAGTGGAGCTGGGTATGGTCGGGCTGCACCAGGGGCATGGAGGGGGCGATGGTGATGCCGATATTCTGGCAGACCGCTGAGTAAATGAACTGAAGGGAGGCCACCTCCAGCACTGTGCGCGGCGTGCGCTCATAGTGGGCAAAGAGCATGCGTGCGTACTGTCCGGTGTTCATCCGGATATCTGCCATAATGAAGGGGTACTCCGCCCAGTCCGCCAGGGACACATAGGGATATGGATAATCCGGGCGGTCTGCCGCCTTGTCTAACAGCTCATGCCCGTCCGGCACCACCAGCACCATCTCCTCCCTGGCGATATTCACATAGTCCAGGTAGGGGCGCTCCGAGGAGTTGTTGACAAAAATGATGTCCAGCTCATTATTTTCCAGGCGCCGCATCAGGTCCGTCTTGGCCTCCAACGCCATGGTAAAACAGGTCCCCGGGAAACGCTTCGTCATCTGCGGGAGAACCCGTGTGGCGAAGAACTCACCGCGGCTTGCAGAGGTGCCGATGCGCACATATCCCTGATCCTGCAGGCGCAGGGACAGCACCTGTTTATTCATCTGTTCATTGAGGTCAATGATTTGTCCTGCTTTCTCCACACACGCCTGTCCGGCGGGAGTGGGGATCATTTTTTTGCCCACACGATAGAAGAGGGGAGTTTCAAACTCCGCCTCTATTTTTTTGAGGAATTTTGTCAGGGTGGGCTGGGACAGGTAGAGCCTTGCCGCGGCCTTGGAGATGCTCTCCTGGGATGCAATCTCCGCTATGTACTCGAACTCCTTAATATTCATTCCAGCCTCCAATGAACTATTGCTTTTAGTAATTAAAAGATAGTTATAATGAATTTGATTTATACATACTTCCATTCTATAATAAAACTATGGAAATTGAAAGGGGAACATGATGGATTTAGAAAAATATCAGATGAGTTATGAGGAGATCGAGCAGGTGCAGCGTACCAAGAACCTGGACTACTACGCCCACCCTGCCAGATACTATGTGAAGCCATTTAAAATCGTAGGAAATGTATATTATATCGGGGATTCCAAGGTCTGCTCCCACCTGGTGGACACAGGGGAGGGACTGATCATGTTCGACAGCGGATTCCAGCACTCCATACACCTGCTGGTGCAGGCTGTCTGGGAGGCGGGCTTCAATCCGGCGGATATCAAATACCTGATCCACTCCCACGAACATTTTGACCATATCGGAGCCGCCAATGACTTTAAGGACCTCTACGGCTGCAAGCTGGCGGTCAGCAGGGCCGGGGCGGAGGTTATGAAGAACCGGCCGGAGTTGGTCTACATGCAGGCCAATCCCAACCCCTACGCCTCCATTTTCACACCGGACCTGGAGTTGGAGGACGGCGATGTGCTGACCCTGGGCAATACCTCCGTCAAGTGTGTGCTGACGCCTGGCCATTCCCCTGGGGTCATGAGTTTCTTCTTCGATACCCAGGAAAATGGCCGCACATACCACATCGGATATTTCGGCGGAGCCGGCTTCAACACATTGTATAGGAAAAAACTGGAAGAAGACGGCCTGCCCCTGACCATGCGGGAGACATTTCTGGAGTCCCTGGCCAAGGTGCGGGAATACCCGGTGGACGTGGTGCTGGGCAACCATCCCAGGCAGAACGAGACATTACAGAAGCGGGAAATGATGCTGGCCGGAGCGCAGTCCAATCCCTTTGTGGATCGGGATGAATGGAAACGCTTCGTGGACCAGATGTCGGAGAAATTCCGGCAGTTTATGGCAGATGGTAACTAGTACCTCCCGGCCGGAAACCATACCGCCGGAATATAACAGCAAAGGATAAAGGGGGATATTTGATATGAATTCACAGGTGATACTGACCGCAGTGATATTGATTGTTGTTACATATATGTTTTTCAGCCCGCGTTTTCCCAATGCAGTGGTGGCCACCATTGGGGCGATCGCAGTGGCCCTGACCGGGACCGTTGCATTTAAATCCGTTTTCACCTACTATGCCTCCACCTCCATTGTGCTGATGGCGGGCATGATGATTATCGGAGGCGGAATGTTCCATACCGGTTTTGCAGGCTGGATGGGCAATTCCATTGTGAGGCTCACAGGTAAAGGGGAGAGGAGCCTGCAGATTGTGGCCATACTGGCCGGGGGAATCATGTCATCGGTGTGCAGCGGATCTGCCTCCCTGATGATCCTGTACCCCATTTTCAGCTCCATCTGCCTGGCCTCCAACCTGTCCATCAGCAGAATCCTGCTTCCCATGTTCTCGGGTATAGGTTTTGGTTCCTTTATGACCCTGGCCGGGTCAGGCATGTGCTCCACCACCTCGTCCATCCTGATTGAGAGCGGTTTTAGGGGCTGGGAATTCTTCGACCCCACCACAGTTGGGCTGCCAAGGGCTATCATTTACTTTGTACTGCTGATGCTGTTCATGAACAAGGTGCTTCCCAATACCTTTGTAAAGCCCGATGAGGCGGAAGCAGCCAAGGCTTCCGGGCTGCCGGACAAGCTGAACGGAAGGATGATCGTGTCTGGTGTGATCTTGGTGGCCACTGTTGTGGGTATGGTGATCAATTCTGAGGTCTGTCCCATGTACATCTGTGCAGCCATCGGCGCTGTGGCCTCTGTGCTCACCGGCTGCCTGAGCCAGAAGCAGATGTTCGCCAGCATCAACTGGTCCACCGTATTCATGATCGGCGGCATGACAGCCGTTGCCAAGGGCGTGGAGGCCAGCGGCCTGGGCACTGTGATCGCGGACTGGATTATGAACCTCTTCGGCCGGAATTCCTCACCGATTGTGATCATCATGGTGATCTTCCTGGTGACGGGAGTAATCACGCAGTTTATGTCCAACAACGCTGCCGTGTCCCTGATGGCGCCCATCGGCATCGCCATCGCCCAGGCCATGGGCATCGAGCCGTACGCCTTCGTCATGGCGGCTCTGTTCGGCAGCGGTATCTGCTGCCTCACACCAATGGCGACCCCGATTCTGGCATTTGTGATGGAGGGCGGCCACTATACTCCCAAGGACATATTCAGATGGGGGCTGCTGGAAGGGGCGGCCAGCATTGTGGCTGCGCTGGTGTTTATACCTCTGTTCTGGCTTTAGATTGAATCTGGAAAATCCTGGAATCCGCCGTGTACGATGGGCGGTTCCAGGATTTTTATGTGGGCGGTGAATGAATGCTTTCAGTTTAATTGAAATCCATCAGTTTCCAATTCTGGCGTAATCATGAATCCTCCTTACTGTGACAAGACAGAAGCACGATTCCCACACTTGCCAAACCCAGTCCAAGCATAAAAAAACCGGAATATATGTCAATTGCTCTCAATACCGACAGAACCAGAACCGCTATTCCCATGGCTAAGGCAACCGCTTTGAATACTAGTTGAAGGATGTCATTTACACTTTTTCCTTTACTGTCCCTTGTTCTATTTAACTTAATCTGCATGAGCTGATCCACCGACACTTCCAGAATTTCTGCAAGCTTTGGCAGAGAACTCACATCCGGGCAGGATAGATCCCGTTCCCATTTAGATACCGCTTTGTCCGTAATCCCCATCTTTTCTGCTAATTCTAACTGCGTCAGTCCCTTTTCCTTTCTGAGCGCGGCGATCATTCCTCCAAGTGTTTGGTTCTTCATTGGCTCATTCCTCCCTTTTCTTGTGAGTGAATGGTAACACGCATTCCCGGTTTACTCAACCGATTGCATAACCATTTTTACAGAGTTTCTCAATATCATGTCCGTTGGGATCATCTGGCTGTGTTCCACATCCTTGGAGCTCATCATGGAGAACAATTTGGAGGCAGAGAGCAGGCCAAGCTCGTGGATCGGCACCCGGACCGTAGTCAGTGCGGGCGTCAGCAGGGAAGAAAACTCAAAATCATTGTGCCCGATTACCGACAGCTCCTCCGGAACCTCCATATGCATGCTCTTGGCGGCCTTGTAGACACCCAGGGCCTTAAGGTCGTCTGTGGCAAAAATGGCAGTGACCTTGTGGGAGCAAAGCAGACTGACCGTGGCCATATATGCGGAGTCAATGGTATTACCGCCATCTACAAAACAGTCCTCCACCGCTTCAATGCCGTGGGAGCGCAGGGCGTCCTGGAAACCGGCGAGCCGGTCCACCGCTACATAGTGGGTGAGGGGGGCATGGACGCAGCCGATCTTCCGGTGCCCCATCTGCACCAAATAGCTTCCGATCTCCCAGCAGTCACTGTAATTGTCAGTGTCAACGGAGATTACGTTGGGGGCCTGGATCTGAGTGCTGTATTTGCCGATTACCACAATGGGAATTGAGGTTGCGGACACAACCTCAATAAATTTGCTGTTGATCCGGCTGCTCAAGAGGATAATCCCTTTAATCAGGCGGCTGCTGATCATAGACAGGGCCTTCTCAATCTCCTTATCCTCATCGTCCCCGGAGTGGAGGATTAAGTCATAATTGTTAGCCTCTGCTACAATGCCAATGGCGCTGATTACGGTGGAAAAGTAGGGATTGTCCGTGCCCCGGTTGGAAGAACGGGTATAAATGACCAGGATTGCGTCAAATCCATTGGTTGAAAGCCCTCTGGCCAGCTGGTTGGGCTTGTAGTCCAGATCCTTCATGACAGAGAGCACCTTTGCTCTGGTCTCTGGCAGCACAGCAGGATGGCTGTTGAGAACACGGGATACGGTTGTGATGGAAACGCCGGCTTTTTGTGCGACGAGTTGGATTGTTGGCTTGGTACCCATAGAAGTTGCCTCCATTTTGTTCAAATGTGTATGAAAAATTTTCATAGATTACGCTTTTTTTAAGTATATCAGATGTATAAAAGAAAATCAAGAACGTTTAATTG
>OKVW01000812.1_pt1 | contig 15870 bp, 14 predicted proteins | sample 1606991 | NCBI WGS metagenome assembly OKVW01 (sample SAMN03281021, study PRJEB24777) | human gut metagenome | isolation source: fecal sample PR177 from 1 month old male Malay infant, vaginal delivered...
TCGCTTATCAGGCCTACGTGATGACTGGACAATCGGTAGGCCGGATAAGGTGTTTACACCGTCATCCGGCATGATGATTTAACGATCCCAGTAAGCCTCTTCAAGACTATCCTCACGCTCCGGCAATCCTCGCGTCAGACGTGGGGAGTGCTGATTCAACACCTGATAACTCACGCGATTGGCATACTTGCACACCTGCGCCAGTGACGAATAGGTCAACCAGGTAAATTTATGCTTGCTGGAGTTCGGTACATTGGTGCGGTGATAGCTGTTGGCGGTGATATCGTGCAGCAGCGCCGCCAGTGCGCCATCGCCTGCGCCGTTGGTGTTCATGATCTTTTCCGGACCGCCCATGTACGGGGCAATATGGGAGTAGACGCGCAGCGGATGAGTGCAATCTTTATGGCGCATTGCGCGGCTGAATTCATACTGGTTGAACTCGGCGATTGCGCCCGGCAGTAACGGATGCTGCGTTTTACGTTTGACTTCATCTTCGGTAAAGCCCGCCATATATAACCCAACCGGTCCGGCGGTACACAACACCAGATCGACCCAGTCCAGCGCTTTGTCTGACGCCAGTAGTGGATCGTTTTCGCCTGTTAAGGCTTCGGCTTCTTCTTCATTCATCGCCAGAATAGAGACGTTCTCTTTGAGGAATGCCTGCCACCACTGCGGGTTATCGGCGATAACAAATTTCGTACCGAGCGTCAGTACCACCGGAACATTGTGCTTTTTGGCATATTCAATGGCCTTCATCGTGGCTTCCGGCATCGGTTCACCCGGCTTGCAGCGTACCAGATAGGAGGTCAAGACCAGCGCCGACGCCCCGGCAATCACCGATTCAGGAATGCTTTCCGCACGCAGTTGGTTCATATGCCCGGGGCTTATCGCAAACGTCCGTTCGCCGGACTCGCCAATCAGGGTAAAACAACGACCAATCGGTCCGTCAACGCCTTGCAGGTAGTTGAGGTCAGTCCGGCTGGAGGTATTGCATAAATACCGGTAGGCGTAGCTGCCGATTTCGATATTGCTGCACATGACGCCCAGCAACACCGAACGGTCATCCGCCAGCACCGAGTAGTTGTGCATGGTGTTACCAATGGTGCCGCCAGCAAACTGATGGGTGATCAGGTTTTCCCGCACCAGTTCCTGATACAGCGCTTCCGCAACCTCATCCTCAATAACCAAAGAATGCCCGGCGCTCAGCCCGTAACGCTGGACAAACGCGTCATCCACTTTCGCTTCGATATCCACCAGCGTCTGATCGATCCCCACCACCCACGCGGCGCTGGTTTCGTTTTCAGGTTGGAACTGTTGCAGCAGCGGGTCGCGCGCGTTGACGGGAAAATAGTGTTTGGATTTACGTTTACCGGGAAATTTCATGGCTGTTTTATAAGGTGGCTAACTGAGCGGTGCATGGTAGCACATTCCCCCTGGTACGACAGAGTTTCAATATCAGACGATCGGATCGCAGTTTGCCTGCTGGAAGTTTTTACAATGGTTTATTTTCACAAGGAGCGTTTTATGAAAGCGGAAAATAAACTTCCCGTCCTCAAACGCATTTCAGACGAGATGCAAGCCGTGCTGAATGTTCATCAGGACGATCTGCCCCCCTGGCCGCCCGCAGACGATTTCAACGCAATGCGCCAGCACTACATTCTGGAACGACGCTTCTGGAACGCGGGCGCACCGCACATGGAGACGCGTGAATACGCGATCCCAACGTCCTGGGGAGAGGTCACAACGCGTCTTTATTGTCCCACGCCTGAAACACCGGCGACCCTCTTCTATCTCCACGGCGGCGGTTTTATTCTCGGCAATCTGGACACCCACGACCGCATTATGCGTCTGCTGGCAAGCTATACGCAGTGTACGGTGGTGGGTATTGATTATTCCCTTTCGCCAGAGGCGCGTTTTCCCCAGGCCATCGAAGAGACTATTGCCGTCTGCCAGTTTTTTCATCAGCAGGCGGAGGATTATCAGTTAAATATGACCAACATTGGTTTTGCCGGTGATTCCGCAGGTGCCATGCTGGCGCTTGCCTGCGCGTTATGGCTGCGCGATAAACAGATAGACTGTGGCAAGGTCGCGGGCGTACTGCTGTGGTACGGCCTGTACGGTTTACAGGATTCAGTCAGTCGCCGCTTGCTGGGCGGCGACTGGGACGGGCTGAGCCGTGAGGATCTACAAATGTACGAGGAGGCTTACCTGCGCGATGCCGACGATCGCGAATCGCCGTACTATTGTCTGTTTAACAACGATCTGACGCGCGACGTTCCGCCCTGCTTTATCGCCGGTGCGGAATTCGATCCGCTGATCGACGACAGTCGCCTGCTTTACCAGATGCTTGCAGCGCACCAGCAACCCTGTGAATACAAACTGTACCCGGGTACGCTACATGCCTTTCTTCACTACTCGCGAATGATGAAATCAGCCGATGATGCGTTGCAGGACGGCGCGCGATTCTTCCGTTCGCGGCTTTAGCGATACGCCGCCGTCAGTTTTAACATCATGTCGATATGTTCCGGCGTGGCGTTCAGCGCCGGAATGTATTCATACTTTTTACCGCCAGCTTCAAGGAAGATCTCTTTATTCTGTACAGCGATTTCTTCCAGCGTTTCCAGACAGTCAGCCGCAAAGCCGGGACACATCACCTGAATGTGATCGGTTCCCTTCTCACCCAGCATCTTGAGCGTTTCGTCGGTATAGGGCGTCAGCCACGGTTCACGACCAAAACGTGACTGGAAGGTCATCATAACTTTCTCTGGTGGCAGACCGAGCACAGAAACCAGTTCACGCGTGGTGTCGCGACAGCGTTGCGGATAATCATCGCCTTCATCCGCATAGCGCTGCGGGATACCGTGATACGACAGCAGCAGCAAATCCGGCTCGCCGTGCGTCTCAAATGACGCCCGCACGCTGTTCGCCAGCGCGTCAATATAAGCCCGGTCAGCAGCGTAGTCACGAATAAACGAAATCCCCGGAATATGACGTTTAGGCGCAAGAATACGCGCCAGTTCATCCCAAACCGCAGCAACCGTTGAGCAGGAATATTGCGGGTACAGCGGTAGTACGACGATGTGATCAACGTGATGGGCCAGCAGTTCCTCTACAGCGCTTTTAAGCGATGGCGAACCATAGCTCATGCCCAGCGCAACCGGTGTGTCTGGTAAACGTTCTGCAAGCGCCTGCTGCTGTTGACGGCTGTAGACCATTAACGGCGACCCGCCTTCCATCCAGACAGACTGGTAAAGCTTCGCCACACGCGGTGCGCGCAGCGGCAAAATTACACCGCGCAGTAACGGCCACCACAGCAGGCGGGGAGTATCAACAACGCGCCTGTCGCTTAAAAACTGTTTGAGATAGCGTTTGACTGCCGCAGGAGTGGGGGCATCAGGAGTCCCAAGATTTGCCAGCAGAATACCGGTTTTCGTCTGACGCATTACCGCCTCTTATCGATTCAACTTGTTGATAATTGTAGCGGAAAAGAAAGGAAGAAGAACTAATTGCTGTGAGAGGTCGTGCAGATAGTTGCCTGATGGCGCTACGCTTATCAGGCCTACAACGAAGAAATGTAGCAGTTGTAGGCCGGATAAGGTGCTTGCACCGCCATCCGGCAAAACGGCATTAACCGAGGATTTTTTCCAGGGCGGCACGCACTTCAGCCACGGCCTGAGTACCGTCAACTTTCGCGTATTTCGTGTTACCTGCTGCCGCTTCTTTCTGGTAGTAACCAATCAGCGGCGCGGTCATCTGATGGTATTCCACCAGACGTTTACGTACGGTTTCTTCCTGATCGTCTTTACGCGTGGTCAGCTCTTCGCCCGTCACATCGTCTTTACCTTCCACTTTCGGCGGATTGAATTTGATGTGGTAAACGCGGCCAGAAGCGGCGTGAACGCGACGGCCCACAATGCGGTCAACGATCAGTTCATCCGGTACGTCGAATTCGAGAACATAATCCACCACGATACCCGCGTCTTTCATGGCATCAGCCTGCGGAATGGTACGTGGGAAGCCATCTAACAGAAAACCGTTACGGCAATCTTCCTGCGCAATGCGCTCTTTGACCAGCGCGATCACCAGCTCATCCGTCACCAGCTTACCGGCATCCATGATGTCTTTCGCTTTCTTGCCCAGCTCGGAGCCAGATTTCACGGCGGCACGCAGCATATCACCGGTGGAGATCTGCGGAATACCATATTTCTCCATGATGAACTGAGCCTGAGTTCCTTTACCCGCGCCCGGAGCGCCAAGCAGAATGATACGCATTACGAAAATCCCCTTAAAGGTTGTCGAATTTAAAAAAAGCGCTAAACGATACCACCATCACGCACTTGGCTCAAGGAAGCGGGATCAGGCTGAAACGGTTAATGAGGGGAAGAGGCGCGAAAAAAAGCCGGATGGCGGTGCAAGCACCTTATCCGGCCTGTAAAAACAAATTTAAACCACTGGCCGGATAAGCGTCAGCGCCATCCGGCATTACAACGCTGCTATCAGGACACCAGCAACTGATTCATGCGGCGAATAAACTGGTTCGGATCTTCCAGCGTGCCACGCTCGGCTAACAGCGCCTGATCCAATAGCAGTTCCACCCACTCTTTGAACTGGGCGTCATCCTGAGTATCCGCCGTGCGTTTCACCAGCATGTGATCCGGATTAAGCTCAAAGATGTATTTCACGTCAGGAACGGCCTGACCCGCAGCGGCAAACAGTTTTGCCATCTGGGTACTCATTTCGTCTGCATCGGTGGTGACAATCGCCGGCGTGTCGGTCAGACGGTGCGTCAGACGTACATCTTTAACCCGGTCGCCCAGCAGCGTTTTCACACGCTCAACAAACGGAGTCAGCGCTTTTTCCGCTTCTTTTGCGCTTTCGTCGACGTCATCTGCCAGCTTATCAATTGATTCATCCGCTTTCGCAACAGACTGGAACACCTTACCGTCAAACTCGGTCAGGTAGTTCATCATCCACTCGTCGATGCGATCGGAGAGCAGCAGTACTTCAATGCCTTTCTTACGCAGCAGTTCCAGGTGCGGGCTGCTCTTCGCCGCCGCGTAGCTGTCTGCCGTAATGTAGTAAATCTTCTCCTGCCCTTCTTTCATGCGGGAGACGTACTCTTCCAGCGAAACGGTCTGCGCTGAAGAGTCGGTATGGGTTGACGCAAAACGCATCAGTTTGGCGATGGTTTCCTGGTTGGCGTGATCTTCCGCCGGGCCTTCTTTCAGCACCAGGCCGAACTGCTGCCAGAACGTCTGGTATTTTTCCGCATCGTCTTTCGCCAGTTTTTCCAGCATCTGCAAAACACGTTTGGTCAATGCGCTACGCAGATTGCGGGTCACCGTGCTGTCCTGCAGGATTTCACGAGAGACGTTCAGCGGCAGATCGTTGGAGTCGATAAGCCCACGTACGAAACGCAGGTAGTTCGGCATAAACTGCTCAGCGTCATCCATGATAAACACACGCTGAACGTACAGTTTCAGACCGTGTTTATGATCGCGGTTCCACATGTCCCACGGCGCCTGGGACGGGATATACAGCAGGCTGGTGTACTCCTGCTTCCCTTCCACACGGTTGTGGCTCCAGGTCAGCGGATCGGTAAAGTCGTGCGCGATGTGCTTGTAGAATTCCTTGTACTCGTCGTCTTTAATTTCGGACTTATTACGGGTCCACAGCGCCTGTGCTTTATTGATTTTTTCCCAGGAAATGACGGTTTCGCCGTCTTTCTCTTCCTGTTTTTCAATCTCAACCGGCAGCGCGATATGGTCGGAATATTTGCTGATGATGGAACGTACGCGCCAGTCATCCAGGAACTCATCTTCCCCTTCACGCAGATGGAGGGTGATTTCCGTCCCGCGATCCTCTTTCGTGATATCGGCAACGGTGTATTCGCCTTCGCCCGCAGATTCCCAGAACACGCCGTTCTCTGGCTTATCACCGGCCGCGCGGGTGCGAACAGTAACTTTATCCGCAACGATAAACGCGGAATAGAAGCCGACGCCAAACTGACCAATCAACTGGCTGTCTTTCGCCTGATCGGATCCCATGGATTCGAGGAAGGATTTGGTTCCGGACTTCGCGATGGTCCCCAAATGATCGATGACATCATCACGGTTCATCCCCACGCCGTTATCGGCAATGGTTAACGTACGCTTATCTTTATCGAAGGAGACGCGCACGCGCAGTTCACCGTCACCTTCATAAAGGTCCGGGTTTGACAGCGCGCGAAAACGCAGCTTGTCTGCCGCGTCTGAGGCGTTAGAGATAAGCTCACGCAGGAAGATTTCTTTGTTGGAATAGAGGGAATGGATCATCAGGTGCAGAAGCTGTTTTACTTCTGACTGAAAACCACGAGTTTCTTGTCCTTTCATGTAGGAAGCCCTCAATAATGCCATATTCAATGGGATTAACACGTTGAGGGGGAAATGGGGACAGGCGGGGAAAATTTCAAGCGGAGGTCGCGAGTACGACCTCCGTTTGTTCAGAATTTAATCTTGTGGCGTCCTGCCAGAGAGTGCGACAGCGTGGTGCCGTCAACCATCTCCAGCTCACCGCCAACGGGGACACCGTGAGCGATACGGCTGGCCTCAACGTCATATTGCGCGCAGAGTTCAGCAATGTAGTTCGCGGTGGCTTCTCCTTCGACCGTCGGATTGGTCGCGAGGATCACTTCGCTGAGCGTTTCCGCGGAGAGCCGCTGTTCGAGCCTGTCGAGCCCAATATCATCCGGCCCGATGCCATCGAGCGGAGATAAATGCCCCATCAGCACAAAGTAACGCCCGGAAAACTGCCCGGTCTGCTCAATCGCGTAGATGTCTGCCGGACTCTCAACCACACAAATCTGACCGTTCTCCTGACGACGCGGATTCGAACAGATGTTACAGACTTCCTGTTCGGTGAAGGTGCGGCAATCGGCACAGTGACCGATTTCTGACATCGCCCGGGTGAGCGCTTGCGCCAGACGCATCCCGCCGCTGCGGTCACGCTGAAGCAGCGTAAACGCCATGCGCTGCGCCGACTTCGGGCCAACGCCCGGTAGACTGCGCAGTGCTTCCATAAGCTGAGTTAACAGCGGGCTGGTTTGCATCAGAACGGCATCTTAAAGCCTGGCGGCAGTTGCATACCGGAGGAGACAGAGGCCATTTTTTCTTTCTGGGTCTCTTCAATGCGACGGGCGGCATCGTTAAACGCGGCAGCGACCAGATCCTCCAGCATCTCTTTGTCATCTTCGAGCAGGCTTGGGTCGATCTCCACGCGACGGCAGTTATGCGCGCCGTTAATGGTCACTTTCACCAGACCCGCACCGGATTCACCGGTCACTTCCAGCTTCGCGATTTCTTCCTGCATCTGCTGCATTTTTTCCTGCATCTGCTGGGCCTGTTTCATCAGGTTACCCAGACCGCCTTTACCAAACATAGGCTTCTCTCTCAATCACGTTAAGGGATGACAATCATAAGCGACGCTTACGATCAAATGGGACGAATACTCTCTTCATCCAGATCCGCGTCGAAGAATCGACGCAGGGTCTGAATGTTGTTATCCGCAACTATCGACTCGCGCGCCTGCGCAAGTTTCTCTTCATAAATCGCCTGACGCCACTCCAGCGGCGTTCGCACCGCCGGATTATCATCTTCTACGATGGTCAGTTCAACCGTTGTTCCCGCAAGCCCGCTCAGCGCTTCCGCCAGCTTTTGCTGTGCGCCAGTGGAATTCAGATGACGCTGGCTGGAACGCAAATGCAGACACACCGTATTCCCGTTCTCTTCTTTCCAGGCGTTGAGCGCAACCTGCTCAACCAGTTTTGGCAACGACAGTTGGCTGACCTGCGCCGCCCACGGGTCGCGTTCAATCGCTTCTGCCGCAAGCTTCGCCGCCAGTTCCGGCGTTTTCTCATGCTCCAGCGCTTTCTTCAGCGCTTTCGGCGTGGCCACCACTTCTTTCACTTCAGCAACCGGCGTGGTCGCCTTCCAGCGATAGGCTTCTTTCTTCGCCGGCGCCTGTTCGAGCGCAGACGGCGCAGGGCGAGCCTGAACGCGTTCTGATACCGAAGCCAGTCTTTCCAGCGCAGCGTTATTCACCGGCCGCGCGCGGGATGCGGCTGCCGGTTCACTCTTTTTTGCTTTGGTTGCTCCCTGCGCACGTTGCAACTGATTACGCGCTGCCAGCACCTGGCTGGTGGATTCCGGCAGCGGTGCTGTCGGGGCATGATGCGCGGGCTGCGGCGGCACCTGTTCAGGCCTCGTCACCGCGGTCGGTGCGACGGGCGCGAAAGATTGCCGGGGAACCTCGGGTTCCGGCAGCGGCTGACGTGGATGAAACGCCAGCGCGCGCAGCAACGTCATTTCAACGCCCATGCGTCTGTCCGGCGCGTAGGGCAGTTCCTTACGGCCAATCAACAGCGTCTGGTAGTAAAGCTGAACGTCCGTCGGCGGCACGGTGCGCGCCAGTTCACGCATGCGCACTTCAATCGCCGCCATGTCGCTGCCGAGCGCAGCCGGTGAGAGCTGGACCAGCGCGATACGATGCAGCAGGCCCAGCATTTCGACCAGCAGCGCTTCCCATTCAATACCGCGCGCAGCGGCCTCGTTAACCAGCGACATCACGCGTTCGCCGTCGGCGGCAATCACCGCTTCGACCAGCGACAGCGCCTGATCGTCATCCAGCGTACCGAGCATCGCGCTCACCGCCTGGGTGGAAACCTGTCCGTCGCCGCTGGCAATCGCCTGATCGGTGAGACTCAACGCATCGCGTAGACTGCCATCCGCCGCACGGGAAAGCAGTTGCAGCGCGCGCGGCTCGTGGGCGATGTGTTCTTCATTAAGAATGTGTTCGAGCTGGTGGCGAATCTGGTCAACATCCAGCGCTTTAAGATGGAACTGCAAACAGCGGGAGAGAATCGTCACCGGCAACTTTTGCGGATCGGTTGTTGCCAGCAAAAACTTCACGTGTGACGGCGGCTCCTCAAGGGTTTTGAGAAGCGCATTAAAACTGTGGCGCGACAGCATGTGTACTTCGTCGATCAGATAGACTTTGAAACGACCGCGCGCGGGCGCGTACTGGACGTTATCCAGCAGGTCGCGGGTATCTTCGACTTTGGTACGTGACGCGGCATCGATTTCAATTAAATCGACAAACCGCCCCTGCTCGATTTCACGGCAGTTGTCACACACACCACACGGCGTGGCGGTAATGCCGGTTTCACAATTCAGTCCCTTTGCCAGCAGACGGGCAATAGAGGTTTTACCGACACCGCGGGTACCGGAAAAAAGATAAGCGTGGTGAATACGCCCTAGCGACAAGCCGTTCGCCAGTGCGGTCAGCACATGTTCCTGGCCGACAACGTCAGCAAAGGTTTGTGGGCGCCATTTTCGGGCTAAAACCTGATAACTCATTGGCTGGCTCTGAAACGCTGGAAGGTGGATTCATAGGGGGGAATGCTAACACAACCTCACTAATTCAGCGAGGTTGAGAGGTGATATTCAGGCGTCATCGTTGCAGCCAGTTTGGTAACGGACAGCGCGCAAAAACCGGAGCGTACTGAGAGTACGTGAGGATTTCGAGCACTGACCGGGGCCAAAATGGCAAATAAGATAGCCTGAATCAGTGCCCCGGGAAGGGAACCAGGCTATAACAGTTGATGCCCTGTTGCGCCAGGCGCTGTTCGCCGCCGAGGTCAAACAGATTGATGATGAACGCCGCATCGGTCACTTCACCACCCAGACGACGAATCAGTTTCACGGTCGCTTCGATGGTCCCGCCGGTTGCCAGCAGATCGTCAACCACCAGCACTTTGTCGCCTGCCTGAATGGCATCAACGTGGATTTCCAGCTGATCGGTGCCATATTCCAGTTCATAACTTTCGGCGATGGTTTCACGCGGCAGTTTGCGCGGTTTACGCACCGGCACAAAGCCAACGCCCAGACCCAGCGCGACCGGCGCGCCAAACAAAAAGCCGCGCGCTTCAGTACCGACAACTTTGGTAATGCCCGCATCTTTATAACGCTCAACCAGTAACTCGATGCTGAGTGCGTAAGCCTTCGGGTCTTCCAGTAAGCTGGTGACATCACGGAAAAGAATGCCCGGTTTCGGGTAGTCCTGAATGCTTTTAATGCTATTTTTGAGAAACTCAAGCTGCTGTGCAGTTGCGGTCATAAGTGTGTGCCTGATTCATACGGTGTTACTTCACGGCGCAGTATACACTTCATCCTTCAAGCCGCCTCTTTGTTTGCTGCCTTCATTCATCCCAGTCACTTACTTATGTAAGCTCAGGGATTCATTCAGTTGCCGCCTCGATGCACCTTGAAGGATATTGTGTATAAAGAAGGCCAACATAAATTTGACCTCGCGCGCCTGTGCTCGAAAACGGTCGAATTTACTGGCTACGGCCCGTAATTGCAACCGCGATTATTGAGCTTCAGTGCTTTTGTTGCTTTTCATCAATCGCAGGTATTCGCCACATAAATATCAGCAAACAGGTCAGAATAACCAGCAACAGGATCCGCACCCACCACATCGGCGTCAACCAGAGTGATACACCGAAGGTGATGAGGATAATGACAATGGCTCGCGGCTTCGCACCGGGGGGCATGGCCTTATATTTTTGCCAGTAGCGCAAATAGCTGCCAAACCACGAGCGGTACAGTAACCATTCATGGAAACGCGGCGATGAGCGGGCAAAACACCAGGCGGCAAGTAAAATGAACGGCGTCGTCGGAAGCACAGGCAATACGATGCCCAGCGTTCCTAATCCAACCGCCAGCCAGCCCGTGATGATTAACAGGATTCGTTGCATAATAAAGGCATGTCGCAAACCAGAACGCTACTTTAGCATAACAGTTATCATTTTCATCGGAGTGTTACAGTGAAAACCGCCATGCTGCTGCAAAAGCTGGAAGATCAACTCACCCTCCTGCGCCAACGCTGCGCACCGGTGGCACAGCATGCAACCCTCAGCGCCCGTTTCGATCGCCATCTTTTTCGCACGCGCAGTACGCTGTTACAGGCCTGTCTGGATGAAGCAGAAACGCACCTTCTGGCATTGCGCCAGGCGGTTGAAAATCAAAACGTACCTCAGGTCGCCTGGCTGGCGGAACATCTGGCGTCACAACTGGAAGCCATTGCGCGCGAGACGGCAAGCTGGTCGCTCCGGGAGTGGGACAGCGCGTCACCGGGCCTGGCGAACTGGCAGCGCAAACGCATCCAGCATCAGGAGTTTGAGCGCCGTCTTGTTGAAATGACCCGGCAACGGCAGGCACAACTTACCCAGGCATCCCGTCTGGACGAACAACAGGCACTGCAACGCGAAGTGGAGCTCTATGAGGGTCGTCTGGCGCGCTGTCGCAAGGCGCTCGACAATATTGAACGTGTTCTGGCGCGTCTAACCCGATAATACTGGAGTAATTAATGTCCCTTGAAAACGCCCCGGACGAGGTCAAACTGGCCGTCGATTTAATTGTCCTGCTGGAAGAAAACCAGGTTGAACCTGACACCGTATTGAAAGCGCTGGAGATTGTTAAGCGCGACTATGAAAAAAAAGCGGCTCAAACGGCTGACAAGCCTGATTGAGTTGTGCCGGATGGCGGCGCACGCGCCTTATCCGGCCTACAACGGATTGAGTTATGCCTGATGACGCGCAAACGCCATCAGGCATGCGAGGGTTTGATTAAACCGCCGGCGTCGGATCGTCGCCTTTAATCTCGCGTTTGACTTCCGTCACCTCATCGCCCTTCTCGTTACGCAGATGCACTTCCAACTGGTTAAAGGCGATATCAATGTTGTTTTCACGGCACAGGCGATCGATGGCCCGGTTTAGCTCATCCACCGTATGGCTGCGATCGCGAAGTTCACGGACATACAGACGCAGTTCGTGATCCAGCGTGCTGGCGCCAAAGGTGGTGAAGAACACCGCCGGCTCAGGATCATGCATCACTTTCGGATGCTCCATCGCCGCCTTAAGCAGGACTTTCTTCACTTTCTCCAGATCAGAACCGTACGCCACACCCAGACGGATCACCAGACGCGTGGTGGTATCGGACAACGACCAGTTGATCAAGCGCTCGGTTACAAACGCCTTGTTCGGGATGATCACCTCTTTGCGATCGAAATCGGTGATGGTAGTGGCGCGAATACGGATCTTACTGACCGTCCCGGAGAAGGTGCCGATCGTGACCGTATCGCCAATCCGCACCGGGCGTTCAAACAGAATAATCAGACCCGAGACAAAGTTACCGAAGATCTCCTGTAAGCCAAAACCGAGCCCCACCGATAACGCCGCCGCCAGCCATTGCAGTTTATCCCATGAGACACCCAGCGAACCAAAGACCGTCATCGCTCCGACGGCAATAATGATATAATTGAGGATTGTGGTAATCGCGTACGACGTGCCCTGGCGCATTTTCAGTCGCGATAGCACCAGCACTTCCAGCAGACCCGGCAGGTTGCGGATCAACGCCCAGGCGACCATTGAGGTGATAATAGCGAAAAGCAAGCTGCCCATTGTCACGCTTTTCACTACCGCAGCCCCGGCTTCACTGGTGTTATAGTGCCAAAGCGTGATGCTGTCGAGATAGCTGAACACGGTGATCAAATCTGACCATATGGCCCAGAACATCACTGCGAAAAATGAAACCATCAGCAGCATCGTGATGCGCAGCGTCTGTTGGTTAACCTGTTCCAGTGCAATGGTGGGTTCTTCCTGCGGCTCAGCCCCTTCGGCCCCCTCTTTCACCAGATTCTGGCGACGCGCCAGCGCACGACGCCAGGCAATCCGCCGCGCCGCAACGCTTAATCCGCGCAGCACCGTCTGGTAGAGCAGGTTCCAGATGATGACCAGATAGACCGTCTCAATCCAGCGGCCCGACAGACGCAATGTTGTGTAGAAGTAGCCAGTTGCCGTCAGCACCATCAGCGCGATCGGGATAATCGACAAAATAGTGATCGTCACCAGCCGCAGTCCATGTGACTCTTTGTCACGCCAGCTATCGCGACACATCTGCCATACCAGAAACGCAATCAGCATCAGGTTAAGGAAAATAATCGCCTGCCCCAGCACATCGTCCATCAGATTGAGTGGGGAAAGTTCTGCAAGCACCGACCAAAAGTGTAGCGGCAGCAGCGCCAGGCTGATGCGGACAATCTGACGACGCCAGTGGCTGGTCAGATGCGCCGGCATACCAAAGTGGCGAACCGCCACGCCCTCTTTTTCGAGCACTTTCCAGCACAGGCCAAAGACCAGCCAGAAGATAGCCAGTTTTTTACTGAAGGCCCACAGCAGGTCACTGATATTCAACTGCATGGTGAGCAAAATCAGGCCGACGGCAAGTATCACCAGACACACCGGCAACGCACGAATCAGATCGATCAGAATCGCTTTTGGCGTGTTTAACTGGCTGTCGTTACGTAGCGAACCAACCGCTGCGGCTAATTTCTGTTGATACCCTTTCAGCCATTTCAGACGCCAGCGAATCAGTCCGGCTACCAGTAACAGCGGCAGACCCGCGAGAAAGGCGATAAATACCGCAGGCCAGGCTTTTTCCCAGTTCACCGTGATTTTCATCGATTTGAACTGATCTTTTAGCGATTTAGGGAAGGCTTTGATCCAGTCCCAGTCCATTGGACGGTTGCTGTTAACCCAGAAAATTTGTTGCGTCAGAATCGCTTTAAGGTTTTTCGAGACGCTCATTAACTGCTGCTGATTAATTTGCAGGTTAATGGCCATCATCAACTGGTTACCGAGCTGTTTGTTGAGCTGGTCCAGCAGCGCTCGGCGCATATCAACGACCTGCAACAGCGCATCGTGCACTTCGCTATTCACTTCGTTGCTGTGGCCTTCTTCCAGTTTTGCCACAAATGCATCGTTCTGGAACAGCGCGTCACGCTGCTGGTTGACCTCAAACTGTTCAAGCCGCAGATCCGCGATACGGTTTGTCATGTCAGAGAGTTCATCCGCCGAGGGCAATGTTTGCTGTTGCTGATAGAGGATACGCGACAGCAACAGACTGCCTTTCAGCACCGCAATCTGTTCTTTGATATTACGTTCGGATTGCAGCGCCCGGTCCAGCCAGTTCTTAACCTTGATGTTTTGCTGCATTAATGAGTTGCCATTTTCCGTCGCCATGATCAGGCGCTGGCTGAGCTGGTGGTTGATTTCCAGCTCCTGTTTCACCAGCGGGTTATCCTGAATGCGGGCGGCTTCATCCGGCGACATCGCCTCCTGCGCCGTTTTTTCGGTTAAGGTCAGGCGCTTACTGTTGACCGCTTCCTGCAATAACTGTAACTGATGCTCAAGCCGGTTACTGTTGGCGGTGACGTAATCCCGCTGCTTTTGCAGGGTATCCTGCAGTATCGTATTACCTTCAAGGCTTTTTCGCTGTTGATCAATCTGGGCATTCAGTAACGTTTGTTGTGCCTGTAACAACACCTGCTGCGTAGGGCGTAACTCTGCCTCCCCCACATTCGTGCCATCCAGTCGGTTACGAATTTGCTGAAGCTGCTGTGAGGCGCTATACATGGCATTCTGTACGCGTTCAGGTTGCGTTTGCAGCGACACCAGTTGGCTGTTATAGGTCGCGAGATCGTTTTGCGCGTTTTGTAAATCATCCAGCACCTGCGCCACACGGACCTCTAACTGACGCAGTGACAGCGTGTTGAGTACCTTACGCGTTTCATCATCATTATCGACATCGCCGAGGGCGTTTAAGTCCTCTGTCGCCTGACGCATTTTTTCTGGTGCCTGCAGCACTTTCTGCCGGAGCTGCGTCGTCTCGTCCTTCACCCGATCGATTTTTTCAAGCGTGGCAATCGTCTCAGTGAGATCCTGCTGAACCAACTTATCCTGCGCCGTGAGATCTTTTTGCTTATTGAGTGTGTCCAGTTGGCTTTGCAGTTCAGCCTTTGAAAGCAGGTCGCTGTTCGACGGCGCACGAGCAAGTGCCAATGACTGGCAAAAGAGCATAAGGATGAAAACAGCCACCGTGATAAAAACGACGTGCTGTGAACGTTTATAGAGCTGCAACATAGTCATGTGAATGAAGGTTTCTGAACCGAAAAGACGACCGAAAATAGTCAACGCGCAAGAATATCACGCCGCCGCCACACAGAATAGCGCCAACGAAATCGTCCAGGAATTTTCCTGGACTGACCGTCAGGAGGGCTCGCTTGCCCGCAGTGAGGGACACAACATTAGTGTTTCCAGCAACACCGAAACATAGTCCCGCGCTTCTTTTTTAAGATCAAAGGATTGCGGTGCAAAAAGCCAGTTCTCCATAATGCCGGATACGTAGGCGCGCATGATCACCGCCGCACGACGGGTCAGCAGATTGGCCGGCAGCATTTTTGCCTGAATACAATGTGTTAACGTTTGTTCGATACGATCGTAGCTCTCAAGACAAATGTTTCGTTGTGCCTGCTGGACGACGACCATTTCTCCCACAAATTCACATTTGTGGAATATAATCTCCATCAATAAACGTCGCCGTTTTTCAGTCACGGTAGTTTCAAGAAGATGAACTAGAATTTCTCTTAATACTGATAGTGGATCGTCGGGGAATTTTGCCTGATACTCAGTCTCAAGCTCACCAATACTGGATTCTGATAGCTCCCAGATTTCACTAAACAAATCCGACTTGTTTTTGAAATGCCAATAGATTGCACCGCGAGTAACGCCAGCGGCTTGTGCAATCTCCGCAAGCGAGGTGGAAGCTACCCCTCGTTGCGAGAACAAACGTAGTGCAACATCCAGGATGTGTTGACGTGTTTCCTGCGCTTGTTGTTTGGTTTTTCGTGCCATATGTCGGTGAATTTACAGGCGTTAGATTTACATACATTTGTGAATGTATGTACCATAGCACGACGATAATATAAACGCAGCAA